>LNAP01002000.1_pt1 | contig 20877 bp, 20 predicted proteins | sample 602601 | NCBI WGS metagenome assembly LNAP01 (sample SAMN02440304, study PRJNA202911) | soil metagenome | biome: Subtropical and temperate rainforests or woodlands; isolation source: soil samples (1 kg each in a 20% v/v slurry with milli Q water) were... ...
GTTATCGTTCTTCGCCGGCAAGTCGGATCGCCGCACCGCTGGCTCCTACAAGGAGAACGCGTACAGGTCCCGATCAGGTCGGCTGTCAGGCCGCCTCGCTTTTGCGTTTGATCTTGATCTGGCTTTTGATTTTCTTGCCCCCTCGAGAGGCCGAGTGGAGGTTCTGCGTAGTGGGTAAACCGGCAAGGATGCCGGTTTAGCCGCGCTGGGCCATGGATGGCCCATCGCGGCGACCCACGGAGCAGGACCGGAGCGAGGGTATGCCGAGCATTAGCGAGGCACCGAACGTCAGGGGCAAGAGCCCTTGGTTACTTGGGGCTTTTCCAAGTGACTCGCCGTAAGGGCGAAACCATAAGTGGCCGTTACCGCAGGAATGGAATGTACTCCATCAACGCAGACTGCGATCTTTCAATCACCCCCCACTCTCCGTACGCCGACTAGAAACCTCCGCCGGCACATCATCCCCCGCCATGCGTTTACGAAACAACGCCGCCCGGGCCAACAGCAAGGTGGTCACCGGTACCGTGATCGCCAGCAGTATCGGTATCAGCCACGCATGCAAAACCGGCCCGGACTTGAGCGCCGAAAAGAAGATGATCGAGGCCAGGGCCACGCACCATGCTCCCAGGGTCGAGGCCAGGGCCGGTGGGTGCATGCGCTGGAAGTAATCCTTCATCCGCAACAGGCCAGTGGCGCCAATGAGGGCAAACAGGCTGCCGAGCACCAGCAGGATGGCCACGGGTATTTCCACCCACAAGGATAATGGCGCACTCATTCGATCACCTCGCCGCGCAGGAGGAATTTCGCCAGGGCGAACGAACCGACGAAGCCAAACAGCGCGATCAGCAACGCCGCCTCGAAGTAAGTGTCACTGGCATAGCGAATGCCCAGCGTCAGCATCATCAGCATCGCCACGATGTACAGGTAATCCAGGGCCAGGACCCGGTCCTGGGCCGATGGGCCCTTGAACAGGCGGATCAGGGTCAGGATCATCGCCACGCAAAACAGGAACAGGCTTAGCAGGATGGCGTTGGACAACAAGCTGCTCATTCGAAAATCTCCATCAGCGGGCGCTCGTAGGTCGCCTTGAAGTGCTGGATGAACAGCACTTCGTCATCCAGGTCGAAGACATGCAGCAGCAGAATGCTGCGATCCAGCGCCAGTTCCGACCAGACGGTGCCGGGGACCACCGTGCAGATCATCGACAGCGCGGCCAGGCCATTTGCGTCGCGCAGGTCCAGCGGCACCTTGACGAACCCTGAGCGTGGCGGCCGGCGGCGAGCATTGAGCACACCAAAGGCGACCGCCAGGTTGGACGCCAGCACATCGCGACCGACCAGCAGGAACAGACGCAGAATCACCCCGGGCCGCCGAATGCGAATCGGCAGCGGGCGCAGCTTGCGCATCATTAAAGGCGCGCAAAACCCCAGCAGGGCGCCCAGCAACAGGTTGCCGGGGCTGAGCGACAGGTTCAGCAGCAACCACAACAGGCACAGGGCCAGCGACAGCCATGGCGCAGGTAGCAGGCGCTTCATGGTTGCACCTCCAGCAGCGCTGCACTGGCCTGCGGGCCTGGCACTACGCGGGTGCCGAGCACGGCCATCACATACTGCTGCGGGTTGTTCAAGGCGTTGGCGGCCGCTTGGGTGTAGCGCAGCAGCGGTTCGGCCTTGAGCGTGAGCAGGATGCACAAGCCCAACAGCGCAAAAATCGGTACGCATTCCAGGCGCCGCAGCGCAGGCGAGGGGCGTTCTGCCGGTGTCCAGAAACGCTGGACGCCGACACGGGCAAAGGCGATCAACGACGCCATCCCCGAGAGGATCAGCAGCGTCAGCAAGCCCCACGCGGCATTCGATACCGGTGCGTCGCCGGCGTTGCCCAGACCCATCGGGTTGAGCAGGGCGCTGAGCAGGCTGAGCTTGCCGATGAACCCGGAAAGCGGTGGCATGCCGATGATCAGCAGGGCGCAGGCGATGAAGCTCAAGCCGAGGAACGCCATGGTCCAGGGAATCACTTGGCCGACCACGGCTTTCTGGTCGTCGTCGAGGTTGATGCCCTTGACCGGATACAACGATTCCAGCGGCCGAGGCAGCATCTCGTTTTCATCCTCCAGGGGCATTTCGTTGGCCGAGCGCGAGCGTTCGATCAACTCCGCCAGCAGGAACAGCGCGCTCAGCGCCAGGGTCGAGCTGACCACATAGAACAGTGCCGCAGCGATCAGGTTGGGCTGGCCGAAGCCGATCGCCGCCAGCAGGATCCCCGCCGACACCAGGATGCTCAGGCTGGCCATGCGCTCCAGGCGTTGGGCCGCGAGGATCGCCACTGCCGCGCAAACGATGGTGGCCATACCGCCGTAGATCAGCCAGTCGCCACCGAAGTACGCCGAGGCGCCGGCCTGACCGGAAAACAGCAGGGTCCACAGGCGCAGCAAGGTGTAGATGCCGACCTTGGTCATGATCGCAAACATCGCCGCCACCGGCGCGCTGGCCGAGGAGTACGCCGGCACCAGCCAGAAATTCAGCGGCCACATCCCGGCCTTGGCCAGGAACGCCACCGCCAGGATGCCCGCGCCTGCATGCAACAGGCCGCGATCGGCTTCGGGCACCAGCGGGATCTTCAGCGCCAGGTCGGCCATGTTCAGGGTGCCGGTGACGCCGTAGATCAGCGCCGCGCCAATCAGGAACAGGGTCGAGGCCAGCAGGTTGATCGAGATGTAATGCAGCCCCGACGACACCCGCGCCCGGCCCGACCCGTGCAGCATCAAGCCATAGGACGCGGCCAGCAGCACTTCGAAAAACACGAACAGGTTGAACAGGTCCGCCGTCAGGAAGGCGCCGTACAGGCCCATCAGCTGGATCTGGAACAGCGCGTGGAAGCTCGAACCGGCGCTGTCCCAGCGCGCCATGGCGAACAGCAGCGCACAGACGCCGATAATGCCGGTCAGCACCAGCATCAGCGCCGACAGGCGATCGACCACCAGCACCAGGCCGAACGGCACCTGCCAGTTGCCCGGCAGATACACGCCAATGGAACCGGCGATGCCGGTGGTTTGCGTCCATTGCAACAGCAGCACTGAAATACCCAGCCCCAGCAGGCTGGAGAACAGGTTGATCTTGGCTTTGAGCGGGCGGTGCTTCTCGCCGAGCATCAGCATGATCGCGGCGGTCAGCAGCGGCAGCAGGATGGGGGCGGCGATCAGGTGCGACATCGGATTCATTCTTTAGGCTCCCGGCCATCCACATGGTCGGTGCCGGTCAGGCCGCGCGAAGCCAGCAAGACCACCAGGAACAGTGCGGTCATGGCGAAGCTGATGACGATGGCGGTGAGTACCAGTGCTTGCGGCAGCGGGTCGGTGTAGTGCAGCAGATCCTGGGGCACGCCGTCCTTGATGATCGGTTCCTTGCCGATGAACAGGCTGCCCATGCTGAAGATGAACAGGTTGACACCGTACGACAGCAGGCACAGGCCCATGACCACCTGGAACGTCCGCGGACGCAGGATCAGCCAGACGCCGGACGCGGCCAGGACGCCGATGGCGATGGCGATGACTTCTTCCATCAGACAGCCTCCTTGATGACGACAAGTTTGGGCTGGGCCGCGGTCTTGTGACCCCGCACCGATTGGTGGGCGAGGGCGGTCAGGATCAACAGCGTCGAACCGACCACCACGGCGTACACGCCGACATCAAAGAACAGCGCACTGGCCAGGTGAATGTCGCCCAGCAGCGGCAGGTCGAAATGCCAGGTATGGGTGGTCAGGAACGGATAGCCGACGACCATCGCGCCCAGGCCGGTGACGGTGGCGAACAGCAGGCCGACGCCCATCCAGCGCAGCGGCCGCAGGCTCATTTGCGCTTCGACCCACTGGGTGCCGGCGACCATGTACTGCAGGATGAACGCCACCGACATCACCAGGCCCGCGACAAAGCCGCCGCCCGGCTGGTTGTGCCCGCGCATGAACAGGTAGAACGAGACCACCAGCGCAATTGGCAGCAGCAGGCGCACCAGCACCGCCGGGACCATCATGAAGCCGAGCGCGGTGTCGCTGGCGTGACGCGGGTTGACCAGGTCGGTGACCACGTCCGGCGCGAGCAGGCGCTGCTGGGCCGGCAACTGCAGGCTTTCCTTCGGCGGACGGAAGCGTCGCAGCAGGGCGAACACGGTAAGCGCCACGGCCGCCAGCACGGTGATTTCGCCGAGGGTGTCGAAGCCGCGGAAGTCCACGAGCATCACGTTGACCACGTTGCTGCCGCCGCCTTCGGGCAGGGCGCGGCTGAGGTAGAACGAAGAAATGTCGTTCGGCGTCTGGCGGGTCAGCATCGCGTAGGCCAGCAACGCCATGCCACCGCCGACTACCGCCGACAGCAGCAAGTCGCGGATGCGGCGGATGCGCGCCCTGCGCAGGCTGCTCGGCAGCGGCGAAACCTCTTCGATTCGCCGTGGCAGCCAGCGCAGGCCCAGCAGGATCAACACCGTGGTCACCACTTCGACCACCAGTTGCGTCAACGCCAGGTCCGGGGCCGAGAACCAGACGAAGGTCACACAGGTCATCAGGCCGCAGACGCTGACCATGGTCAGGGCGGCCAGACGATGGTACTTGGCCTGGTATGCGGCGCCGAGGGCGCAGGCAATCGCCAGCAGCCAGAGGATGACGAACACGATCGAGCCCGGGATTTTCGGTCGGTCGCCCCAGTGCAGGCTGCTGTGCAACATCGGGATCAACCCGGCCAGGACCGCGGCGAGCACCATCAGGAACAATTGCATCTGCAGGCGCCGGGTATTGATCAGCGGTTCCAGGCGTCGGGCCAGGCGCATCATCAGCACCAGGCTGCGTTCGAACAGGCGCTTGCCATTGAAGCGGCCAATCAGCGGCGGGTAATGGAAGCGACCGAGCTTGAGCTGCTTGCGCAATAGCAGGTACAGCGCGATGCCGCCGGACATGGCGATCAGGCTCATGATCATCGGCGCGTTCAAGCCGTGCCAGATCGCCAGGCTGTACTCGGGCAAGGTGCCGCCCACGACCGGTTGCGCGGCAGCGGCGAGCAACGGGCCGACCACTTGCGCCGGGAAGATCCCCACCACCAGGCAGGTGAACACCAGCAGCTCGACCGGCGCGCGCATCCAGCGCGGCGGCTCGTGCGGGGTGTGGGGCAGGTCGGTAGCGGTCGGGCCGAAGAACACGTCAACGGTGAAACGCAGGGAATAGGCGACACTGAAGGTCCCGGCGATGGTCGCGACGATCGGCAGGGTGGCTTCGATCCAGGCCGTGGCGTTGATGAACACGGTCTCGGCGAAGAACATCTCCTTGGACAGGAAGCCGTTGAGCAGCGGCACGCCGGCCATGGAGGCGCTGGCGACCATGGCCAGGGTCGCGGTGAACGGAATCAGCTTGAACAGGCCGTTGAGCCGGCGGATGTCGCGGGTGCCGCTTTCGTGGTCAATGATGCCGGCCGCCATGAACAGCGAGGCCTTGAACGTGGCGTGGTTGAGGATGTGGAACACCGCGGCTACGGCGGCCAGCGGGCTGTTCAGGCCCAGCAGCAGGGTGATCAGGCCCAGGTGGCTGATGGTCGAGTACGCCAGCAGGCCCTTGAGGTCGTTCTGGAACATCGCGCAATACGCGCCGAGCAGCAGGGTGGCGGCGCCGGCACCACTGACGATGTAGAACCATTCTTCACTGCCCGAGAGCGACGGCCACAGGCGAGCCAGCAGGAACACCCCGGCCTTGACCATCGTTGCCGAGTGCAGATAGGCCGAAACCGGTGTCGGCGCGGCCATGGCGTGGGGCAGCCAGAAGTGGAAGGGGAATTGCGCGCTTTTGCTTAGCGCGCCGATCAGGATCAGGGGCAGCAGGATAGGGTAGAGGGCATGAGCACGAATCAGCTCGCCGGCGGCCAGGACCTTGTCCAGGTCATAGCTGCCGACCACATGGCCAAGCAGCATGACCCCCGCCAAAAGGCACAAGCCGCCCGCACCGGTGACCATCAGCGCCATATAAGCACCGCGTCGCGCGTCGGCGCGGTGGTGCCAATAGCCGATCAACAGGAACGAGAAGAGGCTGGTCAGCTCCCAGAAAAACACGATCTGGATGAGGTTGCCGGAGATCACCAGCCCGAGCATGGCACCCATGAACGCCAGGAAAAACGCGAAGAAACGCGGTACCGGATCGTCCGGCGACATGTAGTAGCGGGCGTACAGCGACACCAGCGTGCCGATGCCCAGCACCAGCATCGAGAACAGCCAGGCGAAACCGTCCATGCGCAGGACAAAGTTCAGGCCAAGGCTGGGCAGCCAAAGGAATTCTTCGCGGATCACGCCGCCATGGGCGATTTGCGGGTACAGCAGGGCGACCTGGACGGTGCCGATCAAAGCGACCAGGCCAGCCAATAACGATTCGGTATTACGCGCGTTGTGAGGCAGCACCGCTGCCAGACAGCTGCCTATGAAAGGCAGAAGCAGTAGAACTATCAGGGACATAGGCTTCTAATCTGCGGAAGTTTGTGAAGCATCATACGTGCCAGTTCCCGGATCGCCAAACGCCAAGCTGTCGCAGAATCCTACAAGGTAGACGGAAAAGTCTTGCTTCACATTGTTTCGAAGGCCTGCGTTCAGCAGGTCCGGCCTCTTCGCGAGCAGGCTCGCTCCCACAGGAGAATGCATTTCAACTGTGGGAGCGAGCCTGCTCGCGAAAGCTATCTTCCAGACGTTGCAGATTTTGCGGTTAACCCTGGGTTTCCCGCTCCAACGCTTCCTCAGCCACAGCGGCCTTACCCTTGGTTTTCAACTCGCTGACAATCACCGCCGCCACGATCAATCCCGCCCCCACCAGCGCAATCGCCGGCAGTCGCTCCCCGGCGATCCGCCCGACAATCCCGGCCCACACCGGCTCACCGGCATAGATCAAGGTCGCGCGGGTTGGCGAAACACTCTTCTGCGCCCAGTTCATCGCCACCTGGATCGCCGCACTCGCCGCGCCCAGCCCAAGGGCACTGCACAACAGCAACCAGGAGAAATCAGGAATGTGTTCCTGGGTCGGCACCACCATCAGGAACGACAGCAGCGACGTGACCGCCAATTGCACCACGGTCACCCGTTTCACATCGACCTGGCCGGCAAAGTTGCTGATCAGGATGATCTCCGCCGCAATGGCAATGGCGCTGATCAAGGTAGCGATTTCACCGGGGCTGAAGTTCAATGCCGCGCCGGAAGGGCCCGACAGCAGCATCAACCCGGTAAATGCCAGCATGATGCCAATACTTGGCATCAGCCCCGGACGACGCCCCAGTACCAGCCATTGCAGCAACGGCACGAAGGGCACGTACAGCGCGGTAATGAACGCCGACTGGCTGCTGGGAATGCTTTGCAGCCCGACCGTCTGCAGGCCGTAGCCGAGCATGATCGCCACGCCGATGAAGGCGCCGGCCTTCAATTCAAACAAGGTCAGGTCCCGCAGGCTGCGCCAGGAGAACAGCGCGACGATGATCGCGGCGGCGGCAAAGCGCAGGCCGACGAAAAACATCGGGCCACTGACGGTCATCGCATGCTGGACCAGCAGAAAGGTCCCGCCCCAGACCATGGTGATCAACACCAGCACGCACTCGGCCTTGCTGAGTCGCAGGAAACGGGAGGGAGCCTGGGAGGAGTTCACCGACGTCATGATCTTGCACACTGTTTGAGGGGGACGCACAATGCGCCCGAAGTTGGGCAGTATACTGCGCAACACCATCAAGTGAGCAATATAGTGCACAAAGATTCCTCGCCCCGGGCTTCGGTCCTGCAACACGTCAGCCAGAACATTCGGCGGTTGCGCCATGCCGCCGATATGAGCCAGACCGCGTTGGCGGAAAAATCCGGTGTCAGTCGCCGGATGCTGGTGGCGATCGAGGCCGGCGAAAAGAACGTTAGCCTGACCACCCTCGACCGTGTGGCCGAAGCGCTGGACGTGGCGTTCAGCGACCTGATCCAGGCCCCCGATGTGCGCGACCATAGCCGCATCAACGAACTCGCCTGGGCCGGAACGATCCCCGGTAGCAAGGCGGTGCTGCTGGCCAAGGCCAATGCCACCCGTGAAGTCGAACTCTGGGAATGGCGCCTGGAGCCGGGCGAGCATTATCCGTCGGAGCCTGACGCCGAAGGCTGGAGCGAACAGTTCTACGTGTTCGAAGGCTGCCTGACGGTGATGGTCGGCGAGGTGCCGCACAAGATCGCCGCCGGCGAGTTCTTCATGTTCGCCAGCAACCAGCCGCATTCCTATCGCAACGAGGGAGAAGTCGCGGTGCGCTTTGTGCGCAATGTGGTGATCTGAACTGTTGGCCGGTCAACACTGGATAAACATTTTGCTGTTCTGAAGCTAAAAGCTTTTCTCTAATAATTCGTTAAGATTTTGATAAATAACGAATTTAAATTCAGGCACGACTCCTGCAAAAGCTCTGGTGCATTCACCCAGAACCCGGAGTCGGCCCATGACAGCCTCAGCCCAATCCCCCCGCTCGGCCAGTGTGAGCCCTGCCCATGTGATCCGCTCGGATGCGGAAGCGATTGCCATCGCCCACAAGCTCGCGGCGCGATTCGCCGTCGAAGCCAGCGTGCGCGATCGCGAACGACGTCTGCCGGTTGCCGAGCTCGACGAGTTCTCCGCTAGCGGCCTCTGGGGCATCACCGTGCCAAAAGCCTACGGTGGCGCCGGAGTGTCTTATGTGACCGTCGCCGAAGTGATCAAGATCATTTCCGCCGCTGATTCTTCCCTGGGCCAGATCCCGCAAAACCACCTTGGCGTGCTCGACATCCTGGTGCAAACCGCCAGCGAAGAGCAGAAGCAGTACTACTTCGGCAAAGTGCTGCAGGGTTACCGCTTCGGCAACGCCTTCTCGGAATCGAAAAGCAAACACGCCGGGGCTTTTGAAACCCGTATTCACTTCAACGACGACACCGCGCAAATCGACGGCGAGAAGTTCTACTGCACCGGCGCGCTGTTTGCGCACATCGTGCCGGCGGTGGCGGTCAACGAACAGAACCAGGCGTTCATCGCTTTCATCGAGCGCGACAATCCCGGCTTGACGGTGATCGACAGTTGGGACGGATTCGGCCAGCGCACCACCGCCAGCGGTGGCGTGACCCTGAACGCGGTGCAGGTCCCGCTCAGCGCGGTGATCCCGGCCCACAAAGCCTTCGATGAGCCAACCGCCGACGGCCCGATCTCACAAATCATCCAGGCCGCCGTGGACACCGGTATCGCCGTGGGTGCCCTGGAAGAAACCAAGCGCTACGCCCGTGAAGCGCGGCCATGGATCGACAGCGGCCAGGACCACGGCTGGCAGGACCCGTTCAGCATTGCCGCCATCGGCGATCTCGAATGGCGTGTGCGGGGTAGCGAAGCGATCCTGAAAAAGGCCGGCCAGGCCATTGACGCCGCGCTGCTCGACGCCAATGAAGACACGGTGGCGCACGCCTCGGTGGTGGTCGCCCAGGCCAAGGTGCTGTCCGCCGAAATCGCCTTGCTCACCAGCAGCAAGCTCTTCGAACTGGCCGGTACCCGCTCGGTGCTCGGCAAATACAACCTCGACCGTCACTGGCGCAACGCCCGCACCCATACGCTGCACGACCCGGCGCGCTGGAAATTCCACTTGATCGGCAACTACCTGCTCAACGGCGTAAAGCCTGCGCGCCACGCCTGGAACTGAGGAGTCCACCATGAACGCCTTGACCCAACCGATTGCCGCCGGGCAACCCCTGGCCAACAGCCGGCATGACCTGCACAACGCGCGTAGCCTGCTCGATGCGACCTTGCGTTTCGTCCGCCAGCACAACCAGGCAACTGATGAGCCTCTGGTGATCAGCCGCCTTGGCGATGTGCACATCCGCATCGAAGTGGCCGCTGCGCTGCTGGAACGCGCTGAAGAATTTCTCGCCAGTGGCACTGACGACATCGAAGTCAGCATCGCCGAAGCCGAATCCCGCCTGGCCAGCGCCGAGGCTTTGAGCACAGCCAGCAACGCCGAATTCGAACTCACGGGGCAGCGCACCGCATTGCCGGGTTCGCTGCACGATCCGCTGCGCGGCAAGCTCCACCTCATCGGCAACTTTCGCCTCAACGGCATTCACCCGCCCAGCTTGCACACATCAACCAAGGGAGCCGTTTGATGGCCCGTGAAATCCGTCTCAATGCTTTCGACATGAACTGCGTCGGCCATCAGTCGCCAGGGTTGTGGGCGCATCCGCGGGATCGTTCCTGGCAGTACAAGGACCTGGAATACTGGACAGATCTGGCGAAAATCCTCGAGCGCGGCAAGTTCGACGGCCTGTTCATCGCCGATGTGCTTGGCATCTACGACGTCTATAACGGTAACGGCGATGCGGCAATCCGCCAGGCGGCCCAGGTGCCGGTCAACGACCCGCTGCAACTGATCCCGCCGATGGCGCTGGTGACCGAACACCTGGGCTTTGGCCTGACCGCGTCGCTGTCGTTCGAGCATCCGTACCCGTTTGCCCGACGCCTGTCGACCCTCGATCACCTGACCAAGGGCCGCGCTGGCTGGAACATCGTGACCTCGTACCTGGAGAGCGGGGCGAAGAACCTCGGGCAGAAAACCCAGACCGAACACGACGCCCGCTACGACTTCGCCGAAGAGTACCTGCAGGTTTGCTACAAGCTCTGGGAGGGCAGTTGGGAAGAGGGCGCGATCCTGCGCGATCGCGAGCGGCGGATCTTCAGCGACCCGAGCAAAATCCACGAGATCCAACATGTCGGCAAACACTTCCAGGTGCCGGGGATTCACCTCTGCGAGCCCTCGCCGCAACGCACTCCGGTGTTATATCAGGCGGGGGCGTCAAGTCGCGGCAAGCAGTTCGCCGCCGAGCATGCCGAGTGTGTGTTCGTCGCCGCACCGTCGAAAGTGCTGCTGAAGAAAACCGTGGCCGACATCCGCAAGCGTGCAGCGCAGGCGGGGCGTGATCCGTCGAAGATCCTGATTTTCAACCTGCAGACGGTGATCCTCGGCGAGACCGACGCCAAGGCCAAGGCCAAGTTCGAGGAATACAAGAGCTGGGTCAGTTATGAGGGCGCGATGGCGTTGATTTCCGGCTGGACGGGCATCGATTTCAGTCAGTTCAACCCGGATGAACCGCTCAAGCATGTGCACACCAATGCCATTCAATCGGCGGTGGAGGCGTTCTCCACGGCCAATCCGAACAAGGTCTGGACCCCCAATGAACTGGCCGACTGGGTGGGCATCGGTGGCTTTGGCCCGTTGTTTGTCGGGAGCCCGGAAACCGTTGCCGATCTGCTGCAGGAATGGGTCGAGGAGACGGATGTGGATGGCTTCAACCTGGCGTATGCGCTGACCCACGAAACGTTCATCGATGCCGTGGAGTTGCTGGTGCCGGAGTTGCAGAAACGCGGTGTGTACAAGACCGAATACGCGCCGGGGACATTGCGCGAGAAGTTGTTCGGTGAAGGACCGCGCTTGCCGCAGATTCATCCGGGCAGCGGGTACCGCGATCTGGCGGGGTTGCGGCAGCAGGAGAGAAAGGTGGTGTCTGCCTGAGTAGATGATCGTTCCCACGCTCTGCGTGGGAATGCATCCCGGGACGCTCCGCGTCCCTGCATCAGGAGCGGACGCAGAGCGTCCATGGCGGCGTTCCCACGCAGAGCGTGGGAACGATCATGGCATCTTCGCGAGCAGGCTCGCTCCCACATTACCCATGAACAGGAGGTCAACCCATGAGCGTGCACGAACTCAAGCGTCCGCCGATTGCGGATACCAGGGAATGGCAGGTCAGCGCACCCAAGGCGCTGGAGCAATTGCGCCATTGGGCGCAAATCAGTCCTTTGCAGCCAGCGCTGCGGCACAAGCGTCACGGGCAATGGTTTGCCTGGCGCTGGATCGATGTCTTGCGCGATGTCGAGCGCCTGGCCGATGGCTTGCGCCAGCAAGGATTCGATGAGGATTCGCGGCTGGCCGTCAGCGGCGCCTTCGAGCCGAACCTGTTGCTGCTGGCCCTGGCGGCTCAGCACATCGGCGGCGAGGTGCTGGCCATCGCCGACAACCTCGACGCTCCCGCCTTGCACAACGTCCTGTGGCGCAGCAGCCCTGGCCACGCCTTTGTGCAGGGACGGCAGGCGCGGCAACTCTGGCTCAACCAGGGCCAGTCGTTGCTCGACTTCGCCGAGCTGCTGGGCCCGACAGAGCATCCGCAACGGCTTCGCCTCGGTGTGAACGCAGAACAGTTATGGAGCGAAGAGGGCACCGAGTGGCAGGGCGGCCTGAGCGTCTTGTTCGAACTGTGGCTGGGCAGCGGGCAAACCCTGGCTTTCCCGGAAAGCCCTGGCAGCGCCAGTCGTGATCGCCGTGAAGTGGCGCCTACGGGCTTGCTGCTCTCCGCCGGGCGCCTGCAACTGCTTGCCATGGAAATCGAAAGCCGCCTCGCGTCACCGGGCACCTGGCGCCGCCGCCTGTGCGACTGGGCCATTGCCCAGCCGCAAAAGCCCCTGCAACGCCTGATCAAGACCCGCGTCCGCCGCCTGCTGGGCTTTCACAACCTGCACTTCATCTGGCAAGCCACGCGCACCGCGCAAGCGCAATCCACGCCTGCCTGGCTCGCCGAATTCAAACGGAACATCGCATGATCTCGACCGATTCCATCCTGCAAGTCAGCGGTATTTCCCTGTCCTTCAAAGGCGTCAAGGCGATCAACGACCTGTCGTTCGATGTGCGCCGTGGCGAGATCTGCGCGTTGATCGGCCCCAACGGGGCGGGCAAGAGTTCGTTGCTCAATGTGCTCAACGGCGTGTACCGCTTCGATGCCGGTTCGATCGTGTTCGAGCAGCAGTCTTTCAAGCGCATCGATCCTTTGAGCGCTGCGCGCCGGGGCATAGGCCGAACGTTCCAGAACAACGCGCTGTTCAAGAAAATGAGCGTGATCGACAACCTCCTGACCGGCCTGTCGCGACACCTGCGCAGCAGCTTCATCGAGCAGGCATTGGGTTTGCCACGAGCCCGGCTTGAAGCCGAACAGTTTCGCCAGCAGGCCCAAGGCATCCTCGAATTCCTCGAACTGCAAGCCCAACGCGATGTGCCGGTGGGCAATCTCGCCTATGGCCTGCAAAAGCGCGTCGAGCTGGGCCGCGCCCTGATCGCCGGTCCGAGCCTATTGCTGCTCGACGAGCCGATGGCCGGGATGAACGCCGAGGAAAAACAGGATATGGCCCGATTCATCGCCTACATCAACCGTGACCTTGGCACCACGGTGGTGTTGATCGAACACGACATGAGCGTGGTGATGGGCCTGTCCGACCATGTGGTGGTACTCGACTACGGGCGCAAGGTTGGCGATGGCACGCCTGCCCAGGTGCAGGCCAACCCTGAGGTGATCGCGGCGTATCTGGGAGTGGTGCACTGATGACGTTCTTCGTTGAAACCCTGCTCGGCGGCTTGCTCGCTGGAACCCTGTATTCGCTGGTCGCCATCGGCTTCGTGCTGATCTACAAGGCCAGCGGTGTGTTCAATTTCGCCCAGGGCGCGATGCTGTTGTTCGCCGCGCTGACTTTCGTCAGCCTGCACGATCAGGGTGTGCCGTTTGCCCTGGCGCTGCTGTTGACAGTGCTGGTGATGATCGTTGGCGCGCTGTTGATCGAGCGGCTGGTGCTGCGACCCTTGGTCAATCGCTCACAGATCACCCTGTTCATGGCCACGCTCGGCCTGTCCTTCATCATCGAAGGCCTGGCGCAAGGCTTGATGGGCTCGCAGGTCCGGGCGCTGGACCTGGGCATCGACGACGTGCCGCTGTTCATTGGCGCGATGATGTTCAGCCAGTTCGACCTGATCGCCGCCGCTGCGGCCATCGTGCTGGTGACGGTGCTGGCACTGCTGTTCAACAAGACCCGCATCGGCATCTCGTTGCGGGCGGTGGCAGATGACACCACCGCCGCGCTGTCCATCGGCATCAACCTCAACCGCATCTGGCAGATCGTCTGGGCCGTGGCCGGAGTGGTCGGACTCGTGGCCGGGTTGCTCTGGGGGGCACGACAAGGGGTGCAGTTTTCCCTGTCGCTGGTGGTGCTCAAGGCGTTGCCGGTGTTGATCATCGGTGGTTTCACCTCGATTGGCGGGGCGATTGTCGGCGGGCTGATCGTCGGTGCGGCGGAGAACCTCGCCGAGGTCTACATCGGCCCGCTGATCGGTGGCGGCATCACGCCGTGGTTTGCTTATGTCCTGGCCCTGGCCTTCCTCTACATCCGTCCCGCCGGCCTGTTCGGCGAGCGCGCCATCGAGCGAGTCTGAACCCATGTCGATTTCCCTTACCCGTGAAACCGCACCGGCGGTGTTGGTCCGGCGCCGCGTGCCGTTCGGTCTGGTCGGCTTGTTGCTGATTGCGGTTGTCGTCGTTCCACTGACCGGCAACGACTATTGGTTGAACGCCATTCTGATTCCGTTCCTGGTGCTGTCCCTGGCAGGACTTGGCCTGAACCTGCTGACCGGCTACACCGGGCAAACCTCGGTGGGTGCGGCCGGGTTCATGGCGGTCGGGGCGTTTGCCACGTACGGTTTTCTGTTGCGTTTGCCTGAGCTGGGGCTGCCAGTGGCGTTGCTGGGTGGCGGTTTGATCAGTGCGGTGGTGGGCTTTTTCTTCGGGCTGCCGAGTTCGCGGATCAAGGGCTTTTACCTGATGGTCACCACCCTGGCGGCGCAGTTTTTCCTGGAGTGGCTGTTCGTCAAATTCCCCTGGTTCTACAACTACGGCTCGTCCGGCACAATTACCGCACCGAAACTGGCGCTGTTTGGCCATGACCTGAACACGCCGCTGGGCCGCTATTGGCTGACCCTGACCACTGTGCTGCTGCTGACCTGGGTCGCGGTGAACCTGGTGAAAAGCCAGATCGGCCGCAACTGGATGGCGATCCGCGACATGGACACCGCCGCTGCCGTCATCGGTATTCCCGTGGCGCGCTACAAGCTCCTGGCATTTGCCGTCAGCTCGTTCTACCTGGGCATCGCCGGCGCCTTGTGGGCCTTTGCCTACCTGGGCACCGCCAGTGCCAGCAGTTTCGATATCAATCGATCATTCCAGATCCTGTTCATCATCATTATCGGTGGCATGGGCAGCATCGCCGGCAACTTCGTCGGCGCGGCATTCATCAGCCTGTTGCCAATCCTGCTCAGCCACCTCGGCCAAGCCTTGCTCGGTGGCGCGGTGGATGCCGGGCAGCTGCAAAACCTGCAAAAAATCATCTTCGGCGTGCTGATCATCCTGTTCCTGATCAAGGAACCGGAAGGCTTGATCCGCCTGCTGGGCAATCTTCGTGAACGGCTGGGCCACTGGCCGCTGCGCTTCTGAATCCTTCCCACTACTAGAGAGACAACATGCGTGCATCCTTGAAACGCTCCCTGCTCGGCGCCGCTTTGGTGCTGGCGGTTTTCGGCAGTGCAGTACCGATGGCCCAGGCCTCGGCGGACCAGCAGTTCTTTCCGTTGGCCACTTACCGGGTCGGCGCCTACGCCTCCAGCGGCGTACAGGTGTGGGCCGGGATGATCGATTACCTCAACTACATCAACGAGGTCGAAGGCGGGATCAATGGGGTGAAACTGGTTTGGCAGGAATGCGAAACCGAATGGACGGCGGAGAAGGGCATCGAGTGTTACGAGCGCTTCAAGAATGGCCTGGATGGCGCGCCCGTAGCGGTCTATCAACCTAACGGCGCGCCGGCGGCCTATGCCCTGAGTGAACGGGCGGAAGTCGACAGGATTCCGCTGATCACCCTGGGTTATGGCCGCACCGAAGCCACCGACGGCACGGTGTTCCCGTACAACTTCCCGGTGATGCTGACCTTCTACAGCGAAGCCTCCAGCCTGATCAACTACATCGCCCAGCGAGAGGGTGGCTTCGACAAACTCAAGGGCAAGAAAATCGCCACGGTCTACCACGACTCCGCATACGGTCGCGAAACCCTGGGGCCGCTGAAGTTGTTGGCCGAGCGGTACGGCTTCGAGAACATCCAGATTCCGGTGGCCGATCCCGGCAATGAGCAATCGGCGCAATGGCGGCAGATCCGTCAGCTCAACCCGGACTGGGTGTTCCTGCGCACCTGGGGCGTGTCGACCCCGGTGGCGGTCAAGACCGCTGCGCGTTTCGGCTTCCCGGTGGACCACATCGTCGGCGACATCTGGGCCAGCTCCAGCGAAGACGTGCTGCCCGCTGGCGCTGCTGCCAAAGGCTACCTGGCGCTGACGCCGTACCCGGCCGGCACTGACTTCGAGATCCACAAGCGCCTCAAGCAATACATCCTCGACAAGGGCAAGAGCGACCTCAAGGACCTGAAGAATTTCGGCAGCGTCTACTACAACTCCGGGCTGGTGAATGCCGCCGTGGCGGTGGAAGCGATCCGCACCGCCCAGGGCAAATTCGGCAAGCGCCCGCTCAACGGTGAGGAAGGGCGTTGGGGCCTGGAACATCTGAATATCGACGATGCGCGGCTCAAGGACATGGGTTACTTCGGCCTGATGCAGAACCTCAAGCTGTCTTGCAAGGATCACGAGGGCGGCGGTTCGGCGCGGGTGCAGCAGTGGGACGGCGCCAACTGGACGCTGATCAGTGACTGGATCGCCGCCGACCGTGCGTTGTTGCGGCCATTGATCGATGAGAAATCCGCCGCGTTCGCCAAGGAAAAAGGCCTGACGCCACGCACCTGCACCGCGGAGGAATAAGCCATGAGCCATGCCGCCAGCGACATTGCCGTCAACGATTTGTTGCGGGTCAATGACATCGAAGTGATCTACGACGGCGCGATCCTGGCTGTGGCCGGCGTCTCGCTGACGGTGCCCAAGGGCGGCATCGTCGCGTTGCTCGGCGCCAACGGCGCGGGTAAAAGCACCACGCTCAAGGCGATTTCCGGCCTGGTGCGGGCCGAGCGGGCCGAGGTCAGTCGTGGCAGCATCGAGTTCCTGGGGCGTGATACCGCAGGCGTCGATCCGAGCCTGCGGGTGCGCGAAGGGATGGTCCACGTACTGGAGGGCCGGCACGTCTTCGCGCAATTGACGGTGGAGGACAACTTGCGCAGTGGTGGATTTGTCCGCGGCTTGAGTCGCCAGGACATGGCCCGGGACCTGGAGCGCATCTACGCCTGGTTTCCGCGCCTGAAAACCAAGCGCAAGACCCAGGCCGGCCTAACGTCCGGTGGCGAACAGCAGATGGTCGCCATCGGCCGCGCATTGATGACACGTCCTACTTTGGTACTGCTCGACGAACCTTCCATGGGTTTGGCGCCTATCATCGTCCAGGAGATTTTCGAGATCGTCGCCCAGCTCAACCGCGAGGCACAGGTGAGCTTCCTGATTGCCGAGCAAAATATTAATGTGGCGCTCAAGTACGCTTCCACGGCCTATGTCCTCGACACCGGCCGGGTGGTGTTGTCCGGCAGCGCCAGCGAGCTGCTGGCCCGGGGCGATCTGCATGACTTCTATCTAGGTAAACACTGAGCAGTGAGAACGGCATGAGTGAAACCCAAAACGGACAGGCGAGCGACGTCATCCGTCACGCGGACATCCTGATTGTCGGCGGCGGCCTCAGCGGCACGATGTTGGCGGCGCAACTGTTACGCCTGCCGGGCAAGCGCCAGGTGCTGGTGATCGAACCGCGCGCCGAGCTCGGGCGCGGCGAGGCCTACAGCGCCGTGGAGCTTGGGCATACGCTCAACGGCAACGCGGCGCGCATGAGTGTCGATCCGGACAACGCCGATGACCTGACCCAATGGTTGACCGACTACATTGCGGCCGGCGGCTGGCCGGAGTCGGATGAGCAGCATGTACCGGTCAGCGAGTTGTTCCCGCCACGGGGGATTTTTGGCCTGTACGTGCAGCAGCGCTTGGCCGAGGCTCAAGCGCTGGGTGCGTTGAACGGCTCGACGGTCGAGCATGTGCGCGCCGAGGTGGTGGATCTGCAAACCGATGCGCAGTCGGTGCGCTTGAGCTTGAGCGACGGCCAGCGACTGCAGGGTTCCTTTGCCGTGCTCGCGACGGGGATGTTCCCGGCCGCGCGCACGCCGCAGACGCAGTCCAGCGGCTTGAACGCGGCAGCGCTTGACCCGTGGGATGTTGCTGCGATGCGCCAGCTCGATCCGCAGTCGACGGTGCTGATCATCGGCTCGGGGCTGACCATGGTCGATGCCGTGGTGTCGCTGGAACAGGCTGGGCATCGCGGGCCGATCAACGTGTTTTCCCGACACGGCCTGTTGCCCCATGTGCGGCGCCAACCACCGGCCTGGGTGGATTTCCTGGCCGAGGATCAGAGCATTCGCACGCCACGACAGCTGGTGCGTGAATTACGCCGGCATTGCCGCGATGCCATCGCACGGGGCATTGACTGGCAGGCACCGCTGGACACGGTGCGGGCGCACATCGGCCGTCTGTGGAGTCAGGCCACTGACCTGCAGCGTCGGCAATTCGTGCGCCATGTACGGCCGTGGTGGGAAAGCCATCATCACCGCTCGCCACCGTTGAGCGCCGAACTGGTGGAGCGCCTGCACAAGGAAGGGCGGTTGCAGATTCAGGCAGCCTCGTTCAAAGGGCTGGAGCCTTCTTCGGGCAATGAGGTGAGTATTCGAATTCGCCGCCGAGGTGAAACGCAAACCGTTGTCGTCAGTGGCGCGGCATTGATCAACTCCAGCGGCATCGAATATGACTGGCGACGGGTGGCGCGACCATTGCCCCGGCAATTGCTGGCGCGCGGGCTGATTCGCCCGGGACACCTGGCGCTGGGCATTGCGGCCGAGGTCGACGGTGCGGTACTGGATGCCGATGGTCAGGCTGCGAGCCGACTGTTTGCCATGGGCCCACCGTTGCGCGGGATGTGGTGGGAAAGCACTGCGGTCACAGATGTCGCAAGCCAGGCCAAGGCACTGGCCGCGCGATTGGCAACACCATAAACCCTGTAGGAGCTGTGTAGATGCAACAAACCCCGCATTGGCGGGGTTTGTTGTTTCAGGCAGCCCAAGGCTGTTGATCAATAGCGCTGATACTTGGAGCCGAACTCAGGGCGGTTTTCTGCGACGTAGAGTTTGTCTTTCTGGTCAGCGCTGACGGTGTTCACGTTGAGTGTTGCCGGCTGGCTGACTTTCGCCGCTGCAACCAGCGGGGTAGTGGCGTGGGGGGCGGCAATGGCGCTAGTGGCACCAAGCACCGAAAGGGCGAAGCCGAGACCGATGAGGCTTTTCATGATGTTGCTCCAGAGCGTGGGAGAAGATGTGGCCACTGTAGTGCTGGAGCGTCGCGATGAAAAAACACCCTTGCGCATAGTCGTTATCGAGGGTGTTGATCTATTCAGGCCTGTGCATCGAGCATTTCCACCGGGTAGGAGAACACGTATCCCTCGCTGCGCACGGTCTTGATGTAGGTCGATTCCCGTGAGTCGTCCTTGAGTCGTTGGCGCAGGCGGCTGACCAGCAAATCAATCGAACGGTCGAACAGATCGGCGTCGCGGCCTTGGGTCAGGTTGAGCAATTGGTCGCGACTCAGAACCCGTTGCGGGTGATCGAGGAACACCCGCAGCAGGCGGTATTCGGCGCCACTGAGGGCCACCAGGGTGCCGTCTTCGTCGAGCAAATGACGGGCGGTGGTGTCCAGGCGCCAGCGGCCAAAACCGAGCATCCGACCGCTTTCGCTGATCAGCAGATTGGGTGGCAGCATGCGGGTACGGCGCAATACGGCGTTGATCCGCGCCAGCAGTTCGCGGGCGGAGAAGGGTTTGGTCAGGTAGTCGTCAGCGCCCATTTCCAGGCCGAGGATACGGTCGGTTTCATCGTTGCGAGCGGTGAGCATCAGGATCGGCGTGGCTTTGTGCTTACCCGCGCGAAGTTCGCGGCACAGCACCAGGCCGTCGTCGCCGGGCAACATGATGTCGAGCACGATCAGGTCGACCTGGTTGGCTTCGAGGAAGCTGCGCATGTGCCGGCCATCGGGGACCACGGTGGTGCGCAGGCCGTTTTTCTTCAAGTAGTTGCCGACGAGTTCGCGGATTTCGCGATCGTCGTCGACGATCAGGATGTGGTTGACGTGGTCCATCGGTCGATCCTCTTTTTTTGCAACGATACATTTTGTAGGCGTTGGGTTGCCAGCGAAGGCGGCCTCATAGCTCTCGGATGTACCCGATCTACTGATCTACTGATTTACTGTAGGAGCCAGGCTTGCCGGCGAAGGCGCCCTTACAGTCAACCAATTCTCTTTCAGGTGTACATATCCATTCCAGCGGTAACGGCCACCTATGGTTTCGCTCTTACAGCGAGTCACTTTGAAGAGCGGAACGCCGCCCGGCGCAAAGTAACCAAACGCTCTTGCCCCTGGCGTTCGGTGCCTCGCTAATGCTCGGCATGCCCTCGCTCCGGTCCTGCTCCGTGGGCCCGCCGCGATCGACCATCCATGGTCGTGCGCGGCTAACCCGGCATCCATGCCGGGTTGCCCACTACGCAGAACCTCCACTCGGCCTCTCGATGGGGCAAGAAAATCAAAAGCCAAAGCAGAGCAAAAGCAAAGCGAGGCGGCCTGACAGCCGACCTGATTGCAGGACTGTCCGCAATCCCACAGGAGATTGGGGGTACCTGCAAAAGTCAGGTCGGCTATAAGGCCGCCTCGCTTTGGTTTTTGATCTGGGTGCCCCGTTAACCACGATGGCCGAACGCAGGCATTGCGCAGTGGGTAAACCGGCAGGACGCCGGTTTAGCAGCGCTGGGCCATGGATGGCCCATCGCGGCGACCCACGGAGCAATGCCGGAGAGAGGGCATGCCGAGCCACAGCGAGGCACCGAGTGGTGGGGCAAAGCCTTTTGGTTCCTTTTTGCTGGGCCGGCACTCCGGCGTTTGAAAAAGGGACTCGCCGTAAGGGCGAAACCATA
>LNAP01008353.1_pt1 | contig 20877 bp, 22 predicted proteins | sample 602601 | NCBI WGS metagenome assembly LNAP01 (sample SAMN02440304, study PRJNA202911) | soil metagenome | biome: Subtropical and temperate rainforests or woodlands; isolation source: soil samples (1 kg each in a 20% v/v slurry with milli Q water) were... ...
GTTTGCCGAGCTTGATGTAGAGCTCAACGGCTCGAATCCGATCTTCGTAGGAATACATGAACTACCTCCTGGTAGTCCAAGTTTTCGTCCGCACCCCCAAACTCAGTCCAGAGGGGTCAGATTTACGTGGAAATCAACACGTGGGGGTCTCTCGGGAACTGCATCATAGATTGCATGGCTATCTCCGAAGGCGTTTGTTGCGATCACCCCTGCCAGTCGATTCGGCGTCGTCCTCAGTGGCACTCTCGGCATCGTCGTCAAGGCATTCGATACAGGTATCAAGCAACTCGTGCAGCGCGGCAATGCGCTCTGTGCCAAGCCGCTCGTTGAGTGCCACCTGCGCCTCTTTCCAGGCGCGCTGCCCTTCGGATCGCTTCGCTCGTCCGGCCTCGGTCGCTTCGACGAGGCGGCTGCGTGCATCGTTTCCAGCGCCGATCTTCAGCCACCCATGCGCAACCAGCGGCTGCATGTTGCGCGTCAACGTCGAAGCATCCATGTGCATGCGTTTGGCCAAGTCGCCAGGACGGATAGGCCCGAGGCCGACGACGTGCGACAGCAGCGCGTACTGCGTGTTCTTCAGTCCCGTCTCGCTGACGTGGCGGTCGTAGTGGCGCGTCACCATGCGAGTGAGCTGGCGCAGCTTCAGGTTCGTACACCCTTGAGGCTTGGTGGCGTTCTTCATGTGATATATTGTACCTACAATCTTTGTATATACAACTATATTGGAGAAGAAGGTGACCGATGGAAGTCGATGAGGCAATCGCTCGTTGGGAAGCGGACGAAGCGCTCGTTCGCGCACGCGTAAGTACGCCGGAGGCAATCATGGAACGGCGCGAGTCCCGAGGTGAGCGCTATGCGTATTTGAAGTCGATCAAGCAACCAGTGCTTGTGATGAACGGCAACGACGACGTAATGGTGCCGAGAATCAATACGTTCAACTTCCCGCAGCACATTCCGAACACCCAATTGATCGTCTACCCGGATTCCGGGCATCGCTCGCAGTTCCAGTACCCGGAGCTGTTCGTCATCCACACCCGGTTGTTCCTCGATGCGGCCTGAAGGCCTGCCATCGTAGTTTTTCGGAGACTCTCATGGCCCAAAACGAAATCGTTCTTTGCTCGCCAGTCCGCACGGCGATTGGCACCTTTGGGGGTGCGCTGAAAGACACGCCGGCGCCGGAGCTGGGTGCGGTGGTGGTCCGCGAAACCCTGCGCCGCGCTGCGTTGGCTCCCAACGCCATCGATGCTGTAGTACTCGGCCAGGTGATCCAGGCAGGCGCCAAGATGAATGCTGCGCGCCAGGCCGCCATTGGCGGCGGGTTACCCGTGCAAGTGCCTGCGCTGACGGTAAACCGCGTGTGTGGCTCGGGTGCGCAGGGCATCGCGACCGCTGCACTCGAAGTTGCGGCTGGCTATGCCAGTGCGGTGATCGCGGGCGGCATGGAGAACATGGACCAGGCACCCTACCTGGTGCCGGGCGGACGCTGGGGTAACCGCATGGGCGATGCGCAGATGCTCGACAGTTTGCTGCGCGATGGTCTCAACGATGCGTTCAGCGGCCAGCACTCGGGTTGGCACGCCGAGGATCTGGTGACCCAGTTAGCGATAACGCGGGAGGACCAGGATCGTTGGGCAGCGCGCTCGCAGCAGCGCTTTAGTGCCGCCCAGGCTGCGGGGAAGTTCGACGAGGAAATCGTCCCCGTCGAACTGACCAGCCGTAAGGGGCCGGTGAGCTTTGCGAAGGATGAAGCCAACCGGCCGGATACGACGATCGAAACGCTCGCCAAGCTCAAGCCTGCGTTTCGCAAGAATGGCACCATCACGGCAGGCAACGCGCCGGGACTCAACAGCGGAGCAGCGGCAGTGATCGTGGCTGAGCGCGATTTCGCGGAAAAGCACGGATTGCGGCCGTGGGCGCGGCTGGTTTCGCACGCGGTCGCAGCCGTCGAGCCTGGCCTGTTCGGGCTGGGTCCAATCCCCGCCGTCAAGCTCGCGCTGGAACGTGCCCATTGGCGGCATACCGACATCGAGCGCATCGAGATTAACGAGGCATTCGCCGCCATCGCGCTGGCCTGCCTGCGCAAGTTGGGGCTGCCGGAAGACGTCGTCAACGTCGAAGGCGGCTCGATTGCGCACGGCCACGCCATCGGTGCGACAGGTGCGGTGCTCACAACGCGCCTGCTGCATTCGATGCGCCGCGATGGCATCAAGCGCGGCGTCGTGACGCTGTGCATCGGTGGCGGCCAAGGCATTGCGCTCGCCCTCGAAGCTCTCTGAAAGGACACGATCATGCCCCTCTATCTGGACGACATCGTGCAGGGCCACCGATTCAACGGTACCACGCGCATACGAGTCGACGAAGACCGCATCAAGGGCTTCGCAGCAGAGTTCGATCCCCAGCCTTTCCACCTCGACGAAGCGGCCGCCGCTGCTTCGGTCTTCCGTGGTCTGGCCGCCAGCGGCTGGCATACCGCCGCCGTGACTATGCGACTGCTGGTGGAAGGCGAGTCTAAGCCGGCAGGCGGCATCGTCGGCGCCGGCATCGATGAACTGCGTTGGCCGCGCCCCTTGCGTCCAGGCGACGAACTTCGCGTGGAAAGCGAAGTGCTGGAAGTGCGCCCATCGAAGTCCAGACCGGATCAGGGGCTGGTCAAACTGCGTACTACCACGCTGAATCAGGACGGTGAGGCTGTCCAGATTTCGGTAGCTAACGTCTTGGTTCCACGCCGCCAAAAGCCGTAGTGCTTGCGTGACGCGCCAGGTCCTCGGCCAATGGAGAAGTTCATGAAATACACCGTCTTTGGCAGTACCGGCCTCAAGGTATCCCAAGTATCCCTCGGCACGGGCAACTTCGGAACCGGCTGGGGCTACGGCGCCGACCCCGATGTCAGCACGGCGATCTTCGAGGCGTATGCTGAGGCCGGTGGCAACTTCATCGATTCGGCCGACGTCTACCAGTTCGGGCAATCCGAGGAATTGCTTGGCACCTTGCTGGAGGGCCGGCGCGAGAGTTTCGTGCTCGCCACCAAGTTCGCACGCGGCGCCACACCCAACGCGAACCCTCTGGTCACAGGCAACAGCCGCAAGGCCATGGTCGCGTCGCTGGAGGCGAGCCTGAAGCGGCTCAAGACCGATCGGATCGACATCTACTGGGTACATTGGCCCGATAGCGTCACTCCCACCGAGGAAATCGTCCGGGGCTTCGAGGACGTGGCACGCGCGGGCAAGATTCTCTACGCCGGCATCTCGAACTTCCCAGCCTGGCGGCTGGCACGTGCAGTGACGCTGGCCGAACTTAGCGGGGCCGTGCCCATCGCGGCTGCGCAGTTCGAGCACAGCCTGGTCCGCCGCGAGGCCGAGACTGAACTGTTCCCTGCGGCGCAAGCATTGGGTCTGGGGATCGTCACTTGGTCGCCGCTTGGAGGTGGCATGCTGACCGGCAAGTACCGCAAGGGCGAGAAAGGCCGTGCAGAGGGTTTCGGCGGCAAGGTGTTCCAGCCGGAAAACTCGGCGCAGCGCACGCAGGTACTCGACACGGTAATCGCCGTTGCCGAGGAACTGGACGTAACCCCCGGCCAAGTCGCCATCGCCTGGGCCGGCACCCATGGCGGAGTACCGATCATCGGGCCGCGGTCGCCAGAGCAACTAGCTGACAACCTTAGGGCCTTGTCGCTCACGCTGTCCGCCGAGCAGATCAGTCGGCTCGATACCGTGAGCAACCCTTTCGCTTCAGCGCCAGAGCGCACGCCGATCCCTTGGGCCGAGGGTGTCGTGCCGAAGGTTGTTGCCTGACCTGCCATAACCGCAGCGCGGGAGAGCCTGACGTGGGCAGTGAAAGTGACAAGCCCGTGCATAAGACCGCTACGGATGCGGCCAAGGCGAATAGTCTGGCCGCGCTTGATCTCGAAATTCTCGATTCACGGCAGCTTGCCCGGCACTGTCCTGACAGCGCAGAGGGATCGTTTGGAAAACGCCCATGAGAAACAAAGAAAAGAAAACTTCGATGCCGCGTTTGGACTTCAATCCTTCCGCCCGTGCAATCTGGCTCGTGCTGCTGGCGGCTGCCGGTACATATGCACTCTCGATGGGGGTGCGGCAATCGATGGGGCTCTATCTCTCATCGTTGAACACGGCCACAGGTCTCGGCATCGCTAACATCAGCTTGGCCTTCGCCTTCGGACAGCTCTGGTGGGGGCTTACGCAGCCCTTCGCGGGCGCGGTCGCAGATCGTATCGGCACGGGGCGCGTGGTTTTCTTCGGCGTTGTGCTGGTCGTCATCGGTACGGTCATCACGCCTTTCATGACATCGACGCTCGGTCTAATTCTTGCCATCGGCGTATTGGCTGCGGGTGGCTCCGGCATGGCCGGCCCCTCGGTGCTGATGGCCGCCAGTACGCGACTGGTACCGCTCAGAATGCGGGGAATGGCAACAGGCATAGTCAATGCCGGTGGGTCTTTCGGTCAGTTCGCGATGGCCCCCATAGCAATCGGCCTTACTGCATCAGTAGGATGGGGCGCGTCCATGCAGTGGCTCGGCGTACTGGTTCTTCTGGCACTGCCTGCGGCATTGGTACTCAAGGGAAACGCCAAGGGGCTCGCCGCTGCCACCGCTGCGGCGTCGGGTGCCGCGATTCTTACGTCGCGCGAGGCTTTGAGCCGAGCACTGGCGACACCAAGCTATGGCCTTCTGGCGATCGGATTTCTGGTCTGCGGCTTCCATGTGGCATTTCTCGCCACGCATCTTCCGGGCGTGATCGAAAGCTGCGGAATGCCTCCTGCAATCGCAGGCTGGTCGCTGGCGGTGATCGGCTTGTTCAACATCGTCGGGAGCCTTTTTATGGGATGGGCCGTAGGGCGGTGGCGCATGAAGTCGCTTCTCTCGCTGCTCTATGCGATTCGAGGCCTTGCAGTGTTCGCGTTCTTGCTGGCACCCAAGACGCCGGCCGTGATGCTGCTGTTCGCCGCCGTCATGGGGGTCACCTTCTTGTCAACCGTGCCGCCTACGGCAGGACTTGTCGCCAAGATGTTCGGGCCGGCGAACATGGCTATGCTCTTTGGCGTCTTGATGCTCGCTCACCAGGTCGGCGGCTTCTCCGGCGCCTATTTTGGGGGGCAGGTTTTCCAGGCAACCGGCAGCTATGACTGGATGTGGTACATCGACATCGCACTTGCCGCAGGCGCCGCGTTGATCCACTTGCCTATTCGGGAAGCGTTGCCGGAGCGCCGTCCGGTTGCCACGATGACCTGAGCAACGTTTTGGTGAGTGCAGACGTCCGGGACTACGCGTGCCCAAGCCCGTGTTGCCGCTCAAATTCCCATGGAATCCTACCGCCGCGCACAGTCGCAGCAATCTGCTGTCGCGCGTTGGCGGGTAACCTATTCGGTAGCGTTCCCACACAGCCGAAATCGTGTCATCTTGTTTCGAGTAGCGAGAGGTACGGATTGTTCGACGGTATCTCGGCAAACAGCAGGGATGCATCTGCCAGAAGGTAGCCGTGCAGTCGCCGAGACTTTCGAGGTCCAGTCACCTCGCAGGTCCAGATATTCAGGCCACTCGATTGTTTGCGATGCAATTGCAGCCGCTCGAAGCGCTTTTGCACCCACTGCCAATCTTGCTGGCCCTCCTGCTTGGCCAGCGCTCCTACGTGCGGGTGCTCTTGTGCATATCGCTGGAACACGCCTGGGCTGACCAAGTAGGCCGTGTCGCTCACGGTATGCACCTGCGCCTTGGCATCATTGATGATGAGCCGCCGCGAGGCGACTCCCTGTTTCAGCCATGCCATGAAATGCTCGCCGGATGGCTGTGCCCCAGAGGACGAAAGTACCGCCGGGGGCGCAGGCGATGGTGGTGGCGCTGCCCTCGCTGGCGTGAGAGCTTTGGGAAGTGTGGCAGGCGCCTTGCCTGAGACAAACTGCGCCTCTTCCTTGGCGCTGGACAAGTCGTCCATGCCCACCATCGCCAGCATGTCCTCCATGACGTCCGGCATGGGGTCGACTGCGGACGGCGTAGCGGCGACGGTGCTGCCGCTCTCCCAAGGCGGCATCTCCTGGCCATCGAGGGCCGGTGGTACACCGGCCACAGGCGGCGTGGCCGGCGCACCTGCGTCGTTCTCTGCGGGCGTCGCGTCGATCACTACCGTGCCCGCAAAGGGCGTTGGCCGCTCGCCGGATTCCCAGATCAGCGCGGGAGCGAGGCGCAACAGGGTAAATGAATGGGACCAGCCGGTCGCGCTGGTGACGCTCGCGCGCCAGACTGCCTTGCCGTCCAGCGTGGGCTGCAACATCCCATGGTCCTGCAACACGTTGAATACGGCGGTGTTGTTCGCCGGGATACCGTCGATGCCCTGGGAAAGCAGATGCGCGCGCAGCTTGTCGGAGACCGTCTTGCTGACCAACCACAAAGCGTCTTCCGTGAGCCAGCCATCGGAGGCTTCCGGCTGGTTCAGCTTCAGCTCTTCCTTGAGCAGGTAGCGCAACCCGTCCAGCAGCTTGCGTTGCAGTGCGTGCTTGGGTGCGGCCATGGCACGCGCCGGATCGCCGCCCAGTTCCTGGGCCACGGAGGCGCGATCGGCCTGCACGACGAGTTCGCCCAGTACCCCGGCATGCTCGTACTGGCCCGCCAGGACGTAGAGCAGCGGCCCCCACAACGCAGGGTAGCCACTGAGCCAGTCCAGAAGCTGGGCGTCCAGTAGTTGGCGATAGAGCAGACCTGTCGCGGCACTGTGTAGCCGGTACTCGCGGTCCTCGCGGTAGCGGAAGCGGTACGGCTGGCGCAGGGGGCCGTGCCAGGGGTGCCAGGTGCTGCCGTCGGCCAGCTCGACGTGGAGATCGACGGCGAGCTTGCCGATGTCGTGCAGCAGCGCCGCGTAGGCGACGGCGGCGGTCCAGGCTTCGGATTGCGCCGCCTGGTCTTCGGGGGTGCTTCCGGCCGGCAGGAGGTGCGACTGACGCAGCTTGAGGGCGTAGGCAACAATCTCCAGGCCGTGGTCCAGCATGCCGCCGGGGTACGCATGGTGATGGGCCTCCGATGCGGGAAACTGCTGGACCAGCTCGGCGTAGCGCTCCAGCGGCATGCGGTACAGGGTGGCGAACTGTTTGCGCGACAGCGACGTGCGCTGCCAGATGTGCTCCAGTAGCTTCTGCCGGCGCGGTGTCGCCAGCAGCGATGCGGCCGACTCGGGCCGCATCCGCCCTTTCGGGGGATCGGTGGCGGGTGTTGGCGGCGGAGCGGCAGCGGCCGAGGCCCGTTTTCGCTGGAACAGTGAGAGCATGTAGGGTGTCCTGGTGGCGGGCCGACCGGGAGGCCTTTCGCCTTTTCGAGGTAGGGCCTTTCCCCTTGCACCCCATTCCCTTGCCCTTTCGGCCTTTTGGCCTTTAACCATTTGGGTATAGGGCGTGGGGCATTGACCGTCCACGGCCAATGCGGGATTCGGCGGGCCGGATTGATGCGTGAAGGCTTGGTGTTCCCGCCCTACGATGGGCCAGTTCTTGGGCTCGGGAGGACGTCATGAGACCCCATATTGACATGGTAAGGAATATTCCTTACCATGGAGGCATCGCTATTAGGAGAACGGCCATGCCTGCCATTCATGAAGTTGCCACCCTGACCTCCAAAGGCCAGATCACGCTGCCCAAGCCCATCCGGCAGGCGCTCGGTGTCGATGCCGGCGGCAAGGTTGCGTTCGACCTGCGTGACGGAGAAGTCGTCGTGACCCGTGCCGACGCCGAGCACGAGGACCCCGCCATCGGTGCGTTCCTGAGTCTGCTGGCCCGCGACATCGAGGCGGGCCGGAACGTCCATGGCCTGCCCGAGGATCTAACTCGCGCCATGCTGGAGCAAGCGGGTCACGGCGTGAAGCTGGACGAGGAAATCGACGGCGAAGTGGAACTCTGATGCAACGGCATGGCTGGGCATTGCTGTTCCACGACTGTGTGATCGAGCAGTTGCAGAAGCTGCACGCAGCCGCACGGCGCGCGCAGGAGAACGACCCGGAGGGCTTCGAGTCCAACGCCAACGTCAAGCTCTTCCGGGCCTTGAACCAGTTGATATTAGATGTGGTGCCCGGTGATCCGGCACGCGACGAGTACCGCCAAGGCAACACCCTGGGGCCGGCCCACCGGCACTGGCGAAGGGCCAAGATTGGAAGGCGGTTCCGGTTGTTCTTTCGGTACGACTCGAAGGCCAAGGTCATCGTGTACGCCTGGGTCAATGATGAGCAGACCTTGCGGTCTTCGGGAAGCAAGTCAGATCCCTATGCCGTGTTCGAGAAAATGCTCGGGCGTGGGAATCCGCCAGACGATTGGAACGTATTGGTGCAGGCAAGCAAGCAGGATTGGAGCAAACTGGAATAGGCATTCCTCATGTAGCAGGAGACGACCATGAACACGACAACCCGCATCAGCACCGCAGAACGCCTCGGCCGCAGCGTTGGCCGTGGATGGCGCGCCTATGCGCGCTGTCGAGCTGGCTCGCCTCCAAGGGGATGCCGCTTGCCGGGGCCACCGTGCTGTTGTGGGGGGTCAAGCTCGCTGCGCTGGGAATGCTGCTCTACGTTGCTTTCTGGATCGCACTCGTGGTGCTGGCCCTGGTGGTTGCGGGATGGGCTGCGGCCGCCAATACCCCTGATGAGGAAGAGTGGCCCTTCACCGACCTCACTGAACTGCGAAAGACACCTGGCTACGATCCGAATCTGTACAACGACGCCTCGCACGAGTTGTACACCGACGATTGACCGCATCCGCGCTATTTCAGCTTGCCCCCGGTGAGTGCCCCAGCACCCTTGCCACCCGCTTGACCTGCGCTCCTGCTGCCATCTGAGAGCCCTTGGATGGCATGTCCGGCCCGAATGCCAGCCCAGGTGAGGCTTGCCAGCCAGAACCCCGGCAGGACCAGGAACATCGTCCCCATGACGAAGTTCAGCAGCATGTCGCCGAACGTATTGTTCAAGCCGACCAGCGGATCGAAGTTGTTATGGGGACGGTTCCAGCCCCAGCCCCATCCGTACAGCGCATCGAGGATGGTGCTGTCGATCCAGCGGGCCAACTGGAACCAAAAATCCACGAAGAACAGTGCGAACTGCACGACGCTGACCGTGACGACCGTCTTGAGGTCGTAAGTTCCGACAACCAGCACAAGCGGAATGCAGACTACCAACGCCATCTTAAGCAGTGCGAGCACCATGGGCAGCGCTTGGCGCACTACGTCCATTGCCGGGAAGGCGGCGAGAGCCCCTACCGCCAAGCCAACATCGCTGGTGGCGCGGTTGACGACATTGGGCAATGTCATGTCAATCTGACCTCCGTAATCCGTATAGACCGACCCCTGATTGAGTTTCTGTTGCCGCGGCGAAGCAATCGCGCGGATCACCGAGTCGTCCACGTCGGCGCGGCTCAGGAACCCAGCCCAGCCCGCCAGGCGATTCAGCAGGGTCGGGTCCACTTGCCCCAGCAGCCGCGCGCGCAGTCCGTTGCTGCCGTCGGACCACCACTGCCTGCAGGTCGGGTAGCCGCCACCATTGGCAACCTGCGCGAGCCCAGCGTCGCGGGTGTCGTCATAGGGCCATGCCTCGCGCGCCGTACTGGAGCGGTAGCTGTCGTAGTAGCCACCCGTGTCCGTGAAAAAGCGCGAGCCAATCCAGGTCACGTCTTGCATCTGCTGCTCATCGAGATCCGGGCGCTGCATGAACAGCTTGGCGCGCGCCGGTCCATAGCAGTCCCGAGAGAAATCCGCCACCTCCTGAGCCAACACCGGATCGTCGATACGGGTCGCATCGATCTCCATCCGCATCTGCCGCAGATCTGTGCCGCACGGGATCGCAGCCACCGAGGCGCTCGTGACGGCGCGCGAAAGCGCGTGCATGAAAGCCCACCAGACCGGAACCTTCGCCGACTGGTTGTTGATGGCGACCAGCCAGTTTGCGCGGGCTGCGGCACGCTGACCTGGCACTGCGCCGAGCGCGAGCTGTCGTACTGGATAGTGCTGAGGTCGACGTCGATGAACGGAATGCCGGCGAACATCACGACCACGATGGCCACAAATACTCGGTTCTCGATGCGCGCCGCCGAGAGCACGCCCTTGTTGCCTTCGTCGGCGCCCTCCGCTCTGGCCTTGAGCCATTCCTGGATGACGATCGCCACAAAGGGCAGCGCAAACACCCCGCTGGACACCAGCACGGCCCAGATGCCGTTGTTGACGATCCAGGACACGAGGGTGAGGTAGTACTCCAGGTAGTCGGTCGTGAAAAGCGTCATGGCCTCGATCTCCCCTCAAGCGGCCTGCATCAACAGGCTGGCTTCGAGCGCCACAATGGCAAGGACGCCAGCGACCTCTGCGCGGATCAGCCGACGTCGCGCCTGCGTGCTGTCTTCGCGGGCCAGCAGCCGACGGCGCATCCAGACCCATCCATAGGCCGTACCGCCGTACAGGCACAGTCGCCAGATGAAGAAATACCCTGCGGATGCCACCAGCCACCGCTCCCAGGCCGCGACACTGCCGACCAGGTAGATGCCCGCGACATTGGCCCCTACGGCGGCGGCCACGACCAGCACAAGCCATAGCAGGGTTTTCGCCGCGTGCCGGCTGAACAGCCAGCGTAGTGGACGCCAAGTCATGCGAGCCTCGCTCATGGCCGACCTCCCGGATTGCCCTTCTGGAGTTGGTCGAGACGGTCGGGCACCGGATCGCCCTCGTAGATGCCGCGCGAACCCGAAGCGCGCGTGCTATGGCGCTGAATGATGGCCATCGGCGAGTTGTTGGCCAGCTCGCGGCGCAGTTCCAGTTCCGTTTTGAGGTTCTGGATCTCGCGGTCGAGCGTATCGCTCTCCTTGTTCACGGCCTCCACCGCAAGCTCGTTGGCCGCGACGTTGGGCTCTTTCTTGCCCGTGAGCAGCGTGCGCTGTAGCAACAGCGCCTTCTCCAGCACGGAGGACAGCGCGACCTCGGACGCCAGGCGCTGCGACAGCAGGTGCTGGTCCGGCTCGTCACGAAGCGCCTCGATCACGCCGCGGGTGATGGGCAGCGATGCACTGCCAGCCTCGCGCAGGTTCTCGGGCGTCGTGTTCTTCGCCTTAGACACCAGATCCTGGAGCGCCTGCAGCTTGGCGTCGTATTCTTCCTGGATCAACGGCGTCAGCCCTACGCCGGGCGTCGTCTCGGTCTTGGTGCAGGCATCGCAAGTGCGCTGTTCCTTCTCGCCGAGTACGCGCGTGGCCCACTCGACGGCGGCCTGCGGCGAGGTCCAGGTCTGGCACGAGAGACTGCTACAACTGGTCGGTGCGATGGACGACGTATCGGTCACGCCGCGGCCGTTGACCAGGTTGTAGCCGGCGCGGGTGACATCGCCGACGACCTTGATCGCGGGCTGGCCGGAGCCTCCCGCGTTGCTGCCCCCGACCCACGGCACACCGTCATTGCCGCGGCGCGTCTCGGCCTGCTCGATGGCCGAGACCGCATCCGTGCTCGACACCGCATCGCGCAGCGCCAACCCTTCTGCCATCTGGCTCCAGCCGAGCTGCCCGCCCGCCGTCTCGGCCATCCTCTCCGCCATGGCACGGCACGTCAGCTTGGAGCGGTCGAAATCGAGCCGTGCCTGCAACACGCCATTGGTGAGCAGGTTGTAGAGGCCGGGATCGGCCCGCTGAATGATCAGTGCCGGCAACGACGCCACCGCGCTGGTGGCGCTTTGGATCACCGATGACATGATTTGCTGGAAGCCGTTGGTGACGCCGTTGAGTTGATTCTTCAACGTGGTCTGGATGCTCATGTCACCGCAGATCAAGTTGCTGTTCCAGCCCACGCCGACCCCGAGAGAGCGCATGCCAGCCGCACGTCCCATCGACACGGCGTTTCCGCCGCCGATCGAGTACATGACGTCATCGCCGATGACACTGCCGCCGGTCTGGTAGCCCAGTTGGCCCCAGGCCACACCGCTCGTCAGCGCGAGCGCACCGGCCACCGCCAGGACGATCCTCGTGCGACGTACCCGGCGGGAGAACGGATTGAATGCAGGACGGAACTTCATGGCACCACCTCAGAGGAAATCGACGCTGCCGAGAAACACCTGGCCCCGGCGTTCGCAGCAGGCATACGGCCGCCAGAGCGCCCAGGCGTAGTCGCCTTGCTGGGCTTGCGTCAGGGAGCCATCGCGGGGGAACACCGCGCAGGACCAGGCGTGAGTTCCTGCCACTTGCCCGTCGAGGCGTCGCTCTCCATGAGCGCGCCAGCCGGCCAGTAGCCATCGCGGGAGTTGGCGAGCAGCGGCTGATAAACGTGGATCTGCCCCCGGCGCGTGACGACATCGCCTGCGCGCTGGGCCACCACTGCACCGGCCTTGTGGTCGTCGGTCTGGTGCAGGAAACCCCCGCGGGGATACACGTTGCCCCAGAGGTTCATCGTGGTGCGTGCGCCGACCTCACGCATGCCGGGAATCAGCGCCTCCGGGTAGGCCATCTCGGGCACGTTGTAGCGCCAGGCCAGCGTGTCCAGGGTGCCGAGCAAGTACGGCATGAACGCCGTGCCCGCACCCTCGCAGAAGTAGCCCGAGGACGACACGAACTGGTTGAACACCTCGACCGATGACGTCCGCGTTCTTGAACTTGGCGAGGTTGTTTTCGTGGTCTTCGTTCGTGGTGCCATCGCCTCCGGCTTGCGCCGACGGGTTGGGTGTGCTCATCGCCCGGACTTCGATCCAGGGGTTTTCGCCGATGTTGCTGTAGCTGGAGACGACCGCATCGGGGATGTAGTGGCGGACTTTGATGGAGGTGCGCACCGTGCAGCCACCCCAGGAGCAGAAAAGCCAATAGCAGATGCCAACCACCCGGTATTCCAGACAGTCTGGCGACATGACGGAAGACACGATGGTGGCGGTATTCAGGGCGTAACTGCTCGTGGCGCCGACCAGCAGCACCGAGGCCACGACAACACGCAGACGGCGCAGCAGGTCAAACGGGCGATAGGTCACGGCTGCGTCCTCCGGTGCTGCTCGATGCGCGCGACCGCGCGGGCCACGTCCGGCTCGCCATAGACCACGTAGCGCTGGTCCACGACGACGGCCGGGATGCTGGTGATGCCCAGGCTCCATGCGTCGGTGACGCCCTGGTATGCGGATGCAATGCGGCGCTGGAGGTCGGCACCGCCGCTGTCCAGCCGACGCTTGACGATGGCGGCAGCCTGTTCGGGATCGGCGGTGAGTTCGGCAGAAAGCTCCGCTTCAATCCGATGCGCTTCGTCCAGCTCGATCAGCCGCTCGCCGCCCATAGTCTTGACGGGGTGCCGGCTGTCGGTGACGACCAGCACGTCGGCGGCGAAGGTGACCGGGCTGAAAACGGCCAGAGCGACCGGCATCGCAACGGCCAGACCAAGGGTTCGCCAGCCCGGCGCGAACCTGGAAAAAGAAGCTGGCATGTCGCGTGCCCCTGGAAGTTGATCAGGGCCATAGTCAAACGCCGAACCTGATGCAGCCCCAACAAACAATGCGCATCGCGGACACCCCGCATACCTGCTTGTCTCGCCGCAAAGAAAAACGGAGGCCGAAGCCCCCGCAGTGATCAATGAAGCGATGCGCTACAGCAAGCCGTGCTCAGCGAAGGAGTACGGATTTCCCAGGCCGACGACGATGTGGTCCAGTACCCGAACATCGATGAGCGCCAGCGCAGCCTGCAATCGCTGGGTCAGCGCGCGATCGGCGTTCGACGGTTCGGTGGCACCCGAAGGGTGCTGGTGCGCGTTTTGTGCCCTGTTTTCTTATGTGCCATCGAGGATTGATCTCGGCGCACGTGAGCGGTTTCCGACGGGCGGATGGGCACAAAACGGTAGACAAGCGGAATCGTTGCATACCAGAGGTCTTGGCGGATGGGTGATTGTCTTGAAGCTGGACGGCCAACAAGACCGTCCAGTGATTGGTGCTACAAGGACGACAGCCAGGCCAGCATGGCAGCATCGTCGCGCCACGCGGATTTGCGCGTTGGCGCCACCGCGACGGGCTCGCAAAGCTTCAGGGCCTCGGCCTTCATGCGGATGGTGATCTCGGCATAACGATTGGTCGTCTCCAGGTTGACGTGCCCCAACCAGCCTCGAATGACGTTGACCTCCACACCCGATTCGAGAAGATGGACCGCCGTGGTGTGCCGAAATACATGAGGAGTCACGTGGGTGGGTGACGATGCTGTGACGGAAGCTTCCCAGAGCTTGGCGTAGTGGCGGATGCGCTTGTAGATGCCGAAGCGGGTCATCCCCTCTTGAGCCACTCCGACGAACACCGGAGCATCCGGTGGCAAACGCTCGGGCCGTTCATCCAGCATGCTCTGCAAGGCCTTGGCGGTCTGGCTCCAGAGGGGGCAAGTTCGCCACTTCGATCCTTTGCCCAGCAATCTGACGCGGGCAGGCGACTGCAAATCAAGTTGCCCCACCTTCAGCTGTGCAACCTCCGAGACGCGCGCGCCGGTGTTGTACAGCAGCATAAGAAGCGCGCGATCCCGCTGCGAAAGACGATCGTGGGCCGGAATGAGGGCAAACATCGCCTCGACCTCATCGCGCGCGAGAAACTTCATCTCTGGCAGTGGACAGCGCTTCATCGGGATGGCAGCAACCTTGGCGCTGGCTGGCAACATCTCGGGGGTCGTCCGGCCGAGATACTCGTAGAACATGTGCAGGGCGGTCAGGCGCTGATTGCGGGTGCTGATGGCGTTGCCCCGTTTAACCTCCATGTTGTTCAGGAAGTCCTGCACAGCGGCGTAGCCCAAGTGCTCGAACGCCAGTTCGCTGACCCCGATCCGGTTGGCATCGGCGACGAAGATCAGGAACAGGCGCAGGCTGTCCCGATAGCTGCGGATCGTGCTGGACTGCAAGCCCTTGTGGCGAGGCAGATACTCCAAGAAGTAGCGATGGATGGCCGACGGAAGACCCTGCTGTTTCATGATTCGCCTCCACCGGAGAGCATCGGGACGAAGGACTCGAAGCGCTGATTGGCGGCATCGAGAAGCTCGCTGGTAATGGTGAGATACACCGCAGTGCTACTGGGGTTGAGGTGTCCCAGGAACGTGGACAGGTGATGGAGTCGGTCTGTCGGTGCTATTCCCTGGCGATACCAGTTCAGCAAGGTGCGCACCGCGAACGAGTGCCGCAGGCAATGAACGTGAGGACCAAAGACACCGGGCGGGGTCACCAGGGCGAGCTGAGGCAGCAAGTCATCGCGGAAGGTGTTGCGGATGCTGTTCGTGCTGATCGGCGTGCGGCCGTTCCAGGAAAACAGGTAGTGGGCGCCCGCGCAGGCGTAGCCTCGTTGCTCGCGTTGGGCTTGGTAGCCACGCAGCCTGGCCGCCAGCTTGGGGCCAAAGGGCACCAGCCGATCCTTGCCGAACTTGGTGTTGCGGATCTCCAGCACTTCTCGCACCAGGTCCACGTCACCCCATTGGAGGCGAGCGACTTCACCCACCCGCAGGCCAAGACCCGCGAGCAGTGCAAGGATCATCTCGTAGCTGGCACCCCGCAGTTGAGCGCGTGAGTTGTCTGGCAACGCTCTGGCCGAGATCAGCAAGCGCCGGATGGTGTCGTCTGAAAACAGGAAGGGAAGCCGGCGAGCTGTCTGAGGTTGAGCCCTGGCCGTCAACGGGGAGCCCACCAGAACCTGCTGACCGACCATCCACTCGAACAGCCGTCGGACATCTCCGAGCAGGTTGTTGTAGCTGCGAGGGTTGGTGCGATGGCGGGAATCCAGAAATGCCTGCAAGCACTCTCCATCGATCGCCTCGATGCATTCGACACCGCGGTCATCGAGAAATCGGTCGAGCAGTCGCAATTGACGATCCTCGCAGGCGAACTTGCATCCCATGGCGCGCTTGGCGCGCAGGTACTGTTCGATGTGAGGAGCCAAGGCGCTGTGAAAGCCGTTCCAGAGGGCGGTCATAGCACGTCCTCCCCGTGGCCAATGACCATCTCTCGCAGTTTGTGCACCGCCACCTTGCCATAGACCAGTGTGGATGCAGGATGGCGATGGCCAACGTAGTCGCCAATGACCTTGAATGGCAAGTCGGCTTCCACCAAGTGCTGAACGCAGGAGTGACGCAAGGTGTGGGAACCGGCGCGTGCTACCTGAATGCCGATGCTGCGCAGATGGCCAGCCACCATGGATGAAACCGTCCAGTGGTTCATCGGGGTATAGGGCGAGCGGACCGTGAGAAAGATTCGGCGGTCGTCTATATCGGTTCTTCGGACATGCAAATAGGCGATGATCGCTTCGCCCACCGCCGCCGAAAGCGGATAACGGGTCGAATGGCCGCCTTTGCGCATGGGAATGCCGATCTGCCCATGGGCCCAATCCAGATCGTCCAGACACAAGGCTACGATCTCCCTGGCACGCAATCCGTAGCTGGTCAGCAACGTCAGGATGGCATAGTCGCGTTTACCCAGGTCGCTGCGGCGGTCGATGCTGGCCAGCAATCGCTCGACGTCCGCCCAGCCGATGGCGCGCGGAATGGATGCCTGGCGGTAGACACGGCCGCGCGGCACACTGCGAACCAGATCGTTGGCGATGATGCCTTCACGGTGCAGATAGCGAAGGAAGACACGCAAGGCCCCCGCCGTATTGAGCATGCCGGACTTGTGCAACGTCTTCGCCCGGTCATTGATGAACTCGGTGATGCAGGCTGGAGTCAGCTTGTCCAGGGAAATACCTGCTTGTGCCAAATATGAATCGAATGGACGCAACGTGAAGGTGTAGTTGTGTATCGAGGTCTGGCGCAGACCCTTCTCCTTGAGAAGGAAGGGAAAGAAGCCAGGAACGCTGGTGGAGAACGGCATGGCCGGCCGGTTGCTTGGCCGCGTGTAGCCAGGCACGGCCAGGCTGAGCATCCGTTCCACTGGGACACGGCTTTGTGCAACGACGGCGGCCCGATCTTGCGCGCTCTTGCACCAGCGTCCGTGCCCGGCCTGCCAGTGCTCCACGAAGGCATCCACATGGTCGGGTAGATCGTCCAGACAGGTGGCACCTCGGCCAATCACGAAGTCGTTGAAGTGCCCGAGAGCGCGAACATGCTGCCGAACCGTGGAGTTGCTCGTGTGCAACTCGTCCAGAAACTGTGCATAGCGCTCAATCTGCGGCCCCAGCCACTGGGCCTTGATGCGGTCGATCGCCTTGAGCGACCGGAAATGACGTTCCAACATGACAATCACCTCTCCGAGAAAATGAAGGGGACGTCATGTTGCGCTGCGGCTGCTGTTATGTGCCCCGATTCTGACCAGAGGCCCAGGAGGTGCGCTCCTGGCCTCCAAGCACGGCACATAAGAAAACAGGGCACAAAATTCGCATTTTGTGGCGCGCCACAAAATGGGCCAAGACCACTGCGGCGGCTTTCCGCTCCAATACACGCTGTACGACGACACGCGGATAGACTGCAGTCGAATTGATCGTGCCCCTGAACAGCGGCTCGTAGGCCAACACTTGATGCATGCTGTCCAGGAACACGACTGCGAATACTTCGTTGGGCTCAGCGACGAGTTTTAGACGCAGGTAGTCCCGCACAGCAGCCGGTTGGCTGAGGCACGGTCCGACTTTGAAGATCCGTCTCTCCAGCAACGCGATAGCCTGCTGGATGATCCAGTCCTCATGATGGGCCGCGACGGCGGAAAGCGACTCCACGCAGGAGTCATTGACGACGAAAGACATGGCGAACCTCCGGAGGGTGAGATCGGAGGGCGCACGCCCCAGGAGGGCAAGCCCTCCTGGGGATAGGAACAACGAAACAAGGTGCATCCACCACCGCGCAGCGGTGATTGTTCGCGGCCAGGATGCGGAGCGAACGGGTACCGATCAGCGCAGGCAACCGCGCCGTAGCCTTGAAGACCGAGGGCTACCTGAGCATGTCGCCAACAACGTCGGCAGGCATTTCGGTGGTAGGTGTGGCGGCAGGTCCGTCTGCGGACAACATGTCCATGGCCGACAGCAAGGCATCGCCTTCGATCGGCCCCTGCAGCAGGATGGCCTGGCCCGTCTGGCGATCGAGCAGGCGCAGCGACGGCGTGGCCGTTACACCGCTTTTCGTGGCTTCCGTGGCCTGCGCGCGGATGACCGCATCGGCTCGCTCGCTTGCCATGCACTGCTCGACGGCCGGCGTCGATTCGGGGTAGCGCAGACCATCGGGCAATCCCCGGCCGTCGCTGCGCGTGTGGGCATAGACCCACTCGACAGCTTGCCAGAAGGCAGCATGCCCGCCGGCTTCGGCGACGCACTCGACCAGACGCGCCTCGGCCGACGCAGCCGGCTCGTGCGCGGCCAGCGGCTGGTGGTGCCATTGCAGGGCTACGTCGGCGTTGCTGCCGACCCAGCGCTTGATCTGCGGGAAGTACTCCCGGCAGAACGGACATTCCAGGTCGGCATAGAGCGTCAGCGTGAAACGGCCCTCGGGATTACCCATCTGCCAGGGCGGCCCGGACGCCTGCGCCGTACTGATCGGCGTGGGCGACTGCGGTGAGGATTCGCCAGGCGACCGGGACATGAGCCAGATCAGCAGCAGCGCGACCAGCGCAACAGCCAAGGCCCAAGGCCAGCGGGGCGGCCAGCGACGACGACGGAACGCCTGCACTTGTATCGGAATGGAAGGACGTTTCTGTTCCATGGCATTCTCCGGCTTACGACAGTTCCAGGGCCGGCGACTCGATGCCGCGTGTCTGGTCGATCTTCTCGGCGACCTTGAAAGCTGCTTCCAGTTCGGTGCAGCCGTATTGCTGCATGAGCTGGTAGCGCTCGGCCTTCTCTTCGGGTTCGGTTTGCGCAAGCGCGAGGTAGAGACTCGGCGGCACGGCGCGGAACAGCACTTCCATGCTCTTGGAGAGGATGACGCCCTCGGTGAATTTCCCCGCCTCCTTGCGCGCCGAAAGCATCAGCGCCGAGTTCGCGGAACCGGGCGATCTTCTCCACCTCGTCCGGCGGCATCGACAGGCAGATCCACCACTCGATCATGTTGAGCATGGGTTCCGCGGCGCGCGGCAGATCGTCGATGTTTTGCGTCGCCAGCCAGAACCATGCGCCGAGCTTTCTCCACATCTTCGTGATCTTGACCACGTAGGGCGCGAGCAACGGATTCTTCGTGATGATGTGCCCTTCGTCGGTGACGTTGATGATCGGGCGGCCCAGGTACTGGTCGCGCTCGGCGATGTTGTTCACCGTGCTGATCAGGCTGATGTAGGCGATGGAGAGCTGCGCGTTGTAGCCTTCGCGGGCGTAGGTCGCCAGATCGACCAGGGTGATGTCGGCCTCGGGCCAGGGCGTGCCGTCGCGGTCGAACATCTCGCCATCGGTGCCTTGACAGAACATGTCCATCGCGTCCGCCATCTCCAGCAGCCGCACGCGCCGCATCTCGGGCAGCGTCGGGTCCTGGCCACGCGTGCGCAATGCATTGCGCACGTCGCGCGTGAGCACCGTGCGCTTCTCGGCCACGCAATGCTCGGCGGCGTCGAGGATGCACTGGCGGATGAGCGAGCGATCGGCCCGCGTCATCCGGGCCGCCGCCCGTGATCATCAGCCGTGCGGTGATTTCCAACTCGCCGAGCACGTCGCGCTGCTCGTCCGCCTCCATGGCCGAGGCATCCGGGGGCAGGTCTTCGTCCAGCGCATCGGCATCGAGCGTCTGCACATCGCTCGGCGTTTCGATCAGCCGGCGCGCGTCGGCGAACGGTGCCAGGCTGATGCCCGAGCCTGGGGCCAGCTTGACCCGGTTCACGGTCAGACCCATGCGCTTGGCGAAATCGCTGAACAAGCCGAAGCTGTTGCCGGCTTCCACGATGAAGAGGCGCGGCCGGTAGATGGCCGTGACCTGGTTCAAGAGGTTATTGAGCGTTGCGCTCTTACCGGAGCCAGTGGGGCCGAACAGGAATAGGTGGGCGTTCATCTGCCGGTCCAGGCGGTTAAGCGGGTCGAAGGTGATCGGCCCGCCACCGCGGTTGAACATCGTGATGCCAGGGTGCCCCGTACCCTGGGCGCGTCCCCACACCGGCGACAGGTTCGCCGCGTGCTGGGCGAACATCAGTTGGGTGTACCACTTGCGCCGGTCCTGGCCGGGGTTGTAGCAGCACGGCAGCCAGCGCAAGTAGCTGTTGAGCGGCGCCACCTCGTCGTCCTCGCGCACCGGCTGCAAGCCGGCATTGAGCATGACGTTCGCCAAGTCCAGGCCGCGCCGATCCAGTTCCGCCTCGTCGCGCCCGCGCAGGTAGAACGCCAGAGTCCCTCGGTAGAGCTTATGCGCGCTGCCGATCAGCGAGCGGGCCTCCTGCACGTCCTTGAGCGTCTGCTCCGACGCCAGCGTCTCGCCCACGGCCTTCTTTGCCAGGTGGTTGAGGTCCGCTTCCAGGACATCCTGCGGCGTGGCAACCATCGTGAGACACATCAGCGTGTCTTCCGGCATCTGGTCGAACAGGGTGTTGATCGCATCGCCCTTGCGGGTTTCGCCGGTCAAGTGCCCCGTGCCGGGCGGCATGCGCAGGCGGTCGGTGATCAGCACGCGATGCGGCATGCCGTCGAAGTGCCAAGTACCGTGCGCCACGTCGGATCGCGGCTGGCCGAAGAACAGCCGCTGGCTGAAATCCCGCCCGCTCGCCAGCTCGATCTCGCCGTCTTCTGTCTCGTCGGGGTAGCGTGCCAGCGCATAGAAGCGTTCGCGGTCCTCGACCCCAGGGCCGAGCAGCGTGGGACGCGGGTTGAACCACCGCAGCAGCCAGTCATGGACGTTGGCCGCGACCATGCGCCGGGCCTGGATGCCGGCGTTCGTCAGCCCGCCACACAAGCGATCGCAGACGATGTTCAGCATCTGCTCGGGCGTCTGGCCGCGGCGGCTCGCCTGCCCGGTGGCCCGGCGATAGACGACCATGCGCACGCGCCGCGTCTGGCCG
>LNAP01002001.1_pt1 | contig 20870 bp, 23 predicted proteins | sample 602601 | NCBI WGS metagenome assembly LNAP01 (sample SAMN02440304, study PRJNA202911) | soil metagenome | biome: Subtropical and temperate rainforests or woodlands; isolation source: soil samples (1 kg each in a 20% v/v slurry with milli Q water) were... ...
GCACGGCCTGACCGGCAAGATCACGGTGAACGGCCACGAGTACGACTCGGTGATGCCGCCGATGGCGCAGCTGAACGACGACGAGGTGGCGAACATCCTGACCTACGTGCTGAACAGCTGGGACAACCCGGGCGGGCAGATCAGCAAGGAAGAGGTGGCCAAGGCACGTGCCGCGGCCGCACCGGCGGCGACGGCGGAACATTGATATGCGTGCACGACTGGCACTGGCCGGGATTTGCCTGATGCTGGCGCTCCCGGCAGCGGCGGCGGACTACGTCGCCCTGCCGGGAGGCAGTTTCAGCAGCGTGTTGCCGGCCGACGGCAAAGTGGCTTCGGCGCAGATCGCGCCGTTCCGCCTGCGCACCGAGCCGGTCACCAATGCCGAGTTCCTGGCGTTCGTGAAGATCCATCCGCAATGGCGGCGCGACCAGGTCGCGAAGATCCTCGCCGACGAACGCTATCTCACTCACTGGGCCGACGCCGGAACCCTGGGTGATGCAGCGCTGCCCGAGCAGCCGGTGACCCGGGTCAGCTGGTTCGCCGCGCAGGCATATTGCGAAAGCGAGCAGGCCCGCCTGCCGAGCTGGTACGAGTGGGAATACGCGGCCGCGGCCGACGCCACCCGCCGCGATGCCCGCGCCGATCCGGCCTGGCGCGAAAGCATCCTGGGCTGGTACTCGCGTCCGTCCGGCAAGGGGCTGCCGGACATCGGCGGTGCGCCGAACGCCTACGGCGTGCGCGACCTCAACAACCTGGTGTGGGAATGGGTCGACGACTTCAATGCGCTGATGGTCGCCAGCGACAGTCGCGAGCAGGGCGACCCGGACCTGCTGAAGTTCTGCGGCGCCGGTGCGATCAGCTTGCAGGAAAAAGAAAACTACGCGGTGCTGATGCGCATCGCGATGCTGTCTGCGCTGAAGGCGGCCGACACCACCAACAACATGGGCTTCCGCTGCGCGAAGCCCGAATGAGGAACGCGTCATGAAGCGCCTGTTGCCCCTGTTTGCGATGCTCCTGCTGCTCGGCAGCGCGCGGGCGGCCACCCCGCTGCCCGGCGACTCGGTGTACAACCTGCCGGTGCAGCTGACCGACCAGGACGGCCGCCAGCAGACGCTGGCCGAGCGGCGCGGCCGGCCGCAGCTGGTGACGATGTTCTACACCTCGTGCCAGATGGTCTGCCCGATGATCATCGACAGCCTGCGGCTGACCCGCAACGCGCTGGATCCGGCCACGCGTGCGCAGATCGACCTGCTCGCGGTGAGCTTCGACCCGGCCAAGGACGACGTGGCCACGCTGAAGAGCTACGCGCAGAAGCGCAAGCTGGACCCGCGCATCTGGACCCTGGCGCGGGCCGAGCCGGCGCAGGTGCGCCAGCTGTCCGGCGTGCTCGGCCTGCAGTACCGGCAACTGCCCGATGGCGAGTTCAACCACAGCAGCGAACTGATCCTGCTCGACGCCGACGGCCGCATCGCCGCCCGCACCACGAGAATCGGCAAACTCGACCCCGAGTTCGTGGAAGCGATCCGCAAGGTGGTCGCCCAGCCGCGCGGCTGAGGCGGCCGCCTCCCGCAGCTTGATCCATATCAGCGCGGCAAGTGCCGGCCGCGCGCAGACTTCCGGGAAAGCTTCGGGAGAATCCGCATGGGTGCCTGGTATCCGTGGATCGTGCTGGTGCACCTGGCGTGCGCCATCGTGTTCGTGGGCGCGGTGACGTTCGAGGTGCTGGTGGTCGAGTCGCTGCACAAGCATTTCGACGCGGCCATCATGCAGCGTATCGAGCAGGCGATCATGGCGCGGGTGCGCCGGTTCATGCCGGTGATCGTGGTGCTGCTGTTCGCCAGCGGTTTCGTGCTGTTCGACATCCGCTGCGATGGCGTGGCCTGCGTGGGAAGCCGCTTCGGCAACTGGCTGCTGCTGAAGGTGCTGCTGGCGTTCGGCGTGCTCGGCGTGTTCGTCAACGCGATGTGGGCGATGCGCAGCGGAAAGATGGACGTCTGCCGGTTCCGGCATACCCATCGCATCGTGCTGGGCCTGATGGTGGGCATCGTCTTCCTGGCCAAGACCATGTTCTACTTGTAGCCATCCATCCACACACGAGGTGCACGATGTCCCATGTCACGTTCAAAGGCCAGCCGATCAGCGTCGACGGCCAGTTTCCCGCGGTGGGTTCGACCGCGCCGGCATTCAGCCTGGTCGGCGGTGACCTGTCCGACGTGGCGCTGTCCGGCTACGCCGGCAAGCGCAAGGTGCTGAACATCTTCCCCAGCGTCGACACCGGGGTGTGTGCCGCCTCGGTGCGCCGCTTCAACGAACTGGCCGGCAAGCTCGACAACACCGTGGTGCTGTGCATCTCGGCCGACCTGCCGTTCGCGCAGGCGCGCTTCTGCGGCGCCGAGGGGCTGGACCAGGTGACTAACCTGTCGCTGATGCGCGGCCGCCAGTTCCTCAACGACTACGGCGTGGCGATCGCCAGCGGCCCGCTGGCCGGACTGGCCGCACGCGCGGTACTGGTGCTGGACAGGCACGACAAGGTGATCCACGCCGAACTGGTCGGCGAGATCGGTCACGAGCCGAACTACGACGCGGCGTTGAAAGCGCTGGGCTGAGTGACCACGTGTAGGAGCGCACCCTGTGCGCGATGCTTTTCGGTGACGTAACGAAGAGCCATCGCGCACAGGGTGCGCTCCTACGGCCGCTCGATACCCACGATCGGCACGCCGAACGGCTGCGCCTGCGGGTGCAGGCCGAGGCCCAGCTTGAGGCTGCGGCCGATGCGTTCGGCGTATTCCAGCATCAGCGTGGCGCTGGCTTCGTCCAGTTCCTCGGCACAGGTTTCGCGCCACAGCGCGAGCCAGCGGTCGAAGTGTTCGGCGCGGATCGGATGCGGCCGGTGCGCGCCCATCGGGTTGCCGTGATAACTGCCTGCACGCAACGCCACCGAGGCCCAGAACGAGGTCAGCAGGCGCTTGTGTTCGTCCCAGTCGTGCACGGCCGCATTGAAGATCGGGCCGATCTGCGGCTCGCGCCGCACCTTCTCGTAGAAACGGTCGACCAGCCTGGCGATGGCCGGTTCGTCCAAGGGCGACGGTGGGTTCATGCGGGACATTGTGGATCCGTGCGCGGAACGATGTGCAAGTTTGCCGGCAACAAAAAACGCATCCGGCCACGAGCAGCCGGATGCGTCGCTGTACCGGGAGGCTTACTGGCCCAGGCTCAGCGTGCCCTTCATCAGCGCGGCGTGGCCGGGGAAAGTGCAGAAGTAGGCGTACTGCTCGCCGGCCTTCAGCTTGGCCACGTCGATCGTGGCGGTGTCGGATTCGCCGCCGCCGATCAGCTTGGTGTGCGCGATGATGCGCGCGTCGCCCGGCTTCTCGTAGCTGTTGGCGGCACCGGCCTTCATGCCGTCGGCGATCACGCCGGACTCGTCGGCGCTGTGCGACAGCACCCAGTTGTGGCCCATCGCGGTGACCGGCAGCTTGCCGGTGTGCTTCAGGGTGACCTTGAAGGTCTTGCAGGTCTTCGGCACGGTGATGGTTTTCTGGTTGAACTGCATGGCGTCGCTGCCCTCGATGGTGGTCGCGCATTCGGCGGCCATCAGCGGGGTGGAGAGCAGGCCGAGCAGGGCAATGGCAATCAGTTTGCGCATCATGATGTGTTGCTCCTTGGGGATGGGGTGGGGCTCAGGTAAATTCTGCGGTGGCGGCGCGCGGCGGGCACTGATCTGGATCATGGCCGCGGCACCGGCTGTCACCGACACTGTAGCCATCGCCGACGGGTGTCGGAAGGAGGCACGATGACGCACGTCGTCACCGAGAACTGCATCAACTGCAAGCACACCGATTGCGTCGAGGTGTGCCCGGTGGACTGCTTCCACGAAGGTCCGAATTTCCTGGTGATCGACCCGGACGAATGCATCGATTGCACGCTGTGCGTGGAGGAGTGCCCGGTCGGCGCGATCTTCCCCGAGCTCGACGTACCGGCGGGGCAGGAAATCTTTCTTTCGATCAATGCCGAGCTGGCGCGCGAGTGGCCGGTACTGACCAGCAAGATCCCGTCGATGGAGGACGCTGCGAAGTGGGACGGCGTGCCGGACAAGCTGCCGCTGCTACAGCGTTGAAGGGCCGGTCGTCGTCAGGATGATAGATACGAAAAAGCCCGCGTTGTGCGGGCTTTTTCGTGTCGCATGGAAGGCGGCTTACTTCGCCACCACCCGCACCATCTCCAGGCACTTGTTCGAGTAGCCCCACTCGTTGTCGTACCAGCTCACCAGCTTGACGAAGGTGTCGTCGAGCGCGATGCCGGCCTCGGCGTCGAAGATCGAGGTGCGCGCGTCGCCGCGGAAATCGGTGGCGACGACCTTGTCCGTGGTGTAGCCGAGGATGCCCTTCAGCGCGCCTTCGCTCTGCGCCTTCATCTCGGCGCAGATTTCCGCGTAGGTCGCGGGCTTTTCCAGCTCGACGGTGAGGTCGACCACGGATACGTCCGAGGTCGGCACGCGGAAGCTCATGCCGGTGAGCTTCTTGTTGAGCTCGGGGATCACCACGCCGACGGCCTTGGCGGCGCCGGTGGAGGAGGGAATGATGTTCTCCAGGATGCCGCGGCCGCCGCGCCAGTCCTTGTTGCTCGGGCCGTCGACGGTCTTCTGCGTCGCGGTGGCCGCATGCACGGTAGTCATCAGGCCGCGCTTGATGCCCCACTTGTCGTTGAGCACCTTGGCCACCGGCGCCAGGCAGTTGGTGGTGCAGCTGGCATTGGAGACGATCGCCTCGCCGGCGTACTTCTTGTCGTTCACGCCGTAGACGAACATCGGCGTGTCGTCCTTCGACGGCGCCGACAGGATCACCTTCTTCGCGCCGGCATCCAGGTGCTTCTGCGCGGTTTCCTTGGTCAGGAACAGGCCGGTGGATTCGATCACCACGTCGGCGTTCACCTCGTTCCATTTCAGGTTGGCCGGGTCGCGTTCCTGGGTCAGGCGGATGCGCTTGCCGTTGACCAGCAGATGGCCATTCTCGACCTTCACGTCGCCCTCGAAGCGGCCGTGCACCGAGTCGTAGCCCAGCATGTAGGCAAGGTAGTCCGGCTCCAGCAGGTCGTTGATCGCCACGATCTCGATGTCGTTGCCGAAATTCTGCACGGCTGCACGCAGCACGTTGCGACCGATGCGGCCAAAGCCGTTGATGCCGACCTTGATGGTCATGAGGGAACGTCCTCCTGAGGGCGATTGGGAATGTTGCGATGAGGGATGGCAGCCGCGGGCCACGGTGCCGGTGTTTCAGCCGTGAAATCTTACAATGAAAGCGTCCGGATGGCCCGCGCCCGATTGTCGCTGTGGCAGACTGCGGCCTTTGCGCCGGCAGTCATCATGTCCCTCTCCAGTCGTTCACTTGCCTTCGTGGCCGTCATGTTCGCTGTCGCGCCATCGGCCCAGGCCTGGGGACCGCTCGGCCACAGCGTGGTCGCCGAGCTGGCGCAACGGCACCTGGGTCCGGCTGCCGAGGCCGAGCTGGAGCGCCTGCTGGCGCCGGAGCACACGCAGCGCCTGGCCGACGTGGCCAACTGGCCCGACCAGATCCAGGACGACCCGGCGCGCGCGGCATTGTGGAAACAGACGCGCGGCCAGCACTACGTCAATTTCCGCGGCGGCAGCGCCTGCGACTACGTGCCGCCGCGCGACTGCCGCGACGGCCGCTGCGTGGTGGCCGGCCTGCAGTATTACGTCGGCGTGCTCGGCGATCGCAGCAAGCCGGACAGCGCACGCCGCGAGGCGCTGAAGTTCGTGGTGCATTTTGTCGGCGACATCCACCAGCCGCTGCATGCCGGCTACCGCGACGACAAGGGCGGCAATACGTACCAGGTGCAGTTCGACGGCAGGGGCAGCAACCTGCACAAGGTGTGGGATTCGGGGTTGCTGTCCAGCCGCGGGCTCGACTGGCAGGCCTATGCGCAGCAACTCGATTCGGCGGTGCCGGTGAGCCTGCCGGCGCCGGTCGCGCCGCTGGACAACCCTTATGCGCAATGGGCCGAGGAATCCTGCCGGATCACCGCCGAGCCCGGCTTCTATCCGGCCGGGCACGAGATCGATCCGGCCTACGTCAGGGCCGAGCTGCCGGTGGCCGAGCTGCGCCTGCGCCAGGCCAGCCGGCGGCTGGCCGCGGTGCTCAACCTCGCCCTGGCGCGGTAGCCCGAAGGCATCGTCTGCGCGCCAGCGCACATCGACGGCATGCATACGAATGCAGGGTGATGGCGCGCCGCGCGGCATCTGTTAGCCTCGGCACATGAACGAGAATCCTCTGCGTCGCACCAAGATCGTCGCCACCCTGGGCCCCGCCACCGACGTGCCGGGCATGCTCGAACGGATCATCGCCGAAGGCGTCAACGTGGTCCGCCTGAACCTCTCGCACGGACAGCCGGACGATCACCGCGCGCGCGCCAATGCGGTGCGCGCGGCGTCGGCAGCCGCCGGGTGTGAAGTCGGCATCCTGGCCGACCTGCAGGGGCCGAAGATTCGCATCGAGACCTTCGCGGACGGGCCGGTGGAACTGGTCGACGGTGCGCCGTTCGTGCTGGATTGCCGCCCTGACGCACCGCCCGGCGACGCGACTCGCGTCGGCGTCAGCTACTACGACCTGCCGCGCGACGTGCACGCCGGCGACGTGCTGCTGCTGGACGACGGCCTGGTCGCCCTGAGCGTGCAGGAGGTGGCCGGTGCCGAGGTGCGTTGCAAGGTGCTGATCGGCGGCAAGCTGTCCAACCGCAAGGGACTCAACCGGCAGGGCGGCGGGCTCTCGGTGACGGCGCTGTCGGACAAGGACAAGGCCGACATCAAGCTGGCCGCCGAGATCGGCGCCGACTTCCTCGCGGTGTCGTTCGTGCGCTCGGCCGAGGACATGCATCAGGCGCGCCGGTTGCTGCACGAAGCCGGCGGCAACGCGGCGCTGGTGGCGAAGATCGAGCGCGCCGACGCGATTCCGGTGCTGGGCGAGATCATCGACGCCTCCGACGTGGTGATGGTGGCGCGCGGCGACCTCGGCGTGGAGATCGGCGACGCCGAGCTGCCCGGCCTGCAGAAGAAGATCATCCGCGAATCGGTGCAGCGCAACCGCGCGGTGATCACCGCCACGCAGATGCTGCAATCGATGGTGCGCTCGCCGATCCCGACCCGCGCCGAGGTGCTCGACGTGGCGAACGCGGTGATCGACGGCACCGACGCGGTGATGCTGTCGGAGGAAACCGCCGCCGGTGCGCACCCGGACAAGGCGGTCGCGGCGATGCGCCGGATCTGCCTCGGCGCCGAGCGCCAGTTCGAGCCGAAGGAAGACCTGACCGGTGACCACCGGCTGGACCGCACCGATCAGGCGATCGCGCTGGCGGCGATGCTGCTGGCCGGCCAGCTCGGCGTGCGCGCGATCGTGGCGCTGACCGAATCCGGCGCCACCGCGCAATGGCTGTCGCGCTATCGCACCGCGGTACCGATCTATGCGCTGTCGCCGCTGGCCGATGCGCGCCGGCGCATGCTGCTGCTGCGCGACGTGCAGCCGGTGGCGTTTTCGCATGAGGGCCTGAGTTCCGTGGCCACCACCCGCGCCGCGGTGCAGCAGTTGTTCACGCAGGGCCGCCTGAGCGAAGGCGACCGCGTGGTGCTCACCCACGGCGACCACGTCGGCCAGGGCGGCGGCACCAACACGCTGAAACTCCTTTCGGTCGGCGCCGACGGCGTGGTGGAGAGCCTGCGCGACTTGTGATGGCTGACGCATGACTGTCCGGCCGGCCAGACGCTGACTGGCGTTGAGCAGCAATGCCGCTACACTTCATCCCCGTCATATCCGGCCCAGGAGTACGCCATGAAATCCATGTCCCGCCTGCTTTGTCAGGGCCTGCTGCTGGCATTGGCGCTGGGCTTCGTCGCGCCGGTGCTGGCGCAGGCGCGCAGGATCGACCAGCAGGATCTGTACCGCTACTGGATCCTGCTCAATACGCAGGTGAAGATGGATGTGCCCAACAGCGGGCTGAACCTGGACAAGCCCGGCTGCGCGGCAGTGACCTATACGGTTGGCTCCGACGGCGTGCCGATGAACGTGCAGGTGGTCAAGGTGGCGCCGAAGAGCGATCTCGGCCCGGCGGCGCGCAGCGCGGTCTCCAATTTCCGCTACGGTCCGTCGTTGACCAACCGCATCGGCGAGCCGGTCGCCACCTATTACGTCGTGCCGTTCAATGCACCCAAGGATCCGGTCCAGCGCCAGCAGCTGCTGGACCAGTGCAAGCTGCCCGGCTACGCCCCCTGAATCGGCGCGACCCCGTCCGGTCCCGCCGCGCTCTGGCGCTTGCGGTCGCCAATCTGGCCTATAATTGATGCTTTGAACCGTGCCGCTTCGGCCCCGAGGCGGCTTCAACCATGTGCGGGCGGGCAAGCCCCTGCACCACGGAGTCGTCATGAGTATTGAAGATCTCGAAAGCATCGCCCTGGCGATGGTCGCGCCCGGCAAAGGCATCATCGCCATCGACGAATCGACCAACACCATCAAGAAGCGCTTCGAGGCGGTCGGCATCGAGAACACCGAGGAAAACCGCCGCGCCTACCGTGAGCTGCTGCTGACCACGCCGGGCCTGAACGAGCACATCTCCGGTGCGATCCTGTACGATGAGACGATCCGTCAGTCGACCCGGGACGGGGTGCCGTTCACCACGCTCATGAAGAAGCTCGGCATCATCCCCGGCATCAAGGTCGACAAGGGCCCGCAGCCGCTGGCCGGTTTTCCCGGCGACGTGGTCACCGAAGGCCTCGACGGCCTGCGCGAGCGCCTGCAGGAATACGCGAAGCTGGGCGCCCAGTTCGCCAAGTGGCGTGCGGTGATCAACATCACCGAAGAGAACCCCAGCTCCACCGCGATCGAGGCGAACTGCCACGTGCTGGCCCGTTACGCCGCGCTATGCCAGGAAGCCGGCCTGGTGCCGATGGTCGAACCCGAAGTGATCATGGACGGCGACCACAGCATCGAGGTCAGCTACGAAGTGCACGAGGCCGTGTTGCGCAGCCTGTTCAACGCGCTGTACGAGCAGAACGTGATGCTGGAAGGCACCATCCTGAAGATCAGCATGGTCATCCCGGGTAAGGATTCGGACGAGCAGGCCGACGTCGAGGAAGTCGCCGAGGCCACCGTGCGCGTGCTGAAGTCCACCGTGCCGGCCTCGCTGCCGGGCATCGTGTTCCTCTCCGGTGGGCAGACCGACGAGCAGTCCACCGCCCACCTCAACGCGATGAACCAGATCGGTCCGCACCCGTGGCCGCTGTCGTTCTCCTACGGCCGCGCCATGCAGCAGGCGGCGCTGAAGCTCTGGTCGAAGGACATGAAGGCGAACTACGCCGACGCGCAGAAGACCGTGCACGCCCGCGCGCGCGACAACGGCCTGGCTGCGCTGGGCCAGTGGAACGGCTGATCGCCGCGCGCCATCCGCCATGCAAAAAGAAACGGGCGCCGCGAGGCGCCCGTTTCTTTTCATGGTGCACATCCCTGTGCGCCACCCTGACGGGCGCCCTGCGGGCGTGCAAACGGCAATCCTGCCGTTTTGTCAGCGTTACATGAGGTGGATCAGAAGCGGTATTCCGCGCTGACCGAGACCATGTCGGTGCTCAGGTTCACCCGGTCCTTCTTCGCGTCGTAGTAGTCGTAGTTCAGGCCGACGCTGACGTTGTTGCTGAAGTCGTAGCCCACGCCGGCGCCGGCGTACCAGCTGGTGTCATCCAGGCCCTTGCGGACCGGGTTGGCGTCGTTGCTGAGGCCGTGGCCCTTCCAGCCGTAGATGCCGGTGCGTGCGCTGACGTACCAGTTCGGGCTGACGTTGAAGTGGCCGTTCACGCCGGCGGTCCAGCCGTGCAGCTGCGACTTGCCGTTTTCAACCACCGGCTGGCTGTTGAAGATGTTCTTCGGATGGATATTGCCCAGGTCGTTGTAGCCCACCTCGGCGCCCAGCGCGACCGACGGGTTCAGCGCCCAGCGGTAACCGCCGTTGATGCCGTAGCCGGTGTCATGGTCGTCATACGGGCCATGGTTGAGCGAGGTCTGGCCGACGTTGCCATTGATGAACCAGCCGCCCTTGTCCGTGGGTGCGCTCTGCGCGAACACGGCGGGAACGGCCAGCAGGCCGGCGGAAGTGAAGGCGAGGGCGAGCAGGGTCTTTTTCATTTTCATGGGAAACTTCTCCAGTTGTTGTCATGGCAGTCGGCCCAGAGGGGGAGTGGCCGCTGCTGAAAGTGCGCTGCCCAATCGGGCGGCGACACTTGAACACTTAGATGGGACGCTGGCCGAAAGATTCAATACCGACAAGTTCAATATTAAGCCGGCGTTAATTTGGGCGAGACGGCACGGAAACCTGCACCATCTCGCCGTACCCGGGGTCAGAAGCGATATTCGGCCGTCAGCGACGCCGTATCGGTGGACAAGCTGATGCCGTCCTTCTTGGCGTGGTAGTAGTCGTACGCCAGACCAACGCCGAAGTGGTTGTTGATGTCGTAGCCCACGCCGGCACCGGCGTAGTAGTCGACCTTGTCCAGGTCATGCCGGTTGATGTCCTGGTTGGCGTAGCCGTGGCCCTGCCAGCCATACACGCCGGTGCGCCCGCTGACATACAGGCCCTGCCAGACATTGATCTTGCCATTCACGCCGGCGGTCCACCCGCGCAGCGCGTTGCGCTGATCCTTCAGATTGACCGGATTGCCATTGAACGCATTCTTCAGCTTGAAGTTGCCGAGGTCGTTGTAGCCGACATCCACGCCGAGCCCGAGATCCTCACCGACCTTCCAGCGGTAGCCGCCGTTGATGGCGTAGGTCGTCGGGTGGTCGTTGTACGGGCCCTTGTTCACATGGGCCTGACCCACGCTGCCGTCGATGAACCAGTTGCCGCTGCCGATGGCTTGGCCCGGCTGGTAATTGCCGGTGGTCGGGGCGGTGCTGTCGCTGATCGCCGGAGCGGACGTGCTGTCCTGCGCCAGCGCGGGCAGGGTGCACAAGGCGGCGGATGCGATGGCGAGGGCAATGAGCGTCTTTTTCATGGGGGAACTCCTCTTCTATTGAACCGGGCCGCGGATCGTGGGGACGACGCGCGCAGTCGGGCAGCGCCTGGGGATGGTTCTGCGGGGCGTATTACTAACGGGGCGATGCTGAAGCTCGCTGAACCGTATGGCCTGGGGTTAAGCGGTTATTAATGCCGTCGGTGCGGGCGACAGCGCACGGCCGGATCGGCGACAATGGGCGCTTTTGCACCCCCCGGAGACTGCCCGATGACCACCCGCCGCGAACTCGCCAATGCCGTGCGAGCCCTTGCCATGGACGCCGTGGAAGCGGCCAAATCCGGTCATCCGGGCATGCCGATGGGCATGGCCGACATCGCCGAAGTGCTGTGGAACGACTTCCTGCACTTCAATCCCGCCAACCCGAAGTGGTTCAACCGTGACCGCTTCGTCCTGTCCAACGGCCACGGTTCGATGCTGCAGTACGCGCTGCTGCACCTGACCGGTTTCGACCTGCCGGTGGAGCAGTTGAAGCGCTTCCGCCAGCTGCATTCGAAGACTGCTGGCCACCCGGAAGCCAGCGAGACGCCGGGAGTGGAGACCACCACCGGTCCGCTTGGCCAGGGCCTGGCGAACGCGGTCGGCTTCGCGCTGGCCGAGAAGGTCCTGGCAGCGCGTTTCAACCGCCAGGGTCACGACGTGGTCGATCACCACACCTACGTCTTCCTCGGCGACGGCTGCCTGATGGAAGGCATCTCGCACGAAGTCGCCTCGCTGGCCGGCACCTGGCAGCTGGGCAAGCTGGTGGCGATCTACGACGACAACGGCATCTCGATCGACGGCGAAGTGCACGGCTGGTTCACCGACGACACGCCGGCACGCTTCGAAGCGTACGGTTGGAACGTGATCCGCGGCGTCGACGGGCATGATGCCGAGGCGATCAAGCAGGCGATCGCGAAGGCGACGACGCAAAGCGACAAGCCCACCCTGATCTGCGCCAGGACCATCATCGGTTTCGGTGCGCCACACAAGCAGGGCAAGGAAGAGAGTCACGGCGCACCGCTGGGCAAGGACGAGATTGCCGCCGCCCGCGCACAGCTGGGCTGGAACCATGCACCGTTCGAGATTCCGGCCGAGATCTACGCCGCTTGGGATCACAAGAAGGCCGGCGACGCAGCCGAGCAGGTCTGGAACGCCGCGTTCGCGAAATACGCTTCCGCGCATCCGGAACTGGCTGCCGAATTCAAACGTCGCCTCGCCGGCGAGCTGCCGGCCGATTGGGCGGAGAAGTCGCAGGCGTACATCGCCAAGCTGCAGGCCGAAGGTCCGGAAGTCGCTTCGCGCAAGGCTTCGCAGATGAGCCTGGACGCGTTCGGCCCGCTGTTGCCGGAGCTGATCGGCGGCTCGGCGGATCTCGCCGGCTCCAATCTCACCAAGTGGAAAGGCAGCCTCGACGCCGCCACCGGCAACAGTGCGGACGGCAAGGGCAACTACGTCTACTACGGCGTGCGCGAGTTCGGCATGACCGCGATCGCCAATGGTCTTGCCCTGCATGGCGGTTTCATTCCGTATGACGCCACCTTCCTGGTGTTCTCCGACTACGCGCGCAACGCGGTGCGCATGAGTGCGCTGATTCCGGCGCATGCGATCCACGTCTACACGCACGACTCGATCGGCCTGGGCGAGGACGGCCCGACCCATCAGCCGGTCGAGCACATGGCCAGCTTGCGCTACATCCCGAACAATCACCTGTGGCGTCCGTGCGACGCGGTGGAGTCGGCGGCGTCATGGAAGGCGGCGATCGAGCGCAAGGGCGCGCCGTCCTGCCTGATCTTCTCGCGGCAGAACCTCAAGCACCAACAGCGCAGCGAACAACAGGTCGCCGACATCCTGCGCGGCGGTTACGTGCTGTCCGATCCGCTGGACACGAAATTCCAGGCGATCCTGATCGCCACCGGCTCGGAAGTGGAGCTGGCGATGGAAGCCTCGCGCGCGCTGGCCCAGCAGGGCGTGGCCGTGCGCGTGGTGTCGATGCCGTGCACCGAGGTGTTCGACGCGCAGCCGCTGGAATACCGCGAAGGCGTGCTGCCGCTCTGGTGCCGCGCCCGCGTGGCGGTGGAAGCGGCCACCGCCGACTTCTGGCGCAAGTACGTAGGCCTGGACGGCGAAGTGGTCGGCATGACCACGTTCGGCGCCTCGGCTCCCGCACCGCAGCTGTTCGAGCACTTCGGTTTCACCGTTGCCCACGTTGTCGACGCGGTGAAGCGCACCGTCAAATAAGTCGGGATGTCCCATGTAGGAGCGCACCCTGTGCGCGATGCCTTTCAAAGCATCGCGCACAGGGTGCGCTCCTACAGCGGCGGATCGAGCAGCAGCATGGCCAGTTCGTCCGGCGTCGCCGCAATGGCATGAGCCCCGGCCTGCTCCAGCTCCGCGCGGCTGCCGAAACCCCACAGCACGCCGACACCACGCACGTGGTTGGCGACGGCGCCGTCGATGTCGAAGTGGCGGTCGCCGATCATCACCGTGCCGGCCGGATCGGCACCGAAGTCCGCCAGTGCCTCCCTGATCATCGTGGCCTTCTCGCTGTGCGCGCTGTCCGGGTGCGGGCCATACAGGCGCAGGAACGCGTCGCCGAACGGCAGGTGGGCGATGATCGGGGCGGCGTGGCGGTGCGGCTTGCTGGTGACCACGGCGAGCTGGTGGCCGGCGTCGCGCAGCCGCTCGATCAACAACTCGATGCCCGGATAGATCTCATGCTCGCGCCAGCCGAGCGTGTTGAAGCGCTCGTGGTAGTACACCACTGCGGCCTCGATGCGTTCGGCGTCGTGGTCCAGCAGCGGCGCGAAGCTGTGCCGCAGCGGCGGTCCGATCCAGCGGCGCAGCTCCGCATGCGCCGGTGCCGGTACGTCCAGTTGCGCCAGCGCGTGTTTCACGCAGGCGGTGATGCCGTGCTCGGAATCGATCAGGGTACCGTCGAGGTCGAACAGGCAGAGCATTACTTGGCAGCTCGCGCCTTCAACGCGGTGACCGCCGGCAGTTCCTTGCCTTCGAGGAATTCCAGGAAGGCGCCGCCGCCGGTGGAGATGTAGGAGACCTGGTCGGCGATGCCGTACTTGTCGACCGCGGCCAGGGTGTCGCCGCCGCCGGCGATCGAGAACGCGTTCGACGCGGCGATCGCCCGCGCCAGCGTCTCGGTGCCCTTGCCGAACGCGTCGAACTCGAACACGCCGACCGGGCCGTTCCATACCACCGTGCCGGCCCTGGCGATCAGCGCGGCATAGAGTTCGGCGGTCTGCGGGCCGATGTCGAGGATCATCTCGTCCTCGCTTACCTGGTCGACCAGCTTCACCGTGGCCGGGGCCTGCGCGGAGAACGCCGGCGCCACCACCACGTCGACCGGCATCGGCACCTCGGCGCCGCGGCGCTTCGCGTCGGCCAGCACCTTCTTCGCGGCGTCGATCAGATCGGGCTCATACAGCGAATTGCCGACCGAATGGCCCATCGCGGCGATGAAGGTGTTGGCGATGCCGCCGCCGACGATCAGCTGGTCGACCTTGCCGATCAGGTTGTCCAGCAGGGTCAGCTTGGTCGACACCTTGGAGCCGGCCACGATCGCCAGCAGCGGATGCGCCGGGTGCTCCAGCGCCTTGCCCAGTGCGTCCAGTTCGGCTGACAACAGCGGGCCGGCGGCGGCGACCGGAGCGAACTTGATCACGCCGTGGGTGGAGGCCTGGGCACGGTGCGCAGTGCCGAACGCGTCCATCACGAAGATGTCGCACAGCGCGGCATATTTCTTCGCCAGCGTGTCGTCGTCCTTGCCCTCGCCGATGTTCATGCGGCAGTTTTCCAGCAATACCACTTCGCCCGCGGCCACCTCCACGCCGTTGACCAGATAGTCGGCCACCAGCCGCACCGACTGGTCCAGCTTGCTGCTCAGCCACAGCGCCACCGGCGCCAGCGAGGACTCGGCATCGAACTGGCCTTCCTTCGGCCGGCCCAGGTGCGACATCACCAGCACTTTCGCGCCGGCGTCGCGGGCGGCCCGGATCGTGGGCAGGGCGGCGTCGAGGCGCTGGGTCGAGGTGATCCGGCCGTGGTCGTCGATCGGCACGTTCAGGTCTTCGCGGATCAGCACGCGCTGGTCGCGCAAATCGAGGTCATGCATGCGGATGACTGACACGGCGAAACTCCGGTAGTGGGTCGGGAACGGCCCGGGTGGGCGGCAACCGCCTATTGTCCGGTCCGCCGGGTACCGATGCAAACGCCATGGGTCGGGGCGCGCGTTGCGGCGCGCCATGTGCCCGGCCCACACTGTGGCAAACTGCGGTTATCCGTCAGGGGGGATGGCTCATGGCTAGCGGGTTGGTGCTCTACGGCTACTGGCGTTCCAGTGCCGCGTATCGCGTGCGCATCGCGCTGAATCTGAAGGGCTTGAGTTACGAAACGCGGCCGGTGCACCTGGTGCGCGACGGCGGCGAGCAGCATGCCCCGGACTATCGCGTGCTCAACCCGCAGGAGCTGGTGCCTTGCCTGTGCGACGGCGACCGGGTGATCACCCAGTCGCTGGCGATCATGGAATACCTCGACGAGATGCACCCGGAGCTGGAGACGGCCCTGCTGCCGGTCGATGCGCGCGGGCGCGCCCAGGTGCGCGCGCTGGCGATGGCGGTGACCTGCGATATCCATCCACTGGGCAACCTGCGCGTCCTGCAGCAGCTCGAGGCGCAGTTCGGCGCCAGCGAAGAACAGCGCGCGGAGTGGTCGCGGCACTGGATCGGTGCGGGCTTCCGGGCGATCGAGGTGATGCTGGGCGACAACGTGGCGACCGGCCGTTATTGCCATGGCGAAACGCCGAGCATGGCCGATGCCTGCCTGATACCGCAGGTCTACAACGCGCTGCGCTGCAAACTGCCGATGGACGACTACCCGACCATCGCGCGCATCTACCGGTCCTGTAACGAGCTGGAAGCGTTCCAGCGCGCGGCACCGGAAGCACAGCCGGACGCGCCGCAAAGCTAGAAACGAGTGAAGAGGAGTGAGAAACGAGGAATTGCCCTCTCTCGTCTCTCACTTCCGATTACTCATTTCTCAGAAGCCCATGCCGTACGGGTCGTTGCCGACCAGCTCTTCGTCGTTGGAGCCGCCTTCGGCGAGGCGGATCTTCAATGCCAGGCCGTCGCGCGAGTCGGACTTGTTGAGCGCTTCCTCCAACTCCACGCGGCCGTCCTTGTACAGCCGGTACAGCGACTGGTCGAAGGTCTGCATGCCTTCCTGCAGGCTGCGGTCCATCGCTTCCTTGATTTCGTGGATCTGGCCGCGGCGGATCATGTCGCGGATCAGCGGGGTGTTCAGCAGCACCTCGGCGGCCGGGATGCGGCGGCCGTCCTTGCCGATCACCAGGCGCTGGCTGATCACCGCGCGCAGGTTCAGCGCCAGGTTCATCAGCACGTTCTTGTGCGCCGATTCGGGGAAGAAGTTGAGGATGCGCTCCAGCGTCTGGTCGGCGTTGTTGGAATGCAGCGTCGCCAGGCACAGGTGGCCGGTTTCGGAGAACGAGATCGCCGCCTCCATCGTGTCGGTGTCGCGGATCTCGCCGATCATGATCACGTCCGGCGCCTCGCGCATCGCGTTCTTCAGCGCCTCGTGGTAGCTGTGCGTGTCCAGCCCCACCTCGCGCTGGTTGACGATCGACTTCTTGTGCCGGTGCAGGTATTCGATCGGGTCCTCGATGGTGAGGATGTGCCCGGGCGAATTGGTGTTGCGCTGGTCGAGCATTGCCGCCAGCGTGGTCGACTTGCCCGAACCGGTGGCACCGACCACCAGGATCAGGCCGCGCGGCTCCATGATCAGGTCACGGAAGATGCCGGGCAGCTGCAACTGGTCGATACTGGGGATCTCGCTCTTGATCGCGCGGATCACCATGCCCACTTCGCCGCGCTGCTTGAACACGTTGATGCGGAAACGGCCGGCTTCCTTCACCGCCAGCGCCATGTTCAGCTCCAGGTCGCGTTCGAACTGCGGTACTTGCCCCTCGTCCATCAGCGAATAGGCGATCTTCTTGACCATGCCGCTGGGCAGGCCGGTATTGCCCAGTGGATACAGCTTGCCCTCGACCTTGATATTCACCGGGGCGCCGGTGGACAGGAACATGTCCGACGCACCCTTGTCTACCATAAGCTTGAGGAAGTAACCGATGTCCACGAATGACCCCTGTTTGCGAAATGCGCGTTGCAATGATGGATTATGCCCGCCCACAATACGCTGCGACACACCATGAGGAATGTGATGTACATCTTTTCCCCGCCGGCCGGATCCCCGCGCCGTATCCGCACGGCCATGGCCATCCTGGTACTGGCCCTGACGCTGGCCGGCTGCGCCTCGGTACCGCCGCCGAACGACTCGATGAATCAGGCGCAGAACCAGCTGCAGATGGCCCGCGATGCAGGCGCGGCGGATTATGCGCCGGTCGACCTGGGCTTTGCGCAGGACAAGTTCCAGCAGGCGCAGGCGGCCATGGCCGAACGCAAGTACGCCGACGCGGCGAGCCTGGCCGAGGAGTCGCGGGCCGATGCCGAGCTGGCCCAGGCCAAGGCCCGTCTGGGCGCGGCGCGGGCGCAGATCCAGAGCAAGGTGCAGGAAAATACCCGCCTGCGTCAGCAGGGCGAACAGGCTGCGGCAGCCGCCCGGACGCAGGACGTAGCCCCGGCACAACCCTCGCCCAGCGCACTGCCGACCGAGGACATGCCGGCGCCGCCGTCGTCGACCCTGTCCGCACCGCCGGCCGATGGCTTCCAGACCGTGCCCGACGCCGTCCAGCAACCCGCTGCGAATTCCCAGGGAGGCCAGCCATGAAGCGCTCCACTGCCATTCTTGCCGCGATCACGCTGGCGCTGGCCAGCCTCGGCACGGCGCACGCCCGCCAGGACGACATCGACATCAGCCGGCTGACCGGCAGCCTCAACCAGCTCGCCAACGATCCCGGCATGGGCAATTACGCGCAGGCCGAACAGGCGCGCGCACGCGATGCGATCAACCGGTTGGCCCAGGCCAGCTCACGCGAGCGGCCGCACGTGCTGTACCTGGCCGAACGCCGGGTCGACCTGGCCAAGGCTGCCGCGCAACTGCAGGACGCCCAGATCAAGCTGACCCAGCTCGATCGCGAGCACGACCAGATCCTGCTCGACAACAGCCGGCGCGATGCGGAACTGGCGCGGCGCGAGCTGGAACGCCAGCGCCTGCAGTATCAGCTGGCGCAGGAAGAGTCTGCCCGGCTGCAGGCGCAGGGGCTGGAATACTCGCAGGCGGCCGAGCAGGCGCGTGCCGAAGCCGATCGTGCGAAAAAGCTGGCGGCGGCGCAGAGCAAGGTGGCCAGGGCTGCCCGGCGCCAGGCCGAGCTGGCCGCGCAGGCAGCCAAGGCGATGCGTTCGCAGATGGAAGACCCCGGCAAGCCCGCCCAAGCGACCCCGGACACGTCGAAGCAGCATCCTTGAGGCACGCCCGACAGGGCGCATCGCGCGCCCTGTCGACCTTCGGGCCGGGTTCGCCCGGGCTTCGGTTAGCCAAATGTAAAATACTGTTTTGACAGCTGTTTCACGAGAAACTTCGGCGTTTCGCGAAGTCCCCTCGAAAGGCTTGCGGCCCCCTGACCGGGGGAGTAGGGTCGAAGTCCCACGGGGCATCCAGGCCGCGTGGGCCACTGACCCGAATCATGCGCTTATCCCACGTTTCCATGCGTCACCCGCTTCCCGGTATGCCGGCGCGGGTCGTGGGTGCGTGCATGCATTCACCGTCTGCGGATGCTTCCTGTCGCATCCGCACGTCAACTCGCGAGGAGGTCGGACCATGTTTGAAAACCAGCAGCGTGACGATGTCGAGGCATTGATGAAGGCCGACGCCGAATTCCGGCGGCTCTACCAGCACCACCGGGAACTCGACAGCAAGGTGCACGACGCCGACATCGGCGTGCTGCCCATCGACGATGTCACCCTTGCCAGCATGAAGAAGGAAAAACTGCTGGCCAAGGCGCGACTCGAACGCATGTGGACGGACCGGGCGCATCTCATCCACTGACACTGCGGTTTCACGCAAGCGCGGCCCCGGGCCCTTTCCAGCGTATCGGAAAGGGTGCCGGGGCCGCCGCGTTTGCGGCGGTGGGCCGGGTCGAGCGGTTATCATGGCGATCCTGCAGCGACGGTATCGCCCGAAGCTGCTCCCGAAACGACGGAGCCCCCATGACGGTCCACCAGAGTGTCCTCGAACTGATCGGACGTACCCCGATGGTGCGCGCGCAGCGCCTGGACACCGGGCCGTGCGGGCTGTTCCTCAAGCTGGAGAGCGCCAACCCCGGCGGCTCGATCAAGGACCGCATCGGCCTGTCGATGATCGAGGGCGCCGAGAAGGATGGCCGCATCCGCCCTGGCGACATCCTGGTCGAAGGCACTGCCGGCAACACCGGCCTGGGCCTGGCCTTGGTCGCGCAGCAGAAAGGCTACCGCCTGATCCTGGTGGTGCCGGACAAGATGAGCCGCGAGAAGATCTTCAACCTCAAGGCGATGGGCGCGGAAGTGGTGCTGACCCGCTCCGACGTGGCCAAGGGCCACCCCGAGTACTACCAGGACATGGCCGAGCGGATCGCCCGCGAGACACCCGGCGCCTACTTCATCAACCAGTTCGGCAACCCCGACAACCCGGCCGCCCACATCGCCAGCACCGGGCCGGAAATCCTCGAGCAGATGGACGGCCAGGTCGATGCGATCGTGGTCGGCTGCGGCTCCTCCGGCACGCTCAGCGGCCTGTCGAAGTTCTTCGCCGAGTACTCGCCGCAGACGGAACTCATCCTGGCCGACCCGGTCGGCTCGATCCTCGCGCAGTACATCAACGAGGGCACGCTCTCGACCAAATCCGCCAGCTGGATGGTCGAAGGCATCGGCGAGGATTTCCTGCCCAGCATCAGCGATTTCACCCGGGTGAAGAAGGCCTACGCGATTCCCGACAAGGAGAGCTTCCTCACCGCGCGCGAACTGCTGGCGAAGGAAGGCATCCTGGGCGGCTCGTCCACCGGCACCCTGGTCGCCGCGGCGCTGCGCTACTGCCGCGAACAGACCACGCCGAAGCGTGTGGTGACCCTGGTCTGCGACACCGGCAACAAATACCTGTCCAAGCTGTACAACGACTACTGGATGCTCGACAACGGCTTCATCGAACGCGAGCAGCACGGCGACCTGCGCGATCTGCTGCTGCGCCCGTTCGCCCAGCGCGACACCGTGGTGGTCGGTCCGAACGAACTGCTGATCACCGCCTATAACCGCATGAAGCTGTACGACGTGTCGCAGCTGCCGGTGATGGACGGCCGCAAGCTGGTCGGCATCGTCGACGAGTCCGATGTGCTGATCCACGTGCACGCCGACGGCACACGCTTCCGCGACCCGGTGTCGACCGCGATGATGACCAACCTGCAGATGCTCGACGTGCGTTCGCCGGTCGAATCGCTGCTGCCGGTGTTCGAGCGTGGCCACGTGGCGATCGTGGTCGACGGCGACGATTTCCTCGGCCTGATCACCCGCATCGATCTGCTGAACTGGTTGCGCCGCAAGGTGGATTGAACGATCCGGCGCCGCGCGTGTCGATGTGGCGGCCGGCCCGCGAAAGGTTGCGTTAATGCAGTCCCGCCAGAATCGCCTGTCCGTGGCGGAGCCCGAGGTTCCGCCATCCATCCAAGGAAGCTGCCCCGATGTGTGGAATCGTTGCTGCCGTAGCCCAGCGTGATGTCGCCCCGCTGCTGATCGCCGGCCTGAAGGCGCTGGAATACCGCGGCTACGACTCGGCCGGCGTGGCCGTGCTGGACGGCGGCCAGGTCCGCCGC
>LNAP01002741.1_pt2 | contig 20855 bp, 19 predicted proteins | sample 602601 | NCBI WGS metagenome assembly LNAP01 (sample SAMN02440304, study PRJNA202911) | soil metagenome | biome: Subtropical and temperate rainforests or woodlands; isolation source: soil samples (1 kg each in a 20% v/v slurry with milli Q water) were... ...
CCGCCAGGTGATGGTTGAGCTGCTTGGCAAAGGTTGTCCGGTGTTTTGCGTGGGGCATGACACAGCGGCGGCGCGTGACTGGACGGTGGACCAACTGCTACCGGGCGCATTCGACGCCTTCTGAGCAGCATAAAAAATTAAAAAAACTGCCGTTCGTTTTCTTATTTGTGGGGAGTCACCGGAACATGAGCCTTATCGGCATAGTTGTGCTGTTTCTGATCGCTTATGCGCTGTCGTCAGCGCGCCGTTCGATCAAGTGGCGCACGATAATCGGCGCGTTCGCTTTTCAGGTTTTCTTTGCCGCCTTCGCGCTTTATGTGCCCTGGGGGCAGAGCGTGATGGCGACCGTTTCTGACGCGGTGTCCAACCTCGAAGTGTATGGCAACCAAGGCATCAGCTTTTTGTTTGGCGGCCTTAACGACAGCGCCCTGATGGCGCAGCTGTTCGGCAACCACAGCTTTATTTTTGCCCTCAAAGTGCTGCCGCTGATTGTGTTCTTCAGTGGCCTGATGGCGGTGCTGTATCACATCGGTGTGATGGGCGTGATCATCCGCGTATTCGGCGGCAGCCTGGGCCGTGTGCTGGGGACCAGCCGCACGGAAACCATGTCGGCGGTGGCCAATATTTTTGTCGGCACCACCGAAGCGCCGTTGGTGATCCGCCCGTTTCTGGCGCGCATGACCGAGTCCGAATTGTTCTCCGTGATCGTCTGCGGCCTGGCCTCGGTGGCGGGTTCCGTGCTGATCGGCTACGCCTCGTTGGGCATCGATATGCGCTACCTGATTGCCGCGAGTTTTATGTCGGCGCCAGGCGGTTTGCTGATGGCCAAACTGATGATTCCGGAAACCGAAAAACCCCATGACGATCCGGCCGAACACGAAGAGTTTGAAGACGAAGACAAACCCTCAAACATCATCGACGCCGCCGCTATCGGCACCGCCAATGGCCTGCAATTGGCTCTTAACGTGGGCGCCATGCTGCTGGTGTTTATTGCCCTGATCGCGCTGGTAAACGGCATTCTTGGCTGGTGCGGCGGGCTGGTGGGTTTGCCCGAGTTGAGCCTGCAGATGATGCTCGGCTACCTGTTTGCACCACTGGCCTTTGTACTCGGCGTACCGTGGCACGAAGCGGTGGTGGCCGGCAGCCTGATTGGCGAAAAGCTGGTGCTCAACGAATTTGTTGCCTATGTCGACATGGCGCCGCTGATTGACCCGGTACAGGCCGCTGCGCGTGGTGTGGCCGTACTGTCCCAGCAAACCCAGGTGATCATCACCTTTGCCCTGTGCGGCTTTGCCAACCTGTCGTCGATTGGCATCGTGCTCGGCGGCATGGGCGTGATGGCCCCGAACCGGCGTAAAGACCTGGCGCGTTTGGGCCTGAAAGCGGTTATCGCTGGCACCTTGGCTAACCTGATGAGTGCGGCAATTGCCGGCTTCTTCATCTCGATTTGAAACGACCCAGCTGATTAGTGTGAATAAGAAATGACTGATAACGACGAAACCCTCGCACGCAAAGTAATCGCGCTGCTGGACCTGACTTCGCTTAACGACGATGACGACGACGCGCGTATTGTTGAGCTCTGCCACAAAGCCATGACCCCGGTTGGCCCGGTTGCCGCCGTGTGCGTGTACCCACGTTTTGTCGCCCTGGCGCGACACACCCTCAACGGCCTCGGTGGCCAAGCCGTACAAGTGGCCACGGTGACCAACTTTCCATCTGGCGCCGAACCGCTGGATAACGTGCTCGCACAAACCCGCCAGGCCCTCGACGACGGCGCAGACGAAATCGACGTGGTCTACCCGTACCGCGCCTTGCTGGCCGGTGATGCCGCCAGCGGCGTTGAGCTGGTCAAAGCCTGCAAAGCCCTGTGCACGGGCCGCGCGCTGCTCAAAGTGATTCTGGAAACTGGCGAATTGGTCGAGCCGTTGCTGATTCGCCGCGCCAGCCAGGATGCGATTGCTGCCGGTGCCGACTTCATCAAAACCAGCACCGGCAAGGTCAAGGTCAACGCCACTGCCGAGGCCGCCGAACTGATGCTCAGCTGTATCGCCGTGAGCGGCGCGAGGGTGGGCTTCAAACCAGCCGGAGGGATGAAAACCCTGCCCGAAGCGCTGGTGTATATGTGGCTGGCCGAGCGCATCAATGGCAGTGACTGGGTCAGCCCACGGCACCTGCGCTTTGGTGCCTCGAGCCTGCTCAACGACTTGCTGCGCCGGGTTGGCGCAGAACCGGCTGCAACCATGGAAGGGGGCTACTAATGGGTTGGTTACCGCAAGAAGTCATTCGCCGCAAACGGGATGGCAAGGTATTGAGCGAGGCGGATATTCAGCGTTTTGTCGCGGGCATTACCGACTTCAGCATTAGCGAAGGTCAGGCCGCGGCGTTTGCCATGGCCGTGCTGCTCAAGGGCATGACCATCGAAGAGCGCATCGCCTTGGCCTCAGCCATGCGCGACTCCGGGCAAGTGCTGAGCTGGAACCTGCCAGGGCCGGTGGTGGACAAGCATTCCACCGGCGGCATTGGTGATTTGGTCAGCCTGCCGCTGGCGCCGTTGCTGGCCGCTTGTGGTTGCTATGTGCCGATGATTTCCGGGCGCGGCCTGGGCCATACCGGCGGCACCCTGGACAAACTCGACAGCATTCCCGGCTACGACAGCCAGCCGAGCATGGCGCGTTTGCGTGAAGTGGTGGCCACGGTGGGCTGCGCCATTATTGGCCAGACCAACGACCTGGCCCCGGCCGACAAACGCCTGTACGCCATCCGCGATGTCACCGGCACGGTGGAATCGATTGACCTGATCGTTGCTTCGATCCTCAGCAAAAAACTCGCCGCTGGCCTCGACGTCTTGCTGATCGACGTTAAGGTCGGCAACGGCGCCTTTATGGCCCAAGCCAGCGATGCTTCGGCGTTGGCCGAAAGCATTGTCGCGGTGGCCAATGGCGCCGGGGTGCGCACCCGCGCGCTGATCACCGATATGAGCCAACCCTTGGCGCGCTCGGCCGGCAACGCGTTGGAAGTGGAAGAGGCCATCGCCCTGCTGCAAGGCGAAGTCCGTAGCCAACGCCTATGGGATGTCACCCTGGCCCTGGCCGAGCAAACCTTGCTCTGTGCCGGCCTGGCCAGCACCGTGGAACTGGCGCGCGAGCAAGTGCTGGTGGCCTGGCAGAGCGGAGCGGCGTTGCAGCGGTTTGCCCAGATGATTACCGCCCTGGGCGGCCCGGCCGATCTGGTCGAGCGCCCAGACAATTACCTGCCCGCCGCACCGGTGCTGATGCCGGTATACGCCGCGCACGAAGGCATTGTGCAGCGCATCGACACCCGCGCCGTGGGCATCGCCGTGGTCTCCCTCGGCGGTGGCCGCAGCGGCCCGCAAGACAGCATTGACCCGGCCGTTGGCCTCAGTCAGCTGACCTTTGTTGGCGAAGCCGTGGGCCCCAACCGTCCGTTGGCAATGATCCACGCGCGCAACCTGGCCCAGGCTGAACTGGCCGCCGCCGCGGTGCAGGCCGCCTATGTGGTGGCGAGCGAAGCGTGCGAGGCCAGCGCGTTGGTGTCTGGCCTGTGCCTGGAGGCTGTATGAAACGCGCCTTGCTGCTGGTGCTCGACTCTTTTGGCATTGGCGCCAGCGCCGATGCCGAACGCTTCGGCGATGACCTTGCTGCATATCGCCGAGGCCTGCGCCCGTGGCGAAGCGGATAACGCCCAGCGCCAGGGCCCACTGAGCCTGCCGAACCTGGCCCGGCTCGGCCTCGGCCACGCGGCTGCACTTAGCGGCGGCAGCTTCCCGCCAGGCTTTAGTGCCGACGTTGAGGTAGATGGCGCTTATGGTTACGCCCGCGAACTGTCCAGCGGCAAAGACACGCCGTCCGGCCACTGGGAAATGGCCGGCGTGCCGGTGCTGTTTGAGTGGGGCTATTTCCATGCGCGCGAAAACAGCTTCCCGCCGGAGCTGCTGGCGGCGCTGATCGAGCGCGGCCAACTGCCCGGCACCCTCGGCAACTGCCATGCCTCCGGCACCACTATTCTTGAACAGCTCGGCGACGAGCATGTGCGCAGCGGCAAACCGATTGTGTACACCTCGGCCGACAGCGTGCTGCAAATCGCTGCCCACGAAGAACACTTCGGCCTGGAACGTTTGCTCGCCCTCTGCGAGCTGGCCCGTGAACTGTGCGACCCGTACAACATCGGGCGGGTGATTGCCCGGCCATTTCGTGGCGACAGCCCAAGCACCTACACGCGCACCGGCAACCGCCGCGACTACGCCGTTCCGCCACCGGCGCCAACCTTGCTGGATCGGTTATGCGAGGCCGGCGGCCAGGTGTATGCCGTGGGCAAAATCGGCGACATCTTTGCCCATCAAGGCATCAGCAAACTGTACAAAGCCGACGGCAACCACGCGCTGTTCGACGCCACCTTGCAGGCCCTGCACGAGGCGCCGACTCATACCTTGGTGTTCAGCAACTTTGTCGACTTCGACATGCTTTACGGCCATCGCCGCGATATCGCCGGTTATGCCGCTGCCCTCGAAGCCTTCGACCTGCGCCTGCCCGAGTTGCTGGCGCAGATGCAGCCGGGCGACCTGGTGATACTGGCTGCCGACCACGGCTGCGACCCGAGCACACCGGGCAGCGACCACACCCGCGAACATATTCCCGTACTTGCCTGGGGCCATGGCATTACTGCCGGTAGCCTCGGCGAGCGCGAAACCTTTGCCGATATCGGCCAGACCCTGGCTGATTTTTTCGGACTGCTGTCGTGCTCCCACGGACGGTCTTTTCTTTCCCCAGCCTTTAGTGGAAACGCCTGAGATGCCTACTCCTCATATCTCTGCCCAGTTGGGTGATTTTGCCGAAACCGTGCTGATGCCCGGCGACCCGCTGCGGGCGAAAATGCTCGCCGATACCTACCTCACTGAGGTGCAGCAGGTAAACGGTGTGCGCAATATGCTCGGCTACACCGGCCTGTATCAGGGCCAGCGCATTTCGGTGATGGGCTCGGGCATGGGCATTCCGTCGGTGTCGATCTACGCCCATGAGCTGTTTAGCCAATACGGCGTCGAGCGGATTATTCGCGTCGGCAGCTGCGGCGCCACCCAGCCCCACGTCAAGGTGCGTGACCTGGTTATCGGCATGGGCGCCAGCACCGATTCGGCGGTCAATCGCAAACGCCTGGGCGGTTTCGATTTCGCCGCCATCGCTGACTACCGCCTGCTTGAACGCGTGGTGCAAAGCGCCGATGCCAGTGGCCAATCGGTGCACGTCGGCAACGTGTTTTCCGCCGATCTGTTCTACGAACCGGACCCAGCGCTGTTCGAGCGCATGACCAAGATGGGCATTCTTGCCGTGGAAATGGAGGCTGCCGGGCTGTATGGCGTGGCCGCCGAACTGGGCAAGCAGGCGCTGACCGTACTGACCGTTAGCGACCACATTCTTACCGGCGAAAAACTCAGCGCCGAAGCTCGCCAACAAGACTTCCACGACATGCTGCGCCTAACCCTCAACGCGCTGTGCCCAGCGGCTAACTAGAAATCGGCAGGGCGGCCCGTTGCGCGCCGCCGCCAAGGAGACTATGCGAATGAATGCGAGCAAAACCCTACGTAATGGCCTGCTGTTGGTAGCCGGTCTGTGGGCCGGCCAGGTGTTAACAGGGCACTGCGCTGGTCGGTGAACTGGCCCAGCGTCAGCTCACCCCGGAAGCTAAAGCGGAGGCTGGGCGTTTGCTCGGGCTGATCAAGCAGAGCGACTTTTCCGTAGTCGCCAACTGGGCCGGCAACCTCGATGCCAACCCGCAAACCAAAGCGTTGTGGGAAAAAACCAAAGACGAACGCCAGGTGATCTACAAGGCCGACGACTGCGCCTACCAGGCGCCGCGTGACTGCCCCAACGGCGTGTGCACCGTGGCTGCCATTGAGCGCAACCGCGCTGCCCTGGCCGACCCCAAAGCACCCAACCAGGCCCGGCTGATGGCGCTGCTGTTTCTGCTTCATCACGCCGCCGACGCCAGCTCGCCGTTGAACAACAGCTTCAAGGATGACAACGGCGGCTACGACTTCCCGGTAAAAGCCGGCGGCAAGAGCTACAGCCTGCGCCAAGTGTGGGACGACTTCCTGCTCGGCCAAGCAAAACTGAACGTCAAAGCCTATGCCGACAAACTGCAAAAAGACCTGCCAACAGTGGACTCAAAAGACCCGCAGCAATGGTCGCAACAGGCCTGCCTGATCGTCCGTGACGGCGGCATCTACCCGGCCAAATCGGCGCCCAGCCGCAAGCTGCCGACCAAGCGGGCCCTCGGTGATGACGATGATGACGGCGGCATCGACTACGCGGCAAAAAATCAGGAATACAACCGCACCGGCAAAGACTACAGCCGTGGCGACAAGCTGATGGACAGCGGCGAGAAAAAAGCCAGTGGCAGTGGCGGTATCGACAGCGCCTATATGAGCAGCTTTATTCCCGTGGCCGAACGCCAGGTTGGGCTGGCTTCCGTGCGCGTGGCGCAACTGCTTAACGACGCGTTGGTAGCAGGTCGCCCGACCCCTTAACAAACTTCCCATGACTGCACGCCGACCGGGTTTTCCGGTCGGCCTAGCCCCATTTTGCCCGTTGAAAGTGAGCCGCCATGAATACCTTGCGTCCATTGTCATTGTCATTGTCACTGCTGATTGCCCTTGGCCTGGCCGGCTGCAGCGCACTGCCGTCGTTTACCGCCAGCGAGCAGCGTGTATCGCTGATGACTTACAACGTCGAAAACCTGTTTGACACCGTGCACGACGCCGGCAAAGACGACTTCGCCTACCTGCCGTTAACCGAGAAAAAGGCGCACCCGCAATACCTGGCAACCTGCGCCAAAATCAGTGTGCCGGCCTGGCGAGATGAGTGCGAAAAGACTGACTGGACCGACGCCAAGCTGGACGAAAAACTCACCCGTCTGGCGAATGTGATTGGCCAGATCAACGACGGTCGCGGCCCGGATATCTTGATGCTCGACGAGGTGGAAAACCTCAACGTGGTCGAGATGCTTAATGCCCGGTTAGGCCAGGCCGACTACCAGACCCGCGTGTTGCTCGAAGGCTGGGACGAACGCGGTATCGACACCGTGGTGCTCAGCCGTCTGCCGCAGTGGGATAAACCGATTCTGCACAAAGTGCCGTACCACGCCGAGAACGGCGATAGCTCGGAAAAAAACGGCAAAACCCGCGGCATTCTCGAAGTGCGCTTGCTGCTGCCAGACGGCCAGAAGGCCTCGGTATTTGCCGTGCACCTACCGTCCGGTGGCGGCCCCGGCTACCTGCGCCGCCAGGCGGCGGACTATCTAAGCGTGCTGAAAAGCCAGTTGCCTGCCGATGTGCTGCCTATTGTTGGCGGCGATTTCAATATCAACGCGGGCGAGGAAAAAGAGCACGGCTATATCGCCAACCACCTGGCCAACAGTTGGAGCGTGTCGCACCTGATCGGCTGCAGCGACTGCAAGGGCAGTTACTACTACCACCAACTGCGGCAGTGGTCGTTCTTCGACATTTTGCTGTTCCCCAAAGAAATGACCGCAGAAGGTTTTAACGGCTGGAAAGTCGACCCAGCGAGCATTCGCCTGGCCAACGCCAGCCGCTACCAAGTCAATAAATACGGCTCGCCATCGCGCTTCCAAGACGGCAAATACCCGGATGGCGTCTCTGACCATTGGCCGCTCTATGCGGAAATCTACCGCAGCGCACCGTAGGAGAAGCTTATGAGCGACAACCTGTTCGACCTTATTCTGCTGCCGACCTGGCTGGTGCCGGTGGAGCCTGCGGGCGTGGTGCTGATCGACCATGGCCTGGCCATTCGTGATGGGCGCATCGCCCGGATTGCGCCGCGTGCACAACTGCTGGCCCTGGCCGCCACCGACGTGCGTGAACTGCCGGGTATGTTGTTGGCGCCGGGGTTGATCAATACCCACGGCCATGCGGCGATGAGCCTGTTCCGGGGTATGGCCGATGACCTGCCGTTGGCAACCTGGCTGCACGAACATATCTGGCCGGCGGAGAAAACCTGGGTCGACAGCGACTTTGTGCGCGACGGCACCGCGCTGGCGATGGCCGAGCAACTCAAAGGCGGCATCACCTGCTTCTCCGATATGTACTTCTACCCCGAGGTGGTTGCCGAACTGGTAGAGGCCAGCGGTATGCGCGCGCAAATCACTATTCCGGTCTTGGACTTCCCGGTGCCGGGTGCGCCGGATGTCGATGAAGCCTTGCTGCATGGCTTGCCGTTGTTTGAAACGCTGCGTAACCACCCGCGAATTCGCATGGCCTTTGGGCCGCACGCGCCGTACACCGTCGGCGACGCGACCATGCTGCGCGTGCGTGATCTGGCCGCCGAGTTCGGCGCCGGCGTACAAATGCATGTGCATGAAACCGCCGGTGAAGTGGAAGCGGCGGTGCAGGCCAGCGGTGAGCGGCCACTGGCGCGGTTGGCGCGCTTGGGCATGTTGGGCCCGCATTTTCAGGCCGTGCATATGACCCAGATCGACGACAGCGACATTGCCCTGCTGCAAGAAAGCGGCGCTCATGTGCTGCATTGCCCGGAATCCAACCTCAAGTTGGCCAGTGGCTTTTGCCCGGTGGAAAAACTCTGGCAGGCAGGCATCAACGTGGCGATTGGCACCGACGGCGCGGCCAGCAACAACGACCTCGACCTGCTCGGCGAAACCCGCACCGCCGCCTTGCTGGCCAAAGCGGTGGCAGGCTCCGCCACCGCGTTGAGCGCGCACAACGCCTTGCGCATGGCCACCTTAAATGGCGCGCGCGCCTTGGGCATGGGCGAGGAGGTGGGCTCGCTGGAGGAGGGCAAGGCCGCTGACTTGGTGGCCTTCGACCTCTCCGGCCTGGCGCAGCAACCTCTGTACGACCCGGTGTCGCAACTGATCTACGCCAGCACGCGCGACTGCGTGCGCCATGCTTGGGTGGCGGGTGAGCAACTGCTCGATGATCGTCGCTTACTGCGTCAGGACGAGGCTGCGTTGCTGACCATGAGTCACACCTGGCAAGCACGGCTGGCGCCCGCGCAATGAACGGCCTGGCGCAGCGTGGCCCTGGGCGAGTGCGGCAGAACAACGAAGCGTTGCTGCTGGCTGCCGCCGAGGCCACCTTCGCCGAACATGGGTTCAAGGGCGCCAGCACCGGCATGATCGCCGAGCGCGCCGGCCTCCCCAAAGCCAACCTGCACTACTACTTCGGCAGTAAGCAGGCGCTATATAAGGCGGTGTTGACGCGCATTCTGCTGCTGTGGAAAGGCAGTCTCGACAGCCTGAACGCCGACGACGAGCCGGGGGAGGCGCTGGCCGGCTATATCCGTCACAAGCTTGAATTGTCCTGGCAGCAGCCGATTGCCTCCAAGGTGTTTGCCATGGAAGTGATCAGCGGCGGCGCCTGCCTGGAGGCGCTACTGGATGAACAGTTTCGCGACTGGTTTGCTGGCCGCGTCGAGGTATTTCGCGCCTGGACAGCCGCCGGCAAGATGGACGCGGTTGATCCGCTGCACCTGATTTTTCTGCTCTGGTCGAGCACCCAACATTACGCTGACTTTGCCGTGCAAATAGGCAGTATGCTCAGCCAGCGCAATGCGCCGCAGCCTTGTCTGGATGGGGTGTGCGCGAGCTTGACTGGAATAATTTTGCAAGGCTGTGGCGTTAGGGTTGATAAAGCACGTCAGAGGCAGACGAACTCACCGCGTTTTTCGAATATCCTCTCCTCCACCGGAGCAGGGCTGGGAATGGAATGACAAACCACAAGATCAAAATCCGCCGCAAAAACGTCGAGAAAATCCTTCTGGCCGCCGAGCAAGTCTTTGCCGAGCAAGGCCACGCCGGCACGTCTATGTCGGACATCGCCAAGCGTGCCGACCTGCCGCGCTCAAATCTGCACTACTACTTCACCACCAAGGACGACCTGTACCGCGAGGTGCTGGTTAACCTGCTGAGCGTGTGGGAATTGGAAGGCGCCTGTTTTGTCCACTTCGACGACCCGCGTGTGGTGCTGACCAGCTACGTACGGGAAAAAATGACCCACTCGCGCACGCGGCCGCATGGCTCCAAGTTATGGGCCAACGAAATCATGCATGGCGCTCCGTTGTTTCGCGACATTCTCGATGAGCACTTATTTGCTGGGGCCAAGTTTAAAGAGAACAAGATTCGCCAGTGGGTTGAAGAGAAACGCATCAAGCCGGTGGAGCCGTTTGCGCTGTTGTATCTGATTTGGGCGTCGACGCAGCACTATGCGGATTTTGATTACCAAGTGAGGGCGTTGAATGGGCATCAGCCGTTGAGTGATCAGCAGTTTGAGCAGGCGGTGCAGACGATTACGGCGGTGGTGTTGCGGGGGATTGGGTTGGAGCCGTATCGTTACCGCGTTGGCTGATAGATCCGTTTCGCGCCTTACGCGCGACTCACTTTTTGGCAGTCGCCCGGAATGCCGGCCCAGCCAAAAGTAAGCAAAAAAGGCTTGCCCCTACCTTGGCCTTACGCTGCGCTCCAGGTTCCCTCGCTCCGTCGCTGCTCCGGGGGTCGGCGTGCAGGGCCATCCATGGCCCCACGCCTTTCGCGGCTCCTGCCGCTCAACCTAGCCGGCGCCCCCCTACACAACGACTCCACTCGGCCTTGCGGTGAATGGGGCGGGTAGATCTCAAGCCAGATCAAAAGCAGATCAAAAGCCCCTCTCCCCAGCCCTCTCCCGCAAGCGGGAGAGGGAGCTGACCGCGTGGGTTGGTCGCCATACGTCACCCCTCGCCCGCTTGCGGGAGAGGGGCTGGGGGAGAGGGGCTTTTGATCTTGATCTACCCGCCCCGTTCATCGCAGGCCGAATGGAATCGCCGTGTAAGGGGTTGAGCCGCAGGGACGCGGCGAGAGGCGCATCGGGCCATGGAAGGCCCGTTGCGCCGTACCCCTGGAGCGGCGATGGAATAAGGGAACCCGCAGCGCAGCGGAGGGCCAAGGTAGGGGCGAGACTTTTTTGCTTACTTTTTGGGGCGACTGCCAAAAAGTGAGTCGCGCGTAAGGCGCGACCCACGCGGTAAATCAGAAAGACGACATTTCCCAGCGCGCTAGCACCAGCCAAAAACCCATTGCCACCCCTCCAGAGCCCGTCCTATAGTCCCGCCGTCGCTGCCTATCAGCGACCGGGTTTGGCGACCCGAATATCGGAGGCTTCTAAACATACGGAGCTTCAACAATGAACGACCATACAAAAGTAACCACCGCCCTACCCTTCGACATCCTCGACAGCACCCCGCTGTTCTCGGTCAACGCCGGAGTCCCCGTCGAAGACGCGCTCGAACGCGCCGCCGACCTGATGCTCTACGTAGAACGCCTATCCGCCGCCGACGCCTTTATCGACAAACGCATCGAATCCGGCATCGTTCAACACCTGAGCGAAATGGCCAAAGCGCTAACCAAAGCGTGCAACGACAAAGCCCGCAACGCTTAAAAAGCGTTCGCCGCGCGTGCAAAAAAAAGGGGATCTAAGATCCCCTTTTTATCAAGCTTACGTACCCTTCACGGCCGCCAAACCGCCGCCTCAACGTCCAACTTCTTGGGCAACAACCGATTAGCAAAAAACAAATCCGCCGTCGCCTGTTGCGCCTGAATAATCTCGGCACTCACGGCAATCGGTGGCGATGCCGGCCGGTGGCTGAAGGCGCGTTCGATCACCGCTGGCGGCAGGCCCATAAAGCCGGCGAGCAGTTGAATGCTGGCGTCTTTGTCGCTGCGGGTGAGCGCTTCGGCTTTGCCCAGTTCATCCAGCAACGCCAGAATAAAGGCAGGGTTAGCCTCGGCATAGGGCCGCGCGGCGAGGAAGAATGGTCCGATCAGGCCCAGCCCTTCGCCGTTAACCAGCACCCGCGCTTTGCCTTCAAGTTCCAGCGCCGAGTAGTACGGGTCCCAGATTACCCAGGCGTCCACACTGCCCTGTTCAAACGCGGCGCGGGCGTCGGCGGGCGACAGGTACACCGGCTGAATATCGGTGAATTTCAAACCGGCTTTGTTTAGCGCGCGCAGCAGCAAGTTGTGCGAGCTAGAGCCTTTTTGGAAGGCGACCTTTTTGCCTTTAAGCTCGGCCACGGACTGAATCGGGCTGTTGTTGGCCACCACTATTACTTCCGCCTGCGGCTTGGCCGGTTCAGCGGCGATATAGAGCAAATCGGCGCCCGCGGCCTGGGCAAACAGCGGCGGAATATCGCCGGTGGAACCCACATCCAAGGCGCCGATATTCAGCGCTTCGAGCATTTGCGGGCCTGCAGGAAACTCGATCCATTTGATCTGCGTTTGGGCAAAGCGCTGTTCTAGTAGTTTGTGTTCTTTGGCCAGCACCAGGCTGGCCGAGCCTTTTTGGTAGCCGATACGCAGACTAGCTGGGTCGGCTGCCAGGCTCTGTTGAGCGATGGCCAGCACGCCCAGCAGGCAGGCGGCTTTTTTTAACACGCGCATGGTTATTCCCAGTCGGTGGAGGGTTTTTCCCAGAGGTTGATTCCGCCTTCAACGGCGAAGCGGTCGATCTCGGCCAACTCCTCGGCGCTAAAGGCCAGGTTGTTCAGCGCGGCGACGTTTTCGATGATCTGTTCCGGGTGGCTGGCGCCGATCAAGGCGGAGGTGACGCGGGGGTCGCGCAGGGTCCAGGCCAGGGCCAGTTGCGCCAGGCTTTGGCCACGACGTTTGGCGATTTCGTTAAGGGCGCGGGCGCGTTCGATATTGGCTTCGGACAAGTGCGAGGGCAGCAAGGAGCCGCCACCAGGGCGATTGACGCGCGAGTCTTGCGGCACGCCGTTGAGGTATTTGTCGCTCAACAGGCCTTGGGCCAGGGCGGTGAACACAATCACCCCGGCGCCGACTTCCTCGGTGGCATCCAGCAGGTCTTTTTCAATCCAGCGGTTAAGCAGGTTGTAAGCCGGCTGGTGAATCAATAGCGGCACGCCACGCTCACGGAGCAAGGCGGTGATTTCCCGGGTTTTGCCCGCGGAGTAAGAGGAAATGCCGATATACAGCGCCTTGCCCTGCTCGACGATGCTGGCCAGCGCGCCAGCCGTTTCTTCCAGCGGCGTTAGCGGGTCGAAGCGGTGCGAGTAGAAGATATCGACGTAGTCCAACCCTAAGCGTTGCAGGCTCTGGTCGAGGCTGGCGATCAGGTATTTGCGCGAGCTACCGCCCTGCCCGTAGGGGCCTGGCCACATATCCCAACCGGCTTTGCTGGAGATGATTAGCTCGTCGCGATGGGCGCTGAAGTCTTCTTTGAGCAAGCGGCCGAAATTGGTTTCAGCACTGCCGTAGGGCGGGCCGTAGTTGTTGGCCAGGTCGAAGTGGTTGATGCCCAAATCGAAGGCGGTGTGCAGCAAGGCGCGTTGGGTGGAGATTGGCGTGGCGTCGCCGAAGTTATGCCACAGGCCCAGGGACAGGGCCGGTAACACCAGGCCGCTGCGGCCGACGCGGCGGTACGGCATGGTTTGGTAGCGGTCGGGGTTGGCGAGGTAGGTCATGGGTTGTCCCTTAGGTGGAAATTGGGTGGTTTCGTTGGGCTTCGCTGCGCTCAACCGCAACCTACGAAGTGCAGACCGTAGGTTGGGTTGAGCCGCAGGCGAAGCCCAACACGCAATCTCAAAAAAATTGATTACCTGGGCGGTTTAATCCGAGGTGGTCACGCAATGTTGTGCCCTGGTAATGACTGCGAAACAGCCCTCTGCGTTGCAGTTCAGGTACCACGTATTTAGCGACATCCTCCAGGCCAGCGGGCAAATGCGGCACCAGCACGTTAAAACCATCCGCCGCGCGCCCTTCAAACCAGGCTTGAAGCTCGTCGGCAATCTCGCTGGCGGTGCCGATCAGGCTGTAGTGCCCTCGCCCACCGGCAATACGGCGGCCCAGTTGCGCCAGGGTCAGGTTTTCCGCGCCGGCCAGTTCGGTAAGCAGTTTCTGCCGGCTTTGTTGGCCGTTTTCAGTCAGTGGCAAATCGGGCAGCGGGCCATCGAGCGGGTAGCCGGACAGGTCGAAGTTGCCGAGCATGCGGCCGAGCAAGGCGACGCCCACTTGCGGCTCGACCAGTTCCTGGAATTGCTCGAATTTTTCCCGCGCTTCTTGGCTGCTTTGCCCGACCACGACAAATACGCCGGGCATGATTTTTAGCGACTCTTCGCTGCGGCCGAACTTGCCAAGGCGGCCTTTAAGGTCGGCATAAAACGCTTGCGCCTTGGCCAGCGAGGTTTGTGCGGTAAACACCACTTCGGCGGTTTCGGCGGCCAGTTCGCGGCCGGTTTCCGAAGAGCCGGCCTGCACGATCACCGGCCGGCCTTGTGGCGAACGGGCGACGTTAAGCGGGCCTTGGACTTTAAAGTGTTCGCCGCTGTGGTTGAGCACATGCAGCTTGGCAGGGTCGTAGAACTGCCCGGCTTGTTTATCACGCACAAAAGCGTCGTCGGCCCAGCTGTCCCAAAGGCCGGTAACCACCTGATGGAATTCGCGGGCGCGGGCGTAACGCTCGGCATGGGGAATATGGGCGTCGCGGCCGAAGTTATAGGCCTCGGCGGCGGCGTCGGAGGTCACCAGGTTCCAGCCGGAACGGCCACCGGACAAGTGATCCAGCGAGGCGAATTTGCGCGCCACGTGGTAGGGCTCGTTGTAGCTGGTGGTGACGGTGCTGATCAGGCCAATGCGCTCGGTCACCGCGCTCAGGGCTGAGAGCAAGGTCAGCGGTTCGAAGTACACCGAACGCGAAGTGTGGCTGGCGATAGCGTCGGTGGAGGCCGCCACGCTGTCGGCAACAAAAATGGCGTCAAAGCAGGCCGCTTCGGCGATTTGTGCGGTGCGTTTATAGCTGGCGAAATCCAGCGGATTGGCCTGCACATCCGGGTGCCGCCAGGCGGCGATATGGTGCCCGCCGGCCATTAGAAAAGCGCCGAGACTTAGTTGACGGGGGTGTTGGCTCATAACATCGGTACCTGATCTGACGGAAAAGCCGTGTGGCCAACTCTACGGCGGCGCTCACGGGGTGTTGCACGTAGGTTGGGTTGAGCGTGAGCGAAGCCCAACGTGGGTCGTTCACTTAAAAGCTTGGGCCGATAAGCGCCGGCCTTTGGCCGGCCCGTTGGGCTTCACTGCGTTCAACCCAACCTACGCCGCGCCACAGGGCCAGCCTTCTCGGCGCTCACGGGGTGTTGCACGTAGGTTGGGTTGAGCGTGAGCGAAGCCCAACGTGGGGCGTTCACTTAAAAGCTTGGGCCGATAAGCGCCGGCCTTTGGCCGGCTCGTTGGGCTTCACTGCGTTCAACCCAACCTACGCCGCGCCACAGGGCCAGCCTTCTTCTTTAAAAATCTTTACGCACCTCTACGCCAAAGTAGCGTTCGTCATCGCGTGGCACGGAGCGGTATACGTAGTTGGTGCCGCTGTAGGCCAGGCCGTTGGAGTAGCTTTTGTCGGCGAGGTTTTTGCCCAGCAGCGCGACGCGCCAGCCTTCGTTGTAGTTGGCCGCGTTCCAGATACCGTAGGCGCCTTGGATGGTGTCGGCGTTCTGGTCGAGGCTGTATTGCACTTGGTCTTGCCAGGCGTAGTCGGTGCTCAGCTCGATATCCAGGCCGTTGTCCAGCGGGATGGTGTAGTCGCCGCGTACGTAGGTTTTCCAGTCCGGGCTAAAGGGCAGCGGTTTGCCGTTGATGTCGCAGGTGGCAGCCGCGCCTACCGGGCAGGTGAATTCATCGACACGGGCTTTGGTGTACGCCAGCGCGCCGGACAATTTCAGTTGGCTGGTGGCTTGGAAGGCGACGTCCAATTCCACGCCTTCACTTTTCACACTACCGGCGTTGATCAAGCGGGTTACCACAGCACCGGCGACCACGTCGTAGAAGTTGGCTTGGTAGTTGTCGTACTCGGTGTGGAAGGCGGCCAGGTTAGCGGTCAGGCGGTTGTTAAATGCGGTGCTCTTTAACCCCACCTCCCAGGAGTTGGAGGTTTCCGGTTTCAGCGCTTCGGTATCGCGGGCGGCCATGTTGAAGAACACGTTGTAGGCCGGGCCTTTGTAGCCGCGCGAATAGGTGATGTAGCTGGTCAGGTTGTCGTTAATGTCGTACTGGAAACCGGCGCGGCCGGTGAAGCCATCTTCGTCCACCGAACCGGAGCTGGCGTAGCTTGGCTGAATACCAGAAGCCGCTGCGGTGGAGACACGTTGGTGCTTGTATTCCAGGTCGTCGTGGGTCCAGCGCAGGCCGAGAATGCCGCGGAAATCTTCGGTGAAGTTAAAGGTGTTTTCGCCAAAGACCGCGTAGCTATCGTTGATGGCTTCGTAGTCGGCACGGCCGGTTTGGGTGACTAAGGTGGTGGGCGTTACCGCACGGCGGTAGGTTTCTTCACTCTTGCCGTGCATATAGAAGGCGCCGAGCACGTACTCGTTGAATTCACCTTTGGGCGAGGCCAAGCGCAATTCCTGTGAGTACTGGTTGTAGTCCAGCTGACCTTTGTCGTGGGACTGCGGTGCGCCCGGGAATATGCCGGACAGGCGATCGCCATCTTGGTACTGGGTGTTGTTCCATCCGCGCCAGGCGGTAATGGATGTCAGCGTGAAGTCGCCCAGCGCCCAGTCCACTTGGCCGGACAGGCCTTGGTTGCGGTCATCGACTCGGGTGTTCATTTCGCTGCTGATGCTGCGGTTGTGGTCGCTCGGGGTGATGCTGTTGTCGACAGCGAGGCCAAAGGTTGCGCCGGTTTTGGTCAGTACGCCGTTGGGGATAGTGTCTTTGCCCTGGGTGTAGTCGGCGATGAGGGTGACTTTCAGCTCGTCATTGGGCTCGAACTCCAGCTTGCCGCGCGCACCTTTGCGGTCGTAGCCGTTGGCGTCGTCACCGTTGTATTCGTTTTTCACGTTGCCGTCGTATTTGCCCAGCAGCGTGGTCAGCGAGCCTTTGAGGGTGTCGGTCAGACGGCCGCCGATGCCAAAGCGCAGACGGTTTTCGTTGCCGCCGCCAAAGTGCGAATAGTCAACGTAGCCGTGGGTTTCTTCCGGCGCCTCTTTGCTGACGATGTTGAGTACGCCGGCCGAGGCGTTTTTGCCGAACAAGGTGCCTTGTGGGCCGCGTAGTACTTCGATGCGCTCCAGGTCGAGCAGGTCGAGGGTCGACTGGCCGGGGCGGCCGAGCACCACGCCATCGATCACGGTGGCCACGGTGGGCTCAACGCCTGGCGAGGTGCTGATGGTGCCGACGCCACGAATAAACAGCGAGGTGTCTTTGTTTGAGGCGCCGCTGCGGTAGTTAAGGGTCGGCACTTGCTGAACGATGGTGGAGACGTTGTTACGGTTGTCGCGCTCCAGTTGCTCGCCATCAACCACGGAAACCGCCACTGGCACCTTTTGCAGCGACTCTTCGCGGCGGGTGGCGGTAACGGTTACCGCGCTCAGGGTTGGCGCCTCTTCGGCTTTTTCGCCGCTGGTGGTGCTGGCCTCAGCGGCAAAGCCCTGTTGGCCCAGCGCGGCGAGCAGAACCGCAACAGCCAAGGGACTGCGGCGGGCGATAAAGGTGGTGTGTGTGTGCATGTTGAACTGCCCCATGTAGACCAGACGTTTGCCCATTCGGTGACGGGCTTTTAGGGGACTGTCGGGTGTCTGGTCTCGCTCGTACGAGTGGCAGCTGTATGACGACAGTCCGGCGCTTGTTAGCGCTAACATCGCCAGTATCATCGGCCGCTGATTAGACCGTCAAATACTAAAAGAATATTTTTATATTCCATAAAGTGCTTAATGCGCGACCTTTTGTTAGCGCTAACAATGCAGTAAGGTGGCCCGCATTCTTATCCCAAGGGCCGGCAAAGCATCGTGAGCAGCGACAAAGAACCCACCCGCAAACGCCGTGGCGCCGGGCGTGTAACCCTCAGCACAGTGGCTAAACAGGTGGGTGTTTCGGCCATTACCGTGTCGCGCTACTTCAACCAGCCGGAGCAGGTTTCCGAAGAACTGCGCGAGCGCATTCAGGCGGTGGTCAACGAGCTGGGCTATGTGCCCAATTTGGTCGCTGGCGGTTTGGCTTCGGCACGCGGGCGCATCGTCGGCATGGTGATTCCAAACATCTCAGGGCCAATCTTCGCCAACACCATTCAGGGCTTTAGCGACACCCTCGCCGCCCACGGTTATCAGTTGCTGTTGGCGTCCAGTTATTTCTCTGAAGAGCAGGAAGAAAGCGCGGTGCGGGCGTTTCTCGGCTGGTCACCGGCGGCCTTGGTGGTGACCAGCCACTTCCACACCCCCGGCACCGACAAAATGCTCGCCGAGGCCGATATTCCGCTGGTGGAAATCTGGGACTACCGCCCGGAACGCTCGCCCATACAGGTAGGCTTTCTGCACCACGACGTTGGCGTACGCGCGGCCCGTTATCTGCTGGCTAAGGGCTATCAACGCATCGCCTTTGTGCAGAACAGCGTGGCGGGCGATTTCAGCGCCCTGGAGCGCCGTGACGGTTACGCGCAAACCCTGCGCGAGGCTGGCCGCGAGCCCTGGGTGTTTGTGCCCAGCGCCGACGCCACACCGTTTGAAAGCGGCAAGCAGGCGATGGACGCGCTGATGAAACGCAACCCACGCCCCGACGCGATCATTTTTGCCAACGACAACCTGGCCGCCGGTGGCCTGCTGGCCGGGCAACGCGCAGGGCTGCGCATACCGCAAGACTGCGCGGTGATGGGTTTTGGCGACTACGCGTTTGCCGAAATGCTGTTGCCCAGCCTGACCACCATCAAGCCGCCAGCCCGGCAAATTGGCGAAGTAGCGGCGCTGCGGGTGTTGCAGGCGTTGGGCGTGGTCGAGCTGGATGAGCCGCTTCAGCAACTGAATTTGCTCAATTGCGAACTGGTGGAGCGCGAAAGCGCTTAAAATGCCCGGCCTTGCGCAGGCGGTGCCCCCTGTTTTGCGCATGGCTCGCGATTCTGGGTCCCCGCCTACGCGGGGACGACGGCGTTGTTTGATCCATCTCCGTCATTCCCGCGCAGCGGTAATCCCCGTTTGCGCATGGCTCGCGATTCTGGGTACCCGCCTGCGCGGGGACGACGGTGTTGTTTGACCCATCTTCGTCACTCCCGCCCAGGCGGGAGTCCAGAATCGAGAGGGTATTACGCCTATCCGCGACAACGCCTGACGTCGCTTCGCCCTGTTTGGAACCCCCGCTTTATGCACGCCCGTACGCTTATGTCCCTGCCCCTACTCGCCCTCGCCCTTGGCGGTTTTGTGGTGGGCAGCAGTGAATTCATCATCATGGGTTTGCTCCCCGAACTCTCCGCCGACCTGCATGTAAGCCTGGCCGAGGCCGGCCTGCTGGTGAGCGCCTATGCCTTGGGCGTAGTCGTTGGCGCGCCGCTGCTCGGGCCGATGCTGGACCGCGCGCCACGCCGGCAAGCGGTGATTTTTCTGATGTTGGCCTACACCCTTGGCAACCTCGCCTGCGCGCTGGCGCCGGACTATCACTGGCTACTGGCCGCGCGCCTGGCCACGGCCATTAGCCATGCCGGCTTCTTCGGTTGCGCTACCCTGCTTGCCCGCGAACTGGCGCCGCCGCATCGGCAAGCCTCGGCCATGGCCATGGTGATCAGCGGCCTGACCATCGCCAACGTGCTCGGAGTACCGTTGGGCGCCTGGCTGGGGCAAACCACCAACTGGCGGGTGACGTTCTTTGTGGTCGCCGGCATTGGCGCGCTAACGCTGGTGGCGCAGTTCCTCTGGCTGCCACAAACCGCCGCGCCGGTACGCAGCGCATCGGGCAGTTGGAGCGGCATTTTGCGCCGCCCGGTGCTGCATGCCTTGCTGGTGTGCAGCCTGACGTCGGTGTCGCTGTTTACCCTGTTTACCTACATCAGCCCGTTTTTGCGTGAGGTCACCGGCTTTACCCCGGACCAAAGCAATGGCGCGTTATTGCTCATGGGCATCGGCCTGACGCTGGGCAATATCTTTGGCGGCCGCTTGGCTGACAAAGGCGTGCAACGCGCAGTACCGAAGGCGTTGGCCACCAGTGCGTTTTTGGTTCTAGGTTTGTATTTCTTTGGCCATTTGCAAATTCCCACCCTGCTGATTTTGCTGGGTTGGGGCATCGCCACCTTTGCCGTGTCCACGCCGCTGCAACTGCTGCTGGTGGAACAGGCCGGCGAATCGGCCAGCTTGGCCGCGACCCTCAGCCACGCCGCATTTAACCTTGGCAATGCCGCCGGCGCCTGGTTTGGCGGTCTGTGGCTTAGCGCCGAAATGGGCCTGCCATTGCTGCCAGTGTTTGCTGTGTTGCTATTGCTGCTCAACGTCGCCGTGGCCTGGTGGCTGCCACGGCTGAAAGCCGTTTCCCACGACATTCCCCTGCACTAACAACGCCGCCACCCGTAGGAGCCAGCTTGGGCTCCTAAAACAACAGCGGGTTAGCGTGGCACCAACTTCAACGACGCCGAGTTAATGCAGTAGCGCATGCCGGTTGGTGGCGGGCCATCGGGAAACAGGTGGCCGAGGTGGGCGTCACAGGCGGCGCAGGTGACTTCAATGCGGTGCATGCCGTGGCTGAAGTCGTCTTTGCTGGTGATCGCGGCGTTTGACGCGGGTTGGTAGTAGCTAGGCCAGCCGGTGCCGGAGTCGAACTTGGCTTCGGAGTCGAATAGCGCGGCGCCACAGCAGGTGCAGTGATAAACGCCAGGTGTTTTGTCGTCGTGGTATTTGCCGGTGAAGGCGCGTTCGGTTCCGCCCATCCGGCAGACATGGAACTGCTCGTCGGAGAGCTCCTCGCGCCAGGCGTCCAGCGGTTTTTCAAGCTTGTCCATGGGGTCACCTCTTCTGCTGAAAAAAGCCCGAGCTGTACCTTTTCCAGGGCTCAGGCCACACGTATGATTGCCG
>LNAP01002002.1_pt1 | contig 20844 bp, 19 predicted proteins | sample 602601 | NCBI WGS metagenome assembly LNAP01 (sample SAMN02440304, study PRJNA202911) | soil metagenome | biome: Subtropical and temperate rainforests or woodlands; isolation source: soil samples (1 kg each in a 20% v/v slurry with milli Q water) were... ...
GCGCGCCAGCGTCGGCGTCGGCATGGTGTTCCAGCAGTTCAACCTGTTCGGGCACCTCACGGCCAAGGAGAATATCGCCGGCCCGCTGCGCTGGGTGCAGGGCCTGTCGCGGCTCGATGCCGACCGCCGCGCGCAGGAACTGCTCGAGCGCGTCGGCCTCGCCCACCGCGCGGACGCATTGCCCCGTCACCTCTCCGGCGGCCAGCAGCAGCGGGTGGCCATCGCACGGGCGGTCGCCCCCGGTCCCAGCGTCCTGCTACTCGATGAGCCGACCTCCGCTCTCGACCCCGAACTGGTGAACGAAGTGCTGGAAGTGATCCACCGCCTCGCCGTCGAAGACGGGCTGGCCATGGTCATCTCCACCCATCAGCTACGCTTCGCCGGCGATGTGGCCGACCGGGTCGTCTTCCTCAGCGGCGGCTCGATCGTCGAGGAAGGTACGGCCGATCAGGTGCTGAACGCACCGCAGCACCCGCTCACCATGCGCTTCCTCAGCAAGAGCGGCGACGAATAGGGGCGGCGTCGCCCTTCCACTGTCCGAGATATCGCATTCCCAGTCCGAGGCTCGTCCATGACCAAGCATCATCTGCCTGCCACGCCTTCCACGGTCCATTGGGGCTATTTCAGCAAGACCCTCGAGCCCGTGCTCACGCTGAAGTCCGGTGAGCGGGCGACGATCGAGACCATCACCCACCACGCCAATGACGATTACGATCGCATGATCGCCCATGACGCGGCGGCGGAAGAAATCTTCCTGTGGACCAAGGACCAGAAGACCCTGCGCCGGCGCGGCGCCGGCCCGACGGAGGGGCCCTTCGCCCATGGCGTCGGCGAGGGTCTCGGCGTGCACCTGCTCACCGGCCCGATCGCGATCGAGGGCGCGGAGCCCGGCGACGTTATCGAGGTGCGCATCCTCGACGCCTATCCGCGCCCGAGCGCCAATCCCGCCTATAAGGGCCGCTATTTCGGCTCCAACCCCTCGGCGAACTGGGGCTTCCAATACCACGACCTCATCGAGGAGCCGAAGCTGCGGGAGGTGGTGACGATCTATGAACTCGACATGGCCGAGGCCGCGGTCAAGGCGCTCTACAGCTATCTCTGGACGCCGCAGACCGATCCCGACGGCATCGTCCATGCCACCATCGATTATCCTGGCGTGCGGGTCGACCACGGCACCATCGCCAAGAAGGAAGGCATCCTTTCCGGCATCAAGGTGCCGGCCCGCCTGCATTTCGGCACCATGGGCCTGGCTCCGGCAGAGGCCGATTTCGTCAGCACCATTCCGCCCAACTACACCGGCGGCAACATGGATGATTGGCGCATCGCCAAGGGCGCGCGCATGTTCTATCCCGTCGCGGTGCCCGGCGGCCTGTTCTCGGTCGGCGACGCCCATGCCTCGCAGGGCGACAGCGAACTGAGTGGCACCGCCATCGAGATTTCTCTGACCGGCGAATTCGAGTTCATCCTGCACAAGCAGGCGGACCTCGACGGCACGACATTGGAGGGCTTGAACCACCCGCTGCTGGAAAACGACCAGGTCTGGTCGGTCTACGGTTTCAGCTACGCCAACTATCTCAGCGAGCTCGGCCCGGACCCCCAGTATGAAATCCTGAAGCGGTCCAGCCTCGACCGCGCGATGCGTGATGCATTCCGCAAGCTTCGCCGCTTCCTGATGACGGTGCACAAGCTCTCCGAGGACGAAGCGATCTCGCTCATGTCGGTCGCCGCCGACTTTGCCGTCACCCAGGTGGTGGATGCCAATTGGGGCGTGACCGGCTCGATCCGAAAAAGCATATTCGCCGGCCGCTAAGAGCTTGTCGCCCGCGCCGCCGTGGCCGGCGAGCGGCTCGCGGCGGCCGTGTGGGCGACGGCACGGTTGTTGCTTCTAACGGCCCTCGTTCGCAGGGTTCGGAACATGAATGCACAGTCGTTCACGAGCGAATCCTATTCCGAGGACTCCCGTCAGAGTGCATGGCAGGACGTCCTCGGCGGATTCGGTCTCCATTCGTCGCCGGCCAAGGCGTCGCTTTTCGGGCACGCAACGGCGCTTTCCCGCGTCTCCTCGGTCGGAGTGCGCCTTGGCAAGCTGACAGCGGGCGCCCAGTTTCTCTCGACCCTGCCCTCGCGTTCTTCCCGCTTGCCGATGCTGATCCTGCCGCTCGCCGGCAGCACCGTGCTGCACACCGAGGACGACCAACGGATCGTCCCGGCCGGACAGCTCGTGATCGCGCCGCCGTCGCGCGGATGGCAGATGCAGTTCCCCAGTGAACTGCGCGCCATCGTGTTCGCCGCGCCTTCCGACTCGTTCCGTGGCCGCAAGATCTCGCCGCTCGCCTTCAGCCGGCCGCAGGTGCTGGCCACCGAGGGCATGTCCGACATCCTCGCCCGCACCGTTCAGGCGGCCGCCGACTCGCTCGAAAAGCTCTCGGAAACCGAATGGGAGGCCGTGGCCCAGAGCACGGCGGAGCTCCTGCTCACTCTCGTCATCGAGCTTGCGGCGGCGAATGCCGATACACCTTCGGGTAAGGCAGCCCTGCTGCAACGGATTTACGCCGTCATCGAGCGCAAAGTTCGGAACGAAGACATCTCGATCGCCGAGATCGCGCATGCTGAGGGCATTTCCGAGCGCTACGTCCAGAAGCTGTTCGAATCGACAGGCGAGAATTTCAGCAATTACGTCCGCGAACGCCGCCTGCAGCGCGCCTGGCACGACCTTTCCAACCCGGCGGATGCCGCCGTGCCGATCTCCGAGATCGCCTATCGCTACGCCTTTTCGGATTCCGCGCATTTCAGCCGGCTGTTCCGCGAGCGGTTCGGCATGCCGCCGCGCGAGTTCCGCCGCCGGGAGGCCGAACGCCAGAACCTGTCCACCGTGGCGAGCGGCCAGCGTGGATGGCCGCAGCAGGCGCTCGTCCAGTTGCGAGCGCGGCAGGGCAAATCGGACGCAGCCAAACCGAAAACCGCGCCTTTCGACGATGAGGAAGCCTCTCCCGCCGGCCTCGACGAGCCGGCACATCATTACCTGCCGGTCGACGCCTCGCATGTGCATTGGGGATTCTTCAGCCGCTCGCTGAAGCCGCTTATCGAGGTCGGCTCGGGCGACATCGTCACCGTCGAAACCCTCACCCAACATGCCTCCGACGATCCCGCGCGCATGATCGTCGGCGATCCGGGGGCAGAAAGCGTCTTCCATTGGACACCCACCGCCAAGGGCGTCGACCGTCGTGGCGCCGGCCCGCTCGACGCCTCGATCTATGGTCGCGGCGCCGGAGAAGGCTTCGGCGTCCATATCTGCACTGGGCCGATCGCGATCCGGGGCGCCCAGCCCGGCGACGTCCTCGAAGTGCGCATCCTCGATATCGAACCCCGCCGCTCACACAATCCGGAATATGCCGGCCGCGTGTTCGGCAGCAGTGTCGCGGCGTGGTGGGGCTTCCACTATTCGGAATTCCTCTCGGAACCCCGGCCGCGCGAGACCGTCACCATCTACGAGATCATCACCGATACGGACGAGCCCTATGCGAAGGCGATCCATTCCTATCGGTGGGAGCCGCAGGTCGATCCCTTCGGCGTGCGCCATGAGCTCTACGACTATCCAGGCGTGCCGGTCGCATCCCACAGCATGAGCGTGCAGAAGCCGGTGCTGCCCGGCATCCGCATTCCGCTGCGGCTGCATTTTGGCGTGATGGCGGTCGCCCCGCGCGAGGCCGATCTCATCGATTCCATCCCGCCGGCCTACTTCGGCGGCAATCTCGACAACTGGCGGCTTGGCAAGGGAGCGGCGGTGTATCTGCCGGTTTCAGTGCCGGGCGCCTTGCTGTCGATCGGCGATCCCCACGCCGCGCAGGGCGACGGCGAACTAAGCGGCACCGCGATCGAATGCTCGATGACGGGCACCTTCCGCGTGGTGCTGCACAAGAAGGCGGACGTCGCCGGCGGGATTCTCGCCGATCTCTCTTATCCGTTGATCGAGACGCCGGATGAATGGGTGCTGACCGGATTCAGCCATCCCAATTACCTCGCCGAGTTCGGCGCGCACGGCCAGAGCGAGGTCTATGCAACGTCCTCGCTCGACCTCGCCATGCGAGACGCCTTCCGAAAGGTGCGGCGCTTTCTGATGACAACAAAGGGTCTGAGCGAGGACGAGGCCATCGCGCTGATGTCCGCGGCGGTCGATTTCGGCATCACCCAGGTCGTGGACGGCAATTGGGGGGTGCATGCCATCCTCGGAAAACGCCTCTTCAGCGAATGGCGCAGGTAAGGTAATCAACGGCGAAGCGGCACCCAAACTGGCCGCCTCAATGCATCCAGAGCCCGCCGGTTACGTTGATCGCCTGCCCGGTCATGTAGGCTGACTCATCGGAAGCGAGGAAGGCGACGACGCGGGCGATATCCTCCGGCACGCCGACGCGGCCGACGGGAATTTGCGCCTCGCGCTCCTTGGCGGTCGGCAGGCCTTGCTCCTTCGACATGCGGTCGGCGTCCTCGCGCATCTTGGTGCCGACGATGGATCCCGGACACACCGCATTGACGGTGACGCCGAGCGCCGCGACCTCGGCGGCAAGCGCCTGGGTGAAGCCTATCACCGCCGCCTTCGACGCCGAATAGGCGGCATAGTTCGGCTTGCCGATCTTCCCGAACCAGGAGGCGGTGTTGATGATGCGGCCCGACCGCCGCTCGGTCATCTCCGGGAGCACAGCCTTGCAGACATGGAGCACGCCGTCGGCATTGATGCGGAAGACGCGGCGCCACTGGTCGATATCGAGATCGGCCACCTTGCCGACGCCGACAATGGCGGCATTGTTGGACACGATGTCGATCTTGCCGAAGGCCGTGCGTGCCGCCCCCACCGCCGCCAGCACCGCGTCATAGTCGCCGACATCCACGGTCACCGCCAGCGCGCGGCGGCCGAGCGCCTCCACCATGCCGGCGGTCTCTTCAGCGCCCGCGCGATCGAGGTCGAGGATGGCGACGTCGCAGCCCTCCTCGGCGAGACGGGTGGCGATGCGTCGGCCGATGCCGACGGCACCTCCGGTAACGAGAGCCGTGCGGCCGTCGAGATTGTACATAGCGCGTCGATTCCTAGGATCAGTGGGCGGCGTCGAGGCCAGGCAGGTAGATGTCCTTGATGCGCGGGTCCGCCGCCATTTTCGCCGCCGGGCCGGAGCATTGCAGGGCGCCGTGCTCAAGCGCGTAGACGTAGTCGGCGACCTCGAAGGACAGGTCGATATTCTGCTCCACGAGGATGATCGACACGCCGCTCTCGGCGAGCCGCAGCACGATCTCGAAGATCTGGTGGATGATGATCGGAGCGAGGCCGAGCGAGGGCTCGTCGAGCAGCAGCAGTTCCGGGCTGCCCATCAGCGCGCGCCCGATCGCCAGCATCTGCTGCTGGCCACCGGAAAGCCGGCCGGCCGACTGGCCTCGCCGCTCGCCGAGGATCGGGAACAGGCCGTAGACCATGTCGCGCAGCTCGGCGAACGACTTGCCGCGGCCGGGGATGTAGCCGGTGATCAGGTTCTCCTCGACCGAGAGCTGGAACACCCGTCGCCCCTCCGGGCAATGGCCGAGACCGAGACGCACCATCTGGTGCGGCTTCAGCCCGATCACGTCCTGCCCCTTGAAGCGGACGGAGCCCCGGCTGGCGCGATTCAGCCCGCTGATGGTGCGCAGGAGCGTGGTCTTGCCGGCGCCGTTCGGGCCGATGATGCAGACTACCTCGCCGGGCAGGACCTCAAGACTGATGCCATATAAGACTTTCACCCTCCCGTATCCGGACTCGATTGCGTCGACCGCGAGCAGCGGCTTCGATGTCTCGGATCGCGCCGGGTTGTCCAAGATAGGCCTCCTGCACTTCGATGTTGGAGCGGATCTCCGCTGCGGTGCCCTGCGCCAGCAGGCGCCCGCCGCTCATCACCACGATGGTGTCGGAGATGGACATGATGAGCTTCATGTCATGCTCGATCAGCACCATCGCCATGTCGGGCGCGCGCAGATCGAGAATGTGCTGCTTGAGCAGTTCGGTCTCGCCATGGTTGAGGCCGGCGGCCGGCTCGTCGAGCAGCAGCACGCGCGGCTCGCCGACCACGGCACGGGCCAGTTCGACCAGCTTCTGCTGGCCATAGGCGAGGCTGCCGGCGAGCCGATGGGCGTAGGGCATGAGGCCGAGCCGCGCCAGAACGGCGTGGCAGCGCTCGCGGCGCGCCTCGCTTGCCGCCTTGCCCGACAGGCAGAACGTGTCGGCGATCAACGTGCCGACGCGCGGCGGCACCAGCGCCACTTCGAGGTTCTGCAGCACGCTCATGCCGTCGAACAGGCGGATGTTCTGGTAGGTGCGAGCAAGCCCGGCATGGGCGATACGGTGCTTGGGCAGCTTCTGCAATTCGACGTCGCCGATCAGGATGCGGCCGGACGACACGCTGTAGGAGCCCGCCGCCATGTTGACGAGGGTCGACTTGCCGGCGCCGTTCGGCCCGATCACCGCGGTGATCAGGCCCGGCTTCACCTCGAACGACATGTCGTCGATGGCCTTCAACGCGCCGAACTGCTTGGTGACGTGATCAAACCTCAGCATCGCGACCTCCCAGCTTGCGCATCAGCCAGGTCGGCCCGAACTGGCGGGCGATGAGGCCGCGCGGGCGCGAGAGGATGATGACGACCAGCGCCATGCCGTAGAGCAGCAGCCGGTAATCGGCATAGGCGCGCAGCATTTCCGGGATGAGAATGAGCAGCGTGGCGCCAAGCAGTGCGCCGAACGGATTGCCGAGGCCACCAATCACGATCACCAGCACGATGACCAGCGATTCCCAGAAGGTGAAGCTCTCCGGCGAGACGAAGCGCTGCATGGCGGCGAAGACGACGCCACCCGCTCCGCCGATGAAGGCGCTGAAGCCGAAGGCGACCAGCTTCACCCGCGTGGTGTTGATGCCGCAGCCGCGTGCCGCGTCCTGATCCTCGCGCACCGCGGCGAGTGCGGTGCCGAGCGCGCTGACCTGCACCCGCCAGACGAACAGGAACACCACGACCATGAGGGCAACGAGCAAATAGAGGAAGTCGAGCGGCGTCTGCAGCGTCCAGCCGAACAGCGTCGCCTCGTCGATGCGGGAAATGCCCTGCGGCCCGTTCGTCACCGCGTCGAGATTGTTCATCAGGAGACGGATGATCTCGCCGAAGCCCAGCGTGACGATGGCGAGATAGTCGCCGCGCAGCCGCAGCACCGGGATGCCGAGCAGGATGCCGGCAAGGCCGGCAAGGCTCGCGCCGATGAGCAGCACCAACGCAAAGGGCAGATGGATGTCGAATTGGCCCGAGGCCAGCAGCGCCCAGCTATAGGCGCCGATGGCGTAGAAGGCGACGTAGCCGAGATCGAGCAGGCCGGCATAACCGACCACGATGTTCAGCCCCAGGCCGAGAATGGCATAGAGCAGGATCATGTCGAGGATGCGCAGCGGGTAGGTCGGCAGGAAATGGCCGAGCACCAGCGCCAGCACCGGGATGAGCGCCATGACCAGGGCGCCACGCCAGGAATGCGACCGGGAACGGGTCATGGGGGGCGCCTCAGAAGTCACTCTTGTACACCATGGTCTCTTCACTGACGCGCTCGCCGAGCAGGCCTGCGGGCCGGAACAGCAGGATCAGCACCAGGACGGAGAAGGCGAAGATGTCGCGATATTCGGTGCCGATCACGCCGCCGGTGAGCACCGGCATCCAGGCGGTGCCGAAGGTCTCGATGATGCCGAGCAGGAAGCCGCCCAGCACTGCGCCGGGGATCGAACCAATGCCGCCGAGAATGGCGGCGGTGAACGCCTTCATGCCGATGACGAAGCCCATGGTGAAGGTCGCCACGCCGTAGAAGGACGAATAGAGAATGCCCGCCACGGCGCCGAGGCCGGGGCCGATGAAGAAGATGAGCGAGATCGCCATGTTCGGGTTGATGCCGACCAGCGACGCGGTCTCGGCATTCTCGGCCACCGCGCGGATGCGCACGCCGAGATTGGTGCGGTTGACGAACAGTTCGAGCCCGACCATCAGCACCACCGCGACCGTAAAGATGGTGATCTGTTTGTAGGTGATGATGGCGCCGAACAGGTCGATGACGCCCGATGGCAGGAACGACGGATAGATCATCGGCCGGCGGCCGCCGATCAACATCACCGCATTCTGGATCACCACCGCCATGCCGAGGGCCGAAAGCATCGGCGCCAGGCGCGAGGTGCGCCGCAGCGGGCGGTAGGCCACGATCTCCACGCTGACGCCGACAAGGCCGATGATGACGAAGGTTATCAGGCCGACGAGAATGCCACCGGCCGGATGGCCCACCACGCCGAGCGCGCCGGCGAGGGCAAGGCCGATAAAGGCACCGGCGGTGAACAGCTCGCTATGGGCGAAGTTGATCAGGCGCAGCACACCGTAGACCATGGTGTAGCCGAGCGCGATCAGCGCATAGATCGAGCCGACCGTCAGGGCATTGATGGTTTGCTGCAGGATGAGGGCGCCCATGAGGACCTTTCCTTGTCGCGATCAGGCGGACAGTCTCCCCGGCGGCCACAGGTCCGCCGGGGAAGACGTCGGTCAGACGAGCCTCACTTGACCAGTTCGAACTTGTCGCCCTTGACGGCGTAGAGGAACAGGAAGGGCTTCTGCAGTTCACCGGCCGACGTGAAGGAAACATGGCCGACGATGCCGTCGAAGTCGCTCTTGGCGATCTCGGACACGATGCCGGCGCGGGTGAGCGGCGCAGGAGCCTTCTTCATCGCCTCGATGATGATGGTCGCTTCGACATAGCCATAGGCCGAGTACGGGCCCGGATCTTCGCCGAAGGCGGCCTTGTAGTCGGCGGCGAACTTCTGCAGCGCCGGCGAGGAGTCATAGGGAGGCGCCTGGAAGGAAACCACAGCGCCTTCCGAGGCCGGGCCGGCACCGGCGATGAAGTCCGGGGTGAAGGCGCTGTCGGCGGCGAAGAAGGTCGCCTTGATGCCGAGCTCACGCGCCTGCTTCACGAACAGGCCGACCGCCGGCATGACGCCGCCGAAATAGATGACGTCCGGGTTCTCGGCGCGGATCGTGGAGAGCAGCGCGCTGAAGTCGACATCGGTCTGCGCGATGCCGGAGAAGGAGGTGACGGTGCCGCCGCCCTTGGTGAATCCGTCGCGGAACACTTCGGCGACGCCCTGGCCGAAGGCCTGCTTGTCGTGGACGATCGCCGCCTTCTTGGCGCCGAGCTTGGTGAGCGCGTATTCGGCCGGCGCAGCGCCCTGCGACAGGTCGTTGGCGATGGGACGGAACAGGTTCTTGTAGCCGGCCTTGGTGACCCTCGGGTTGGAGGCATTGGTCACCTGCGGCATGCCGCAGCGGTTATAGACGTCGGAGGACGGGATGGTGACGCCGCTGTTGAAATTGGCGACAACGGCCAGCATGGCCGCGTTGTCACAGTGCTTCTGGGCGATCAGCGTGCCCTGCTTGGGGTCGCCGCCGTCGTCGTCGCGCAGCAGCACCAGCTTCTGGCCCTGCACGCCGCCGGCGGCATTGGCCTGGCGCACGGCCAGTTCCATGCCGTTCTGCCAGGTGGTGCCGAACAGCGCCTCGGCATTGGTGGTGGGACCGGCCGTGCCGATCACAATGTCGGCGCGCGCGGCGCCGGTAAGGGCGGCAACGGCCACCGCAGCGCAGAGTAGACTCTTGAAACGCATGCTAGTCCCCTTCTCTGATAGGGCCCGTTTTGGGCCGTGTTATCGTTGGACGGGGAACCGGCACGCGCCGACGCCCCGCCCTCAGGCGATGTTGCGCGTCTTGCCGAGCCGGCCTTCAGCCAGCGACGCGATGAGATTGCGCGAGACGCGCTGGATATGCGCCCGCAGCGTGTCCCCGCCCCGGCGGATGTCGCCGAGCCGGGCGAAGGCGACCAGCGCCCGGTGGTCGCTGAGTTCGCGCTCCACATCCTCCGCCACCGCGATCTGCAGGTTCACGTAGCGATTGGCGTTGTCATGCACGGTGCGCAGCAGCTTCAGCGCGATCAGATTGCCGCTCGGGCGATACAGCGCCTCGTGGAAGCGCCAGTTCAGCTCGCCCCAGTTTTCGACGATGCCACTCACCATGGCCTCGTCGATGACCGCTTCGGCGAGGGCGAAGTCGGCCTGGGTCATAAGCGGGATCGCCGCCTCGAACAGCCAGGTTTCGAGCCGCAGCCGAATTTCGAAAAGCTCCTCGATCTCCTCCAGCGACAAGGACGACACCACCGTCCCCTTATGCAGTTCCGACACCACGAGCCCTTCGGCCTCGAGCTGACGGATCGCCTCGCGCAGCGGAACGCGGGACACGCCGAGCTCAGCGGCCAGCTTTTCCTGTCGCAGGGGCGTGCCCTCCGGTAGCTGACCGTTGATGATCCGATGCCGCAATTCGGTGACGATCTGATCCGTCAACGACTGGCGGCCGACTTTCGCCATCATTCATCTCACTCCATATTGAATACGATATTCAACTTATGTGAATCAACAAGCCCATTTTTTAGACATAATTGAGACTTTATTGCCTATTTTTTGATCTTTTATTCCCGTTTTCCGAAGCGTAGCTTGAATATTGTATTCAACTTATCTGGCCTATCGCGACGGGAATAGAGAGATGTCAGAGCAAGCAAGCGCGCCCTCCCCTGTTGGCGACGTTCTGGTGAAGCAGCCCGGCGAAGCCGTCAGCTATTGGCAGCCGGTACCGGCCAACGGCCATATCGAGGTGATCTTCGCGCCGCATATCGTGCCGATGGAACACCCGATCGGATTCGGAACCCAGACGGTACCTCCCGGCGGCTATGTGCGCGAGCACGCTCACGACCGGAACGAAGAAGTCATCTTCGTCGTCAGTGGCAAGGGTCGTGCCGTCGTCGAGGGCGTCAACTATCCGATGCAGCCCGGCTCGGCCTTCTTCATCGGCAAGAACCGCCGCCACATGTTCATCAACGAGGGCAGCGAGGACATTCTCTGGACCTGGCTGATCGTCCCGAATGGCCTTGAAGACTTCTTCCGGCTGATCGGCCGCGACCGCCAGCCCGGCGAGCCGGCTCCCGAGCCGTTCCCGCGTCCCGAGAACGTGCTGCAGATCGAGCGCGACACCGTGTTCGCGGCACAGCCCACCGACCAGCGCCAGCCCTGACGCTCTCGCGCGCCGGACCGCTTTTTCATCGATTTCGAGGGTATCATGCGTCTCAAGGACAAGGTCGCGATCATCACCGGCTCGGCCGCCGGCATTGGTGAGGCGGCGGCGGAGATTTTCGTGCGGGAAGGCGCCCGCGTGCTCGTCGCCGACCGCAATGGCGAGGGTGCCGCCGCCGTCGCGGCCCGGCTGGGGCCGAATGCGGCCTCGGTGACGGTCGACGTCAGCAACAGCGCCGATGTGAAGCGCATGATCGACACCGCGCTGGAGCGCTTCGGCCGGCTCGACATCCTCGCCAACAATGCCGGTTACGGCATTCCCGGTACGGTGGTCGACACCGAGGAGGATGCCTGGGACGCGCTGATGGCGGTGAACCTGAAAGGTGTCTATCTCTGCTGCAAATACGCCATCCCGGTCATGGCGGCGCAGGGCAGCGGCACCATCGTCAACACCGCCTCCAATGTCGCCACGGTCGGCATTTTCGATCGCGCCGCCTATGTCGCCTCCAAGGGCGGCGTCGCCGCGCTGACCAAGGCGATGGCGCTCGATCACGCCAAGCAGAACATCCGCGTCAACTGCGTGGCGCCGGGCGTCACCTGGTCGACCTATTTCGACAAGATGGTCGCCGAGAATCTCGATCCCGAGACCTTCAAGGAAAAGCTGAAGGCCCGCTCGCCCATCCACCGCTGGGCACAGCCGGTGGAGATCGCCAATGCCATCCTGTGGCTCGCATCGGACGAGGCATCCTTCGCCACCGGCGCCATGTTCACGGTCGACGGCGGCATGACCGCCTGGTGAGAGACGGAGATTGGTGACGCAGATGGCAAGCGGAGCGCATGTCGGACTGATCGGTTTCGGTGCCATCGGCCGCGACCTGTACGCGCATCTGTCCGTCATACCCGGCCTGCGTGTCACCGTGCTCACCCGCGGCAGCGCCGCGGCGCTGCCGGAGGGCGTCGAGGAGGTCCGTTCGCTCGACGCCTTGATCGCCACCGGCCCGTCGCTGGTGGTGGAAGCCGCCGGACAGGCCGCCGCCACCGACATGCTGCCGGCGCTCATGGAGGCCGGCATCGACGTGGTAATCGGCTCCACCGGCGCACTCGGCGACGACGCTCTGCTCGGTAGATTGCTGGCGGCGGCGCAGAACAGTGGCGCGAAACTCGTCGTGCCGGCCGGCGCCGTCGGCGGGCTCGACTATCTCGCCGCATTGGCGCCGGTCGACGGCACGCGCGTCACCTATACCTCGCGTAAGCCGGTCGCCGCCTGGACGGAAGAATTGCGCGCCGCCGGTTGCGATCCAGTGATGTTGACGGGCGAACACGTGCTGTTTGAAGGCACGGCCCGCGAAGCGGCGAAGCTCTATCCGCGCAACCTCAATGCCGGGTTCACGGTGGCGCTGGCCGCCGGGCATGAGCGCACGAAGGTGCGGGTGATCGCCGATCCCGCGGCGACCGGCAACATTCACGAAATCACGGTCGAAGGCCCGGTGGGCAGCGCCGCGATGCGCTTCACCAACCTGCCCTCGCCCGACAACCCGAAGACCTCGGCTCTCACCGCCCTCAGCCTCGCGCTCGCGGTGCGCCGGCATCTCGCCTCCATTGTCATCTAGGGAACACGCCGAGCCATGCCGCGCATTCTCGTCATCGGTGCCGGCATTGTCGGCCTGTCCTGTGCCCATGCGCTGGCAAAGGACGGGCACATCGTCACCGTGCTCGACCGCGACCCACCGGGCGACAAATGCTCCTTCGGCAATGCCGGCGGGCTCGGCGTCACCGAGATCATCCCCGCCTCGGTGCCCGGTCTCGCCTGGAAGGTGCCGGGCTGGCTGTTCGATCCGCTGGGCCCGCTGTCGCTGCGCGTCGGCCATTTGCCGAAGCTCGTGCCGTGGCTCCTGCGATTCCTGAAGTCCGGCTCGTGGAGCGAGGTCGAGCGCATTACCGCCGCCCTCGCCTCGCTTGCCGCCCGCACCTATGACGACATGCTGCCGCTGCTCGCCGAACTGGAGCTGATGGACGACTTGCACCAGGTCGGGTGCCTGTGGGTCTACGAGACGCGCGAAGGCTTCGAGGCCGATGCGCGCTTCCGCGAGCTGCGGCGCCGGCATGGGCTCATCTGCCAGGAGATGAGCGGCGGCGCCGCGCGCGAGATGGAGCCGGCACTGAGCGACGCGGTCCAGCACGCCATGTTCACCCCGCAATGGTCGCACGTCTCCGACCCCAAGCGGATCGTCGATCGGCTGCGCCTCGCACTCGAAAGCCGCGGCGTCGTCTTCGTCACCGGCGAGGCCGCGCGGATTGCGGGAGCGGAGATCATTACCGGGGACGGACGCCGCCTGCCGTTCGATCGGCTGGTAATCGCTGCCGGCGCCTGGTCCGGGCGGCTCGCCGCGCAGATCGGCGACCCGGTGCTGATCGAGAGCGAGCGCGGCTACAACACCACCCTGCCCGATCCTGGCGTGACGCTTTCCCGCGAGGTGATCTTCGCCGAACGGCAATTCGTTGCGACGCCGCTCGACATGGGCCTGCGCATTGGCGGGGCGGCGGAATTCGCCGGACTGGAGGCGGCGCCGAACTATGCCCGCTCCGACGCCCTTGCCGAACTCGGCCGGCGCTATCTGCCGGGGCTCAATACCAAGGGCGGCACCCGCTGGATGGGCCATCGTCCGACCACGGCGGACTCGCTGCCGGTGATCGGTCGGTCGCCCAAGCGCGACGACGTCTTCTACGCCTTCGGCCACAGCCATACCGGCCTGACCTTCGGCCCGACCACCGGGCGGCTGATCGCCGAGTTGGTGGGCGGGCGCACCCCATCCGTCGATGTCGCGCCGTTCGGCATCGCCCGCTTCAACTAGAGAGCGCCCCATGCATCCGCACAGTTTCCTTTGCGTCGACGCCCATACCTGCGGCAACCCGGTGCGCGTGGTCGCCGGCGGCGCGCCGATGCTGCCCAATGTCAGCATGGCCGAGAAGCGACAGATTTTCCTGAAAGACCACGACTGGGTGCGCAAGGCGCTGATGTTCGAGCCCCGCGGCCATGACGTGATGTCCGGCTCGATCCTCTACCCGCCCTCGCGCGAGGATTGCGAGCTCGGCGTGCTGTTCATCGAGGTGTCGGGCTGCCTGCCCATGTGCGGGCACGGCACCATCGGCACCGTCACCGTCGCGTTGGAGCAGGGCTTCGTGGTGCCGCGCGTCGAAGGGAAGCTGACGCTGGAAGTGCCGGCCGGCAAGGTCGAGGTGGAGTACACGCGCAATGGCCGCTTCGTCGACCAGGTGCGGCTCTACAACATTCCGAGCTACCTGCATGCGGAAGCCATCACCGTCGACGTGCCCGGCTTCGGCGAACTGATCGTCGATGTGTCCTATGGCGGCAATTACTACGCCATCATCGAGCCCCAGAAGAACTGGGCCGGCCTCGACACGATGAGCGCCGAGGCGATCCTGAAATGGAGCCCGATTGTGCGCGAGGCGGTGCACAAAGCGGTGGCCCCGGTGCACCCCGAGGACCCGCGCATCAGCGGCGTCAGCCATGTGATGTGGGCGGACGGACCGAAGCACAAGGAAGCGCACGCTCGCAACGCGGTATTCTACGGCGCCAAGGGCATCGACCGCTCGCCCTGCGGCACCGGCACCTCCGCCCGCATGGCACAGCGCGTCGCCAAGGGCCTGCTCAAGGTCGGCGACGACTTCGTGCATGAGAGCATCATCGGCACGCTGTTCCACGGACGGGTGGAAAGCGCCGCCGAGGTGGCGGGCCGGCCCGCCATCCGCCCAAGCATCGGCGGCTGGGCACGGGTGTACGGTCACAACACCATCACCGTCGACGAGCGCGACCCGCTCGCCTTCGGCTTCCAGCTGGCGTGAGGAACAGGACAATGGTCTTCGAGGAACGCGACTATCACATCCATCCCGGGCGGCTGAACGAGTTCATTACCGCCTATGAGACGCTTGGCCTTCAGATCCAGAAGGACTTCCTCGGCGAGTTCATCGGCTATTTCACCACCGAGATCGGCGAGTTGAACCATGTCGTGGCGCTGTGGCGCTACGAGAGCCTCGGCGACCGCGAGGAGCGGCGCGCGAAGATGCTCGCCCATGCGCCGTGGCAGGATTATCTCGCCGCGATCAAGGGCATGGTCGAACGCCAGAACACCCGCATTCTGGTGCCGACCTCCTTCTCGCCGCTGCGCTGAGAGCCGCGCTGATGAAGGCCGCCCTCCCCTCCCGCGCCGAGCTGATCCCGCCGAACCTGCGTCCGGGCCGCGCGCTGCTGGACGAGGGTCGGCGCCTGGCGCGCGACTGGACGGTGGGACGCAACGCCTTTCTCGACGCCAAGGGCGTCACCTGCGAGGCGGACTACAAGCGTGCCATGGGGCGCCAAGGCCGCATCATGCAGCATGCCCATATCGGCTTTCGCTCGGTGGAACGCACCGTCGCCGCCATCGCCGAGGTGCACGCCACCTGCACCGCGCGGGGCGTCACGGTGGATCGTTTCGGCATCACGCTCGACTGGACGATGGGCTACCCGCCGGCGCTGCGGAAGGGCAGCCGGCGCGGCACCGGCATCGTGCTCGACGGGCCGGAGAATTTCGCCCGCATCACCAATGCGGCGCCGGCCGCCGCGCATTTCGGCGACTTCATGCTGGGCCTGCCCGGCGCGCTGGAGAACACCAAGGCCGCGCTGGCGGCGGGCGTCACCGCCATCGGCAATCTCGGACAGTATTTCACCTTCCGCCTGCCGGACTGGGACGATGACGTCGCCACCACCGAGGCGACAGTGACGGCGCTCGGGCTGATCGCCGCCCAGCCGGTGGAAGTGCTGGTGCACTCCAATCTCGATGACGGCTTTGCCGGGCTGTTCGCCGATATGAGCTCGGCGCTCGGCATGGTGATCGTCGAGAAATACATCGTCGAGACGTTGATCGGCGCGCGGGCCTCGCATTGCTTCGGCCACCATTTCACCGCGCCGCTGGTGCGCATGGCGTTCCACACCGCGCTATGCCGGGTGACGGACACGCCGGGCACGATGATGTTCGGCAACACGGTGAGCTACAAATCCACCCCGGCCGGCAATTACGCCAGCCTCGCCTCCTATCTGCAGGCCGATATCTGGGCGCTCACCCGGCTCAATTCCGGCCATGCCATCAACCCGGTGCCGGTGACCGAGAATGAGCGTATCCCGGACATCGACGAGATCATCGACGCACAGACCTTTGCCGCCCGGCTGGTGGAGCACGCCGGCGCGACCGGGGCGCTGATCGACACCTCCCCGGTCGATCTTCTTGCGGACCGGCTGGTCGCTGGGGGGCAGGTCTTCGCCCGGCGCCTGCTCGACGGCATGGCGGAAATCGGCATCGACATCACCGACCCGGCCGAGCTGATGCTGGCGCTGCGCCGCATCGGCCCCAAGCGTCTGGAAGCCGCGTTCGGCGCCGGTGCGCCGGACCCGACGGCCTGGAGCGGCCGCACCTCCATCGCGCTCGCCGAATGGGTCGAGGAACTGGAGCACGAGGCCCGGCACTGGGCCGGCACCGTGCCGGCGCCGGTGATCGATCGCATCGCCGGGAGCGCGCTCAGGGCCTGCGTCGCCTCCAGCGATGTGCACGAGCACGGCAAGAACCTGATTGCCCGCACGCTGGACCATCTCGGAGTCGCCATCGTCGACGGCGGCACCTCGGTGGACGCCGACGATCTCGTTGCCACGGCGCTGGCGGCACAGGCCGATGTCATCGCCATCAGTACCTATAACGGCATCGCCCTGCGCTATGCCGGCGAGGTGAAGGCCGCGCTCGCCCGAGCGGGATCCGACCTGCCGGTCTGCATCGGCGGGCGGCTGAACCAGGTGCCGGACGAGTCCAATTCGGGCCTGCCGGTCAATGTCGCCGCCGACATCGCCGCGCTCGGCCTCACCCCCTGCGACAGCCCGGCCGGGCTGATCGACCTCATCGCCGCCTTGTCGGCGAGCCGGACACTCGAGCCAAAGGAAACGCCATGACCCGCTGGACCGGAGTCTTCCCCGCCGTCACCACCAAGCTGAAGCCGGACGAGAGCGTCGACCTCGCCGCGACCCAGGCGAGCCTCGACCGGCTGATCACCAGCCGCGTCTCGGGCGTCATCGTCCTGCCGATGCTGGGCGAGAATGCCTCGCTGACCGCGGGCGAGCGTGAATCCGTCATCCTCGCCGCTAGGGAAGTGGTCGCCGGGCGGGTGCCGCTGCTCTCCGGTCTCGCCCATGTCGGCATGGCCGACGCGCTGGCCTCCGCCCGCCATTACGAGAAGCTCGGGGCCGAGGGCCTGATGGCGTTCCCCTCCATCGCCTATAAGAGCGATCCGCGCGAGACCGCCGCCTGGTATCGCACGCTCGGCACCGGCTGCGGCCTGCCGATCATGATCTACAACAACCCCATCGCCTATGGCGTCGACGTTACCCCGGCGATCCTCAACGAGATCGCGGATGTCGAGAACATCGTCTGCATCAAGGAAGAGACCGGCGACATCCGCCGCGTCACCGACCTCTACAATGAGTGCGGCGACCGCTTCTCGGTGTTCTGCGGCGTCGACGACCTCTTGTTGGAGAGTGCCGCGCTCGGTGTCACCGGCTGGGTGTCCGGCATGACCAATGCGTGGCCGGTCGAATGCGTGACGCTGTTCAACCTGTGCAAGGAAGGCAGGTTCGCCGAGGCGCTCGATCTCTACCGCCTGCTCACCCCGGCCTTCCATCTCGATACCGACGTGAAGCTGGTGCAGTACATCAAGCTCGCCGAAATGGTCACCTATGGCGCACCGGAATGGGTGCGCACCCCGCGCCTGCCGCTGATCGGCGACGAGCGCATCCGCGTGCTCTCCGTCATCGAGGCCACCGTCGACGCGCTCAGGGCGCGCGGCACCAACTGAACCTGAAAACGGAACCCGAGGAGAGGCGTCGATGCGATTCAGCCGAATGATCACCGTTGTCGGCGCCCATGCCGCCGGCGAATTGAACGAGGTCATCACCGGGGGCGTTCGCGACGTTCCCGGAAAGACCATGTTCGAGAAGATGCAATATGTGCAGGCCAATCAGGACTGGCTGCGCCGGTTCCTGCTGAACGAGCCGCGCGGGCGGGTCTCGCAATGCGTGAACCTCGTCCTGCCGCCGACCACGCCGGAGGCCGATGCCGGCTTCGTCATCATCGAGTCGGACTATTACGTGCCGATGTCCGGCACCAACACGATCTGCACCGTCACCGCGCTGCTGGAGACCGGCATGATCCCGATGCAGGAGCCGGTGACGCATCTGACGCTGGAGGCACCCGCCGGCCTCGTGAAGGTCTCGGCCGAATGCCGCGACGGCAAATGCGTCAACGTCACCTTCGACAATGTGCCGGGCTTCGCCTTCGCGCTCGATACCAAGGTGGACGTGCCTGGGCTCGGCAGCATCACGGTCGATGTCGGCTATGGCGGCATGATCTACTGCATCGTCGATGCGGCCGCCCTCGGCTACAAGCTGGAACTGAAGGAAGCCGGGGAACTGGTCGAGGTCGGCGAGCGGATCAAGAAGGCGGCGGCCGAGCAGATTCCCTGCGTGCATCCCGAGAACCCGGACATCCACACCATCAACCAGACCCTGTTCGCCGGACCGCTGGAGCGCACGGAGGAAGGGCTCACCTCGAAGAACACCGTCATCGTCTCGCCCGGCCGTCACGACCGCTCGCCCTGCGGCACCGGCACCTGCGCGCGCATGGCGGTGCTGCACGCCAAGGGGCTGCTGCAGGTGGGCGAGCGCTTCGCGCACCGCTCGCTGATCGGCACCGAGTTCATCGGCCGCCTGCGCGGGACCACCGAGCTCGGAGGCAAGCCAGCCGTGTTGCCGACCATTACCGGTCCGGGCTGGATCACCGCCTTCCACCAATATGTACTCGACCCGACCGACCCCTTCCCGGACGGTTTCCGGCTCGGCGACACCTGGCCGGGCTATACCGGCGAACAGCCGATCTGACCGGAGGACGCCATGGCAAGGCTGCGCGCATCCGATGGCTGCGGCCTCTATTATGAAGCGGCGGGAGACGGCCCACCGCTCGTGCTGATCCCGGGGCTCGGCGGGGACGGCCGTTTCTGGGATGGGGTACGCCCCCATCTCCAGGAGCGGTTCCGGCTGATCGTGGTCGATCATCGCGGCGCGGGCCGCTGCGACCGGCCGCCCGGCCCCTACAGCATTGACCGCATCGCGACCGATGTGACGGAGGTGCTCGATGCGGAAGGCATCGCCAGCGCCCATCTCATCGGCCATTCGACCGGCGGCACAGTGGTGCAGGCCCTCGCGCTCGACGCACCGGAGCGGGTGCGGGACATCGTCATCAGCGCGAGCTGGGCGGCGCCCGATGCTCGATTCCGCCTGCTGTTCGCGGCACGTCTCGCGCTTCTGGAGCGCAACCAGCCGGATATCTACCAGGCCATGACCCATGTCCTCGGCTTTCCCACCGAATGGCTGGAAGCCCACGAGGCCGAACTCGCCGCTGCCGTGGCGCGGGCGGCGGACGCGCTGGCGCCGCTTGAAGTGACCGCCGCCCGGATACGCATGCTGCTCGACTTCGATCGGTCGGCCGATCTCCACCGCCTGAAGGCCCGGACGCTGGTCATCGGCGCATCGGACGACGAAATGGTGCCGTTCGCTCACTGTGAACGTCTGGCGGCGCTGATTCCGCGCGCGCATCTGACAAAACTGAGCGGCGCACATTTCTACCCGCGCGTTCATCCGACGGTATTCGCCGAATGCGTGACCGCATTCCTTTGCGAGGCTTCGTCGTGAACAGGCACCAGGGCGGGATTTCCGGGGGCAGATGAGGGGTATCCCCCAATGCAGTCCCCAAACGCCCTGCCGGCCGTCAAACCCCAAATGCAGCCGGCTCGGCGCTGCTCTTCTGAGCCGCGCCCTCCACATCGAACTCAACACGCTGCTGCAGTCCGGCATGGCCGAACAGATTGCGCAGCACCAGGGTCCCGCCATTGCGCATGATGATCTCATGCGCGATCGCCAGCCCCAGCCCCGCCCCGGGAATGGGTGCGTTGCGCGCCGGCTCGATGCGGAAGAACGGCTCGAACACCCGCGGCAGCAACTCCTCCGGGATTCCCGGCCCGCGATCCTCGATCACGATCGTAGCTCGCCCGCCATCGCGGTGAACCCTGATCTTGGCCTCGCGCCCATGGGTCGCGGCGTTGATGGCCAGATTCCGGATCGCCCGCTTCAAGGAGAGCGGACGCGCCCGGATCGACACCGCATCGGTGCTCTCGATCGCAACATTGAGCCCCATCTCGTAAAGCTCCGTTGCCACCTCCCTCACCAGCAGGTCGAGCCGCAACGATTCGCCCTCGGTGCCCGCCACTTCCTCGCGCACCAGACGGATCGCGCTGTCGGCGATGCGGTCGAGCTCGTCGAGGTCGTGGATCCAGGTGTCGCGCTCGTCATCGTCCAGAAACTCGGCGCGCAGCCGCATGCGGGTCATCGGCGTGCGCAGATCGTGCCCGGCGGCCGCCACCAGCCGCATCCGGCTCTCCATCGCGCTTTTCAGCCGGGTCGAAAGCAGGTTGACCGCCCTGGCGGCGGCGCGCACCTCGGTCGGGCCTTCCTCGGGGAGCGGCGCCAGTTCGCCGTCCGGCCCGATGGCCGCGACCGCCCGCTCCAGCAGCGCCAGCGGCTCGGTGAAGCGCTTCGACTTGTTGGTCACGATGC
>LNAP01005617.1_pt1 | contig 20843 bp, 17 predicted proteins | sample 602601 | NCBI WGS metagenome assembly LNAP01 (sample SAMN02440304, study PRJNA202911) | soil metagenome | biome: Subtropical and temperate rainforests or woodlands; isolation source: soil samples (1 kg each in a 20% v/v slurry with milli Q water) were... ...
ACTCGGCGTCGGCGAAGGTCATCTGCTTCATCGGGAAACTCGGTGGGTGGGGTCGCGGTATTTTGCCAAATCAGAAAGTCTTTTTCAGAGTTTCCCTAGCGTCGGCTCCAAGGTCGCCGAAGAGGTAGCAGAGCGCCTTCGTCGGCAGGTGGAGCAAACGCGGTTTGGGCCCGTCGGACAACTCACCATTTCCTTAGGTGTTGCTCAATGGAGCCAGGATTTGGGAGATGTTGAAGCGGTTCTCAAGGTTGCCGACAATATGCTTTACAAGGCCAAACGTAACGGGCGCAATCGGGTTGTGGTTGCTGAGAGCTCGGACTGCGTTTAGTGCGAGTGCCTGCCTGTTAACAGGAGTCAACGTTGTACGGCACCACAGCGATTTGGTAGCGGAGATCCACCAGGAGCAGGATTTACCATAAACACCGCTATCAGCAGTCTCGTTCGCTTTCCTTGACTCGGCTTCGCAGTCGGACTGCATCGGCTGCAGGATCGAACCAATGAGACATAAATCCCTTAACTGTTCGCTGGGTAAATGTCTGCCGGCTATGACCGGCCGGTATGGGTCTATTGTGTTGAAAAAGTCGGTTCTCTCCAACTGCCGAAAAATTGATCGGTGACAATGCCATTTTTGCACTCTTAATGGTTACGACGCTGCCAGCGACTCCAATGTAGTAGTTGCCACGATAAAAGAGTTTTTCAACGCATCGACTAATAACACCAACAGCATATCTGTCATGTGAATGCCTGCCGAAAAACTGAGTACTGTAACGCGTAGACAACAATTCACAGTCGCCTTCGGGGATACGCCAGAACTGAAAAAAGTCCTTATCTTCGCGAGGGTCTTTGTTACGGGGATTCTCGTCCATGAATTGTCCAGCTTTGTGCAATACGTTTTAAAAAAAGCCGCTAAATTTAGCACCTATTTCATAACACAAGCAAGGGAGATACGATGTCTACAAAACTAGTTATTGGGGATTTTAATAAGTCCTCATGGTCATTACGTGCATGGCTGGTTCTTGTGGCAGCGGATGTTTCGTTTGAAACCCTTCAGATCAAACTGGAACAGAGCGACACTCGTAAGCACATCCTCGAGTACTCGCCTTCTGGCAAGGTCCCGGCGCTATTGATCAATGACATCGCTATCAACGACAGTCTGGCCATCAGCGAATACATTGCCGGCACCTATTCTGCCGCCAACCTGTGGCCCCAGGACTCGCGGATCAAGGCACTCGCCAGGGCCGCTGCGGCGGAGATGCACTCTGGCTTCACTCACCTTCGTACGCAGATGTCGTTCGGACTGAACACTGGTGATATACCTGAAAGTCTGACTGCAGAGACCCGTGAAGAAATCATGCGGGTGTTCGCTATCTGGAGCAACCTGCGCGACCTGAGCGGTTCAAAGCAGTTCCTCTGCGGTGACTTCGGCATTGTTCATGCAATGTTTGCTCCTGTGGCGTTTCGCTTCCGTCGTTATGGCATTGCCATACCGGCACAACTACAGGGATATGTCGACAACGTCGTAGCTTATCCACCGGTACAAAAATGGTTAAAGTTGGCCGCACAGGAAATTTAATAAGCTGCACAACTTATAACAATTAAAGAAAATTATAAGTTACTTATTTGACCGCGCGCAGAAAAGAGCTTCGGGGCGTAACGGGCAAGTCTATGATGTGAGCGGTATAGGGTTTTGGCCGGCGAACATCGCATTGGCCATTGCCTTGGAAGAGTTGGACTTTACCGGAGCACGACTATTTCTGGAACGCCATAGCAGTACGAAATGGCAACCGGATATGATGCTGTCGGGCAGCGATATTCAGAACCATCCGAGTCGCGACTTGGTGACGCCACGCAACCCGCGTAGCCGCTACACCTTCACCAACTTCCTGTTCGAGAATGATCGGCTTTTTGAGCACCTCAACCTCGGACTGGAGTTTCCCCTGCGCAGCGAATTCGCAGAATACGTGCGCTGGGGCGTGGGCTTCTTTGCCAGGGATGTGGCTTACAACCAAACAGTGACGACGATTCAAGTGGATCCTGTCAGCAACCTGTATTGCGTGGCGACACAAACCGGGAATGAGTTTTTTGCCCGTTCGTTGGTACTCGCACCAGGGCGTACACCCGTGATCCCGCAAGCGTTCTCAGAGTGCGCCTCGGATCAGGTTTTCCATTTGACACAGTACCTCGGACGGTTGGCACAACTGACCCAACAGCGCGAGCTGAAGCGGATCGCGATGGTGGGCGGTAGCCAAAGTGCGATCGAGATCATGCTTCACCTGCGCCATAGCTACCCGCAGCTGGAAATCATCAACGTGCAACGCGGCTATGGTTTCCGCCTCAAGGACACTAGTCAGTTCAGCGAGCACGTGTACTTTCCATCCTTTGTCGACCAGTACTACAACAGCTCCGCCGAGGCGAAAAAGAACATCAACCGCCACCTGCATTACACCAACTATTCCGCCGCCGACGCCGACGTGATCTCGGAGTTGTATGTGGGTATGTATGAAGACAAGTTGCAGGGCAAAAATAGGATCACGATCAAGAATTTCAGTGAAATCCAGCATTGCACATCAACGGTGCAGGACTACTCGCTGACGGTACTCGACACTCAAGGCCAAACCGCCGAACAACTGCCTGACCTGGACGCTGTCGTGCTGGCCACGGGGTTCCGCAACCTGGAGACAGGAACACAGGACGAGCTTTTCCCAACCATTCTGCGAGACCTTGCCGAAAGCCTGGACTGTGATACTCAGGGCGTGATTCGCATCAGTCGCGATTATCGCGTGTCCGCTACAGGGTTAAGTTGACGTCTTCAAGCCGCTCCGATTACGCGACGACGGTCGGGTAATCGGAGCGGAACTCGCGGTCAGGCCAACAAGGCCCATATAATTCGGGCGTTTTTATTCGCCAGTGCAACGGCTGCCACATTGGCGTTACGCCGCTTAAGTAGCCGGCCAAGCCAGCTGTCAGAGATATCTTTTCGTTGTGCTGCGTAGATCATCGACCGTGCCCCCTGGATCAGTGGCGTCCGTAGATAGGAGTCCCCCCGCTTACTCATCCCCAACAGCACCATCTTACCAGCAGTGGAGTTCTGCTTCGGCACCAGCCCAAGCCAAGCACTCACCTGTCAGTTCTGCGAAACACCCCCATGTAGGAAAGACCGCCTTCGATAATTTGAGATGTTCCCGTGGTGAAGTCGGCTTCGTCGCTGGTGAGGTACGCAACCTTGTTGGGGAAGACTTCGTCCACCATGGCGGTGGGGATCACTCCGAGGTCAACGGAATTCACGCAAATGTTGGAGCCAGCAAGCTCGATCGCGGCCGCACGCGAGAAGGAAAAGCGACCACCTGCATCGGCGACGGCAAGAGAAGCGATGTTAACAATCGATCCGACGCCGGCTTCCTTCATATAGGGAACGGTAGTCTGCATTCCGACGAACTGGCTCCATTCATTGACGTCTATCGTCGTCTGCCTATGCCCGTGCGTGACCTCATCATAGAGAGCGGGCGACAGAACGCCAGCACTGTTGACGAGAACAGTGATCGATCCAAAAGCCTTCACACCTACCTCGACAACCTTCGCCCATTCATCTTTCGATGACAACATTGTGCTTGAAGGCGAGTGCCGAACCCAGATGCTTCGCGTTGATGCCATCGACGATAGCGCGAACATTGTCGCAATTGATATCAGTAGCGAACCTTCGCGCCTTCCTGCGCCAGAAGGCGTACTCCCCCGTCTCGCCCGGCCCAGTACGCGCGCCGGTGACGAGCGCGACCTTACCTTTCTCTCTTCCCATCATGTCTTCCCTGCAGGAGCTGGATTGTCGCGACTTTGATGATGTCAAAACCTGCCTGAACGTCCTTATTGTCCGGACTGAGCAGATGCTGGAGCGAGATTCCGAACGTAGCAGAGAGGATGAAGCGCGTGACCGCCGCCACCGAAAAACCGTCCCTTTCTCCTTCCCCCAGCTCATAGCGGGCGATGCGACTTTCGATCATCGCCGCGATTCCAGCGATGAAATCGGCGACCTCCACCCGGAACGCCTCGGAATTCATTGCGAAGTTGAAGAATTCGAGAAAATTCCGATAGGTGTCGGGGCTCTCCTTCAGGATAAGCTCGTTGTACTCGACGAGCGCCATAATCTGGCCAGATAGCGTGCCGCGCGCCTCCAACCTCTCGTCGAGCGTGGCCATATAGCCTTGCTGCATACGTTTCAGAACTGCCGCGAAGAGGCTGTCCTTGTTGCCGTAATGGTAGCTGAGCTGGCTGAGCACAACACCGGCTTCCTCTGCTATTCCACGCAGAGTGACAGTGCCACACCCCTTGGTTGCAATCGACCTGAAAGCCGCATCGAGAATGCGTTCGGCGGTCGCTTCGCCTTTGGATAGCTTCATCACGTCTGGTATTTTCCTGGCTATGGTACGAAGAGAATTGGCACGAAGAGAATTCCCCGTCATCTTTGCCCAAGAATTATTGGCCATCAAGCGGTTGGCCTGCCGCGGCGACCCGCGAAGCGGCTACCGCCGCAATAGCCGCATGGAAATGCTGGTTACCAATGACAAAAGACGTGAAAGTCTCATCAGGGTCGCACCTGACGGAGTCAGTGATTGCCAGCATCTTGGCGCGTTGGCAAACCGCGGCAAGCTCCGCGCCGCTCATGGTTTCAGTTGCCTCGACCACGGTGGAAAAATCTACGTCCTGGCCCAGCGGGGTCTTACGACAATGTACATTGAGGATCGCCAGGCGGGTACTACGGTCGGGCTCGGGCAAGTCGATGACCAAATCGAAACGTCCCGGTCTTAGCAAGGCCTGATCGATGAGATCAGGACGGTTGGTTGCTGCCAGTACCACCACACCAGAACCACTATCGATGCTGTCAAGCTCCAGCAGGAACTGCCCGACCATGCGATCGCCTATCTGGGCATTGGCGTCGCCCTTGCCACGCGACGGCGTAATGGCATCGATCTCGTCGAAGAACAGGATAGAGGGTGCCGACTGGCGCGCCCGCTTGAACAATTCTCGAATGCCCCGCTCGGAATCGCCTACCCATTTGGACAGCAGTTCGGGCCCTTTGACGACGATGAAGTTCACCTCGGTATTGGTTCCGACGGCTTGAGCCAGCAGCGTTTTACCGGTTCCCGTCTTGCCCGTCAGCAGGATGCCTTTGGGAGGATACACCTGCGCATATTCGAACCGCGCTGCGTACTTGAGCGGCCACTCCAGCGCTTCCATGAGCTGACGTTTGGGTTGATCCAAGCCGCCGATATCGTCCCAGCGGGTCTGCGCGATCTCCGAGGACAGTTCGCGCATTGTCGAAAGACGGAATTCCCCCAAGGCGGTAAGAAAGTGTGCCATGCGTACGAACAGCATCGACAACATCAGCGAATCATCTGCTGCGTCGCCGCCCTGCGCCGAAACCCTGCTGTCTTGGGCGCAAGCCATGGCAGCCTCGCGGCAAAGGGCGGCAAGATCCGCGCCCAGAAAGCCATGAGTGACCGCCGCGATACGCTCCAGGTCTACGTCGGCCGCCAGCGGTACGAACCGGGTATGGATCTTGAGGATTTCCAGTCGCCCCCTCTTATTCGGTGGGTTGATGGCTATCTCACGATCAAAGCGCCCTGGGCGCCGCAGCGCCGGATCGATACTGTTGGGCAGGTTGGTGGCCGCCATGACCACAATCTGCCCCCGCGACGAGACCCCGTCCATAAGACCAAGCAACTGCGCTACGACACGCTTTTCGACGTCGCCGAGCACTGTTTCCCGGTTTGGCGCGACGGCATCGATTTCATCAATGAAGATGATGGCTGCCGGATGCTTCTGCGCTTCCTCGAAGATCTTACGCAACGCCTCCTCAGACTCTCCGTAGTGTTTCTGGATGATCTCGGGACCATCGACGTTGATAAAGAACGCGTCGGTCTGAAGCGCCACAGCGCGCGCAATCAAGGTTTTGCCGCACCCCGGTGGGCCATACAGCAGCAAGCCACGGGGAGGATCGATGCCCAGTCGCTCGAACATCTCGGGGTGCTGCAAGGGCAGCTCCACCATTTCCCGAATCCGGGCCACCTCGTTGGAAAGTCCGCCTACATCTCCATAGGAGGTCGTTTTGTCGAAAGGATCGATGATGACGACCTCGGTGCTGGAATCGATCGTGACTACGCCCTCGGGTATCGTCTCGACCACACGTAGCGAAGCTGCATGCGCCTCCCCCGCATGGAACACGGTCCCTACCATCACCGCATGGCCGATCAGTGAAAGTGATAAGTAGGCATGTACAGAGTTGTGGTCGCTCAGCGCCTCCTCGATAAGCTGGCGCAAGCGCACAAGTCCCGACGCGTCCTTTTTCTGAGTGGCATCGGACGATACATGAGACGAGATGACCACGCGCTCAGCTTTGCGCGTAGACGTGAATGCCAGTTCCACCGACTCGCCTGGCCGGGCACCCACGCTCGCACACAGCGATACGGGTAGCTGAACCGTCCCCGAGGGAAGCGAATCGTCAGCCAGTTCGATGCGAGCGGCAGCCCTGCCCACACCGGTGAGCGTGACGAAGTCCCCTACGTGCCAGTGCTGGGCCGTCATGTCCTGAGGACGCATGCCAACAATGCCTTCCAAACCCGTCACTGCCGGGCGAAGTACAATCTGGAAAAGCCGATTCGCATCCTTGCTCATATTAGCCTCGGCCACCGTACTGACGTCGACTGATGGCTTGCGCCACACCCGGGATTGCAGGCACTTTCATGCGATTGATGTCCTGCACCATATACGGCCCGATAATGGCGGCGAACAGCCCATAGCTGATGAAGGCAACATGGAATGACCAGTAGCCATTGAGTGCGAAAGGGCCGGACTTGATGTAGGGCAGGAAGGTCAGAGGGATGAACGATAGCCCGGAGAACAGCGCGAGCGAAGCGGCCCACTTGGGCATGAGCGCAGGCTTTTCCTTATCCGTCATGACCAAGAGGAACAGCGCGATCACTTCGATCGTGGTGATCCAATACGTCATGTCATAGACATACCAGGCCATGAAATGAACCGCCTTGATCATTTCGGGATCGACCTTACCAGCCACTTCGGCGCACCAGACCCAGAGTGCAGGGCTAAAAATCAACACCCAGCCGGTCAGCACGCCGCCACAAAGCTGGATGATCGACAGGATGGGGGTGGGCTCGCGTCGCCACATCTGTACGCTGAGCTGGCACGCCCAGATCAGGTAAAGGATACCGAACGCAGTCGACAGCGACTGCCCCAGCATAATGCGGTCCTGGTACTTCAGATAGAAGTTGTCGACCAGTTCCTGTGCGGTAAACAAAGGATCAGGCGGCGGGTAGTTGTGACCTAACACCACCCAGCTCAAGCCATACAACACGACGAACGCCGGTCCGCACCAGGCGCAAATCAACTGAATTCGTTGAGAAAGCTTGCCATCCATCGCAAATCTCCAGTCGTATAAAGAAGCAGAGAACCATACGTTAATAGATTTTTAGAACGTACGTCCGATTTGTTTTTAATGTAGGAACCTTCCGGTTAACTGTCAATGACTTTGATCGAATACGTTACAGAAGGACCGAAGAAGAGTTCCAACGGCAACGACGCGCGGCATACCGCCACAGAAGCGGCGGTTGATCTCATATTGGGCGGTCGTTCTTGATCGCCATACCTCAGCGGCAGCATCTGGGGCCATGAATCGGATGCTCTGCCAGACGAGATTCAGCCGCCAGGCAGAATGCCGATCTAGAGGAAGGTGGATCGGGGACCGGCAGTTAGGCGTTTGCCGCATCCCACCGGGTAACTGCCACAGCGCGTGACGCTCGAATCCCTCAAGGCCAATGAGCGCCAGATAGCGTCGCACCTCGGCAGAGATGAAAACGCCGGAATGGCCGCGCTCCATGGCCCGAACGTGACGCCGCCCAGCACGTTGAGCCACGGAAACAGCATCGACTGCTGGATAAATGAGCTGTTCTGCTTTGACATCACCAGCAACACAGCAAGTTGCATGATGACCCCAAGCCCGTGCAGAGCGGCCATACGGAGCTTATCTATTGTTTACTTGCTAAGGACACTCTGAAAATCTATGGTCACCCTCGTTTCTGCAATACTGATTAGCTGGTGAAGTGGTTGGCTTGCCTAAATCTATCCGGCATCTATCTGGGGCATGCCCCGTGCCATGATGAGAGTCGCCCCTGGAGATCCTTAAAAGACTATCGGCTTCGAAAGCCGATTGTCAGAACAGGTTCTTCGCCTGGTCGTTGGGCCGTTCACGTCATCACTTTTCAGCTATCGCAAAACCTGAAGGGTATTTCCGTACTACAGCTGCAGTTTCAGACAGTCATGGCGTCTGGCCCTGCTTCAAACTCCGTATGGTGGGCCGTTATCGCCCAGGCTGTCCGGGCCAACTTGTTGGCCAAGGCACAGGCCACCACGTTTGAGTGCTGCCGACTGAGTAATGTGCGCACCCACTCGGCCAATGCACCGTGCTGATACTCCAACCTCTGCATATAGACACGGGCGCACTGAACCAATAACCGTCTGAGGTTTTTGTCCCCACGCTTGCTGATTCCCAGCAAGTTAGTTCTGCCGCCGATACTGTACTGCCTGGGCACCAAACATTAGATCGAGAGGCGGCGCGGCGAACGTGGTCCTTTGCTACGTTGTGGAAGGCGCGGCGCAGCACCGCCGAAATATACCGGGCGACCCCATATGCTCGAGATGTCAGCCTGGCAGCTATGGCTCCGGCACTTATGAGCGCCTTCACATCGGTATCTGAGTGTTCGTTAGGGTCTAAATCCACAAGGTAGCCTGCACTCATGTTGCAAAGTTCGTTCGAATGAACTTATATCTACGCAAACAACAGGAGTATGTGTTGATGCCATTACGAGAAACGGCACTAAGCGGACATGAAGCTCGAAGCTCAAAAACGCGTTCGCAGCTTATCGAAGCGGCAACTGCGATAATCAGTGCCGTCGGTTACGAAGGCGCTAGTACGCGCGCATTGACCAAGGCCGCCAAGACCACCCTGTCGGCCATCCCCTACCATTTCGGGGGGAAAAAAGAGCTTTATCTCGCCGCTGGGCAGATGATCGCCGAATATGCGGCTGCCCGATTCGGGGAGGTGACAGCCATCCTGGACAGCGGGAAGGCGGTCGGGAAAGCCGCTCGCTTCGAAGAGGCGCTCACTCATCTCCTGGACATCATTCTGGAGGACGCTGAACCGCACTCTTGGACATCGTTTATAGCGCGCTGTGCCTATGACAATGACGAAGCCTTGGCCCTCATCTACGATCAGGCGATTGCGCCCTTACTCGAAAGCCTGATCCGTGCGGCAAGCGAGTTCTCCGGGCACGCCCCCGATGACACGGCGCTACGGCTGCGCATCAGCGCGGTCGTAACGGCGATCCTCAGTTTCAGGTTTCTGCGCGGCATCATGCTGCGTGGCATGAACTGGAATCACCACCAGAAAGAAGGTATCGAACAGATCACGGATATGGTCTGCGATCTATGCCGCAGCGACTTCCTTGTTGGCCGGCATGTCCCATCACGCTCCGGGAAGAGCAAGACCAGCCCGAATTATCCCACTCCCTCTCCAGACCGAAAAGGAAACACGCAATGAGCAATCAATCCTATGCACACGAGACCGTCGTTTGGGCAAAGCAGCGTCTCGACGACGTCGATGCCATCATCTCCGAGGCCGAAAAAAACGCCGAAAAACTCAGGGAAGACGCGCGCAAGGATGCCGACGCTGCTTTGGTCCGTCTTCAGGCTTCCCGCGCGAAGTTGCGAAAATACTATGACGCCTTACGCGCCGAGGCGGACACCGTTAAGCGTGGCGCCAGTGAAACCCAGGACGCGCTTGAAGCAGAGTGGGTTGAGGTCGAATCCGCCTTCCAGTCCTTCCTTTCGGCAGCCAGCGATCAGGCTGAAACCGTCCGCAGCGTCGTCGTCGCGCGCGCCCAAGCGCAGCGCCAGTCGTGGGAGGTGTCCCTGAAGAACTTGCGCGATCAGGCGGTCGACACGGTGGAGAAAGCGCGCGGCGAACTGGACGCGGCGATCAAGCGCCTTACCGACGAGACCGAGAAGTTCCAGGTCCGCATCGGCGAGGCAAAGGACGCTGGTGACGAGTCCTGGAAGGCCGTGAAAAACGAGCTTACCGACGCTAAGGTCATCCATGACCGCACGATCCAGAAGATCAAGGAGGCCTTCTCGAAAGTGCTCTGACTACGGTGCTTCGACAGGAAATCTTCGCAACAAATTCACAATAAGGAAAACGATATGACACTCATACTCCGCTTATCCGCGATCAGTTTGGCGCTCGTCGCCCAAGCTGCGCTGTTCACGGCCCCGGTCGCTTTCGCGCAAGATACGCCCTCTCAAGTCGAACCTGCGGCTCAGGATGCCCCCTCTCAGGCTCGACAAGCAGTGGCGTGGTCGCAAGACCGGCTTGCCGAACTCGACGCGACCATCGCCGTTCTGGAGAAGGACTCTTCCAAGCTTCAGGGCGAGGCCCGAGCAAAGGCCGATGCCGCGTTAAAGGAGCTTCGTGCCCGGCGGGATGTCTACCGTACCCAGGCCGGCGAAGCTGTTGCCAACGTCCGGACCTGGACGGACGCACAGGTGGTCGAGGCCCGAAAATCGCTCGACAAAAGCTGGGCCGCCTTCCAGACCGCACGCGACGAATATCTCGAAGCGACCAAGGCTGATCTCGACACTCGTCGGGCATTGCTGGAAGCCGAATTCGAGGCACGGCAGAAGGTGTGGCGGGAGTCGATTGAGGAACTGCGCGCCGACTCAGCTAAGCTTGCCGCCGATCAACGGGCGGCGATCGACGCCCGTATCACTGCGCTGAACGCCCAGGCAGACGAGGCGAAGGCCCGGATTGGGCAGCTTCAGGATGCCTCGGCCGAAGCGTGGGAGACCACGAAAAAAAGCTACGCGGATGCGCAGCAGCTCTTTTTTGACACCTATGCCTCGATCCGCAAATCCATAAAAGACGCAAAAAAATAGTCCCTCTGGGCTTACGGTAAGAGTTTCGTTGGCACATGGCGATGCGCTTTATAGGGCTAAAAATGGTGTTCACAAAATAGGTGTCGCCCTAAGCGGTGGGATCAGGAAGGTGTGTTGGCCGGACGGCTAAATCGTTTCGATGCAGGGCCATGATGAGCTAACCAAGTGGCTCGAGGGAAAAGTCTATGGCTAGTTCAATGATTTGCGCAGCCGCGACAAAGCAACCACAAAGAAAATACTACCAATCACTGTCAGGGCCAGCAGTTGCGGCCAGATGACGGAAAACGAGGCACCCCGAAACAGGATGGCCTGGCTCAGTTCGACGAAATGGGTGGTGGGGGCCGCCAGCATGATGTTCTGTACCGCCACCGGCATGCTTTCGCGCGGGGTCACGCCGCCAGAAAGAATTTGCAGGGGGATCAGCGTAAGAATGATCAACAGCCCCAGTTGAGGCATGGAGCGCGCCAGCGTGCCGTAGAAAATTCCGATAGAGGTGGTGGCGAAAGCCCCTCCCAGGAACAGCGCAAACGAGCCATGGATCGGAACCTGCAGCCATTTCTCTACCACAAAAAACATCGACAAGCCAGCAGCCACCAACACCACCAACCCCATCGACCAGACCTTGGACACCATGATTTCTAACGGCCTGATAGGCATGACCAACAAATGTTCGATGGTGCCATGCTCACGCTCGCGGATCAGTGCAGCGCCGGTGAGGATGATCGACAGCATAGTGATATTGTTGATCACTTCATTGATCGCGCCGAACCAGCTTGTTACCAGATTAGGATTGAACTCCATGTGCACGATGGACGTGACTTCATCGACCTCGACGCTGCGATAGCGCTTGAGAAACTCGCCGACCTCGGCGCCGATAATCTGCTGGATATACGCGGCGCCCGTGAACGCCTGACTGACCTGGGTCGCATCGACGTTGACCTGCACCGTGGGTTGGCGCCCCGCGAGCAGATCCTGTTGGAACCGGGACGGGATATCTAGCGTGAAGGTGTAAATGCCCGCATCCATGCCACGGTCCATTTGCGTGAAATCGATCGGCACCGGCTTGAGAAAATAAGGCATCTGGAAGGCGTTGACGATGCGGTTGGACGCTTGCGACTGGTCCTCGTCGATCACACCGATGCTGGCGCGATGCGGGATTTCGGGAACGCCGGTGGCACTCGAATACACCCCGACAATAAACGAAAAAGCAATCAGCAGTAATAACGCAGGATCGTGATACAGGCTGCGCAGTTCCTTGATGCCCAATTGCAGGATATTAGAAAGACTCAGCATCTCATTTCTCCTGCTTCTTGAGGCCCGCGACACTGAGCAGAGTCAACACCGGAATAGCGACCAGCAAGGGAATGAAGTAGGTGTACAAGTCGGCCAGCCCCAGCCCCTTGGAGAACACACCGCGACTGATTGTAAGGAAGTGCGTGGTGGGATAAATATTGCCGATAAAGGCGCCCACCCCTTCCAGCGACGAAACCGAATTGATCAGCCCGGAGAACTGGATCGCCGGTAACAGGGTCACGATAGCGGTGCCAAAGATGGCCGCCATCTGGCTCGAAATAATCGAGGACATCAATAAACCCAGGCCCGTCGAGCAGATCGAATACAGCAACGCGCCAACGGTCAGGGTCAACATACTGCCCTTGACCTGAACGCCGAACACCAGCACGGCCAGCAGCACCAGCATGAAAAAGTTGATCATCCCCAAGGCGATATAAGGCAATTGCTTGCCCAGCAGAAACTCCAGGCGGGTCACGGGCGTCACGTAGAGGTTAGTGATCGACCCCAATTCTTTTTCACGGACCACGCCCAAGGCCGTGAGCATGGCCGGGATCAACATCAGCAACAGCGGAATCACCGCTGGCACCATCGCCGGCAGGCTCTGGACATCGGGGTTATAGCGATAGCGCAAGGCAATATTCACCGGGCTGCTACTGACCTTGCCTGTCTCCAGCAAGTGCTGCTGCAAGTAACTGTTATGGATGCCGGCCACATAGCCCTTGATGGTTTCCGCGCGGGTCGGCATGGCACCGTCAACCCAGAAACCGATCTCGGGGCTGCTGCCGCGCGCAAGATCGCGACCGAAATTGGGCGGGATTTCCACCGCTAGGCTGATCTCGCCGCTACGCAACCGCTGATCGAGGTCTGTGTAGTCGCGCAGCGCGGTTTTCTCGGAGAAGTAACGCGAACCGGAGAGGTTGAGCGCGTACTCCTGGCTGGCACCGGTCTGGTCGCGATCGAGCACGGCATATCTCAGGTTCTCCACGTCCAGGTTGATGCCGTAACCCATGATCAGCATCAACAGCCCGGTGCCCAACAGGGCCAACGTCGCGCGAAACGGATCGCGGCGCAGCTCCATGGACTCACGCTGGCTGTAGCTGAGCAGGCGCTGCAGGCTGAAGCGGGACTTGAACGCCGCCTTGCTGTCGCTAAGGGGGTCGGCCGCTGCCTGCGGGGTATCGACGGGCGCGGGTGCCGGCGCCTGTGGGTCAGCGACGTCCTGCAGATAAGCGATGAACGTCTCTTCAAGGGTCGGCAGGCCGCGCTTGGTCATCAGCGCCTGGGGCGTGTCACTGTCAAGCACACGACCGGCATGCATCATGGAAATACGGTCGCAGCGCATCGCTTCGTTCATGAAGTGGGTCGAGATGAAAATCGTCACCCCTTCCTCACGCGACAACTGAATCAGAAACTCCCAAAAATTGTCGCGCGCCACCGGATCGACACCGGAAGTGGGCTCGTCGAGGATCAGTATTTCCGGGTTATGGATGACGGCGACCGCCAGCGATAGACGCTGACGCACACCCAGCGGCAAGTCATTGGGGAAGCTGTCGACGACCGAATCTAGGTCGAAACGCTTGAGCATTTCCTCGATGCGCGGGCCTTTTTTGTCGGCCGGGATGTGAAACAGCCGCGCGTGCAGCTCAAGGTTCTGTCGCACCGTCAGTTCGCCATACAACGAAAACGCCTGGGACATATAGCCCACACGGCGCCGGGTTTCGATGTCTTTCGGGTCGACCGGCTGACCGAACAGCAACGCTTGCCCTTCGGTGGCCGGTTGCAAGCCAGTGAGCATTTTCATCGTGGTCGACTTGCCACAGCCATTGGAGCCGAGGAAGCCGAATATCTCACCACGCTCGATACGAAAATCCACATGATCGACGGCCACGAAATCGCCGAAGCGGCACGTCAGGCCGTGAGCCTCGATGGCCACTGCGGCTTCGCTACCGCTCGTGGTCCGGGGCGGTATCACCAGCGTATGGTGGCCACGGCGCTTTTCTTCCGGAAGCAACGCAATAAAGGCTTCCTCCAGGTTTTGGCTGTGAGTCTGTTTCAGCAGGTCGTCAGGGGTACCAGTGTCCAGAATTTTCCCTGCGTCCATGGCCACCAGCCAGTCGAAACGCTGGGCTTCGTCCATATACGCGGTGGACACCAACACGCTCATGCCGGGGCGATTGCCACGAATGCGGGCAATCAGCTCCCAGAACTGATTACGGGCCAAGGGATCGACGCCAGTGGTGGGCTCATCGAGAATCAACAGATCCGGGTCGTGAATCAACGCGCAGCACAGCCCCAGCTTCTGCTTCATGCCGCCAGAGAGCTTGCCGGCCGGGCGATCGGTAAAGCTTTTAAGCCCGGTGCTTTGCACCAGATCGTCGATCCGCCGCTTGCGTTCGGCGGCGTCCTGGCCAAACAGGCGACCGAAAAAATCCAGATTTTCGAAGACTGTCAAGGTGGGGTACAGGTTCTTGCCCAAGCCCTGAGGCATGTAGGCAATGCGCGGGCAAACCTGACGTCGATGCTCGGCACTGGCCATATCGCCGTCCAACACCTGCACCGTACCTTGCTGGAGCTTTCTGGCCCCCGCGATCAAGGCCAGCAAGCTGGACTTGCCAACGCCATCCGGACCGATCAGGCCAATCATACGGTTGGCCGGGATGTGCAGGGTCACATCATCCAGCGCGCAGACTTTACCGTAGTGCAAGCTCACCTTACCGAGCTGCGCCACCATCGGATTGGCTTCGGTCATTGCGGCACATTGACCTGAAGTTTGGCTGGCCACGGGGCATTAGCATCAAGCTTCAGATACGCCACGCCGGGTAAGCCGGTCTTGATCTGATCGAGGTGTTTTTCCAGCAGTTTTGGATCGATGCGCGCCTTAACCCGAAACATCAGCTTTTCCCGCTCGCTGGAGGTTTCCACTGTCTTGGGGGTGAATTGCGCGACGCTGGCAACATAACTGACTTTCGCCGGGATCACATACTGCGGCGCCGCATCCAGAATCAACCGGACATCGGCATCCATCGCCACGCGCCCGGCCTGTGCGGTAGGCAGAAAGAAGGTCATGTAGACGTCGTTGAGGTCCACCAGATTGAGCACTTTGCCACCGGCAGCCAATACTTCACCCGGCTGGGCCACGCGGTATTGCACGCGAGCCTGACGGTCAGTTTTGAGCTCACTGTCAACGAGATCGGCATGCAAGCTATCGACCCCGGCCTTGAGCGCCTCCACGGAGGACTCGGCCTCAATGACCAGGGACTTGGCCGCGATGATGGCCGCCTGAGCTGACCACACTTGCGCACGAGCCGAGGCCAAGGCTGCTTCCTTGCTTTGCTGGGAAGCCAGATCGTCATCCAGTTGTTGGCGCGCGACGGCGTTGAACTTGACCAGTTCGTCGGTTCGCCCGTAATGCTTCTGGGCCGCCGTCAGTTCGGCGACCCGCTGGTTGACGCCAGCCTCGGCGGCCTGTTTTTCGCTCTTGCGTTGCTCCACTATCGCCTGGGCAGTCAGCACCGCGTTTTCAGCTTGGCGCACTTGCGCCTCGGCCTGCTTGATCTCGGCTTGCAGCACTTGCGTGTCCATCATCGCAATGACCTGCCCCGGCTGAACGAAATCGCCTTCATCGACGCTGATGGTCAGAATTCGACCGGCCAACTTGGCCGCCGCATCGATTTCGGTGGCCTCGATGCGGCCATTGCCACTGGCAAACCCCTCCCCCAAGCCCGTCGGGCGCAGCAGCATCCAGACCAATAGGCCCACGCCGACGACAACGACACCCCCAATCGCATACTTGATCAGTCGTTTGTTGAGTTCCAGCTTCATCAATTAACCCTTACTTGTGAGTACGCCAACTGGTTACGGGGTTATAGCTGAATTCAGCAAAAATGCGCAGAATGGATCTGCGTGTAGCTATTGTATAGCGAGGAAACATACCACTGCTTCGCCAGCTCTGCATTGGGCTCAGATCATGGAAAGCCTAAGTAATCAAAGTCTCTACCCTCCCCGCAACCAGAGTAGACGTTGTCGTTGTCGTTGTCGTGTGGACATTTGACGTAGGGCTAAGCTCTGTTGACTTGGCGCTTAGAAATGATCGATAGAGAAACCGGAGACGAGCAACTTTAAAGAGCTTCTTGGCCGAAGCTTGATTTACTTCAAATCCAGCTTCCTACCTCTTTTTGGTACACGTGAACCATTATTTTTGCCAAGCAATAAGGTTGCTCTCCAAGGGGACAATCAAGCCCGAAGAGACGTTGGTGATCACGCGCGCGGTGTAAGCCTCTGCCGGGCGATTGTCGGGCATATCAGCACGGTAGATCAAAACACCATCAGGCAGTACCGCAGAATCGATCACCATGTCTTGAACTTCAGCGTCACCGCCACTCGGGCCTTCGGCGTATAGCTGCACACGCAGATGGTCTGGAGTCAGGCCTGCAAGGTCCAAGTACAGCGTGACACTGTAACGCCCCGCTTGCCTTTGCATCTGCAATTGCAAAAAGCGAATATTGCCCCAGCGAGCATTCAACTCCTCGCGCATGCGAGTGAGTTGGGCCGCCAGTTTGCTCTCATTGGCCATACGCGCCCGGTAGGCGCTGGCAGCGGATAGGTAATAGCGCTGAGTATATTCGCGCACAGCCCGATCGGCGGAAAACTGTGCCACCAGCGTTCCCATGCTGCAACGCATGCGCTTGATCCATTGCTTGGGGATGCCCTCTGCATCACGCTCATAAAACGCGGGCAGCACCTGATCCTCAAGCAACGTATAGAGCTGAGTAGCGTCGACACTGTCGTAATCGTCAGCATGCTCGGCGCCATCGCCGATCCCCCAGCCCACCTCCTCCGCACACGCTTCGGCCCACCAGCCATCGAGCTGGGACAGGTTCAACCCGCCGTTGGCCAAAACTTTCATCCCACTGGTGCCGCTGGCCTCCCACGGACGGCGCGGGGTATTGACCCAAACGTCGACCCCCTGCACCAGATGGCGCGCCACACGCATATCGTAGTCTTCGAGGAACGCCACACGCCCGTTGACCTCCGGACGGCGAATAAACGCATGCCAGTCACGAATCATCTGCTGCCCGACGATGTCGGCCGGATGCGCCTTGCCGGCGATAAGCAACTGCACCGGCCGGGTTGGATGGTTGAGAATACGCAGCAGGCGGTCGGGGTCTTGCAGCAGCAGATTGGGCCGTTTATACGTGGCGAAGCGTCTGGCAAAGCCCAGCGTCAATACCCGTGGATCGAACAAGGCGCCCGCCGATTCGATGGCCTCCAGCGAGGCGCCATGGATGGCTTCGCTGCGCGCCAGATTCGTGCGGACAAATTCGAACAGCAGCGTCCTGGCCTGCTCGCGAAAACGCCAGAGGTACCCATCATCGACCTGCCCCAACAGCTCGCTGACCTGCGATTCACTAGTGCCGCGCCAAGGCAAATCACCGCCGTGCAAGACTTGCCAGTGCGCCTCGGCCTCCAGTGACACCCACGTCGGCAAGTGGACGCCATTGGTCACATGCCCGATCGGCACGGCGTCGCTGGGCCAGCGCGGAAATAGATTCTGAAAAATATGGCGGCTGGTTGCTCCATGCAGGCGGCTTACTGCATTGACCGCCCCCGCACAACGCGCGGCCAAAAACGCCATGTTGAACGGTTCCTGCGCATCGCCAGCGTTCTGCCGTCCCAGTGCCAGAATGGCCGACAACGGCTGGCCCAGTTCAGTTTCGACATAGCGCCCCAGGTATTTGCTGATCAACTCCGGAGGGAAACGGTCAAAACCGGCCTCGACCGGTGTATGGGTGGTGAACACATTACCGGCACGGGTCGCGGTCATCGCGATGTCGAACCCGACCTTGTTCGCTTGCATGTAGCTGCGGGCCCGTTCAAGCACCGCAAAAGCGGCATGCCCGTCGTTCAGATGACAGACATCCGGCGTGTAACCCGCCGCTTCTAGTAAACGCCATCCACCGATACCCAACACCATCTCCTGACGCAGACGCATCTCCGCATCGCCACCATACAGCTCAGCCGTGATCAACCGCATCGGAGATGGATTGGCGGGGTCGTTACAGTCGAGCAACAACAATTTATTGTGGCCCACCGTTGCCTGCCAACCCCGCACCCAGACCGTCAAGCCAGTCAATTGCACGGCCAGACGTAACAAGCTGCCATCCGGGCGCAACAAGGGCTCCACCGGCAATTGGCGCGTGTCATTGACCGGGTACAAGGCTTGCTGGTCACCCTGGATACCGATTTCCTGGCGGAAATACCCATGTTGCCAGAGCATGCCGACAGCCACCACCGGAACACCCAGATCGCTGGCTGCTTTCAACTGGTCACCCGCGACATTGCCCAGGCCGCCCGAATAAATCGGCAGCGCCTCGCTGAGCATGTACTCCATGGAGAAGTAAGCCACTTGATGCAAATCCGTGTCCGCTTGTTCGCGTTCAAACCACGTGGGCTGAGCAAGGATACTGCGGTGGGTCTTGACAACGCTGGTGACCCGCGCATGAAAATGACTATCGGCCAACAGGACGTTGAGCTTCTGTTCAGAAATGACATTGAGCACCAGACACGGGTTGTGGGTCAGTTCCCATAACTCGTTATCCAAACTACGCCAGATATCGTCATTCAAGCTCGACCAGCGAATGGATTGGTCAAACGCCAGTTGGCGCAAGATTTCGAGGTTTGAATCAGGGGGGGTACTATGAGACGGCATGGGCAGCCCCTTGAGTAAATCGTATCGAAATAGGCAAAAGCGACGATGGAGAGTGATGCATCCATTGCCGCAGCCCTTCCAAACACCAGATAGCGAATCATTTTACAAGGCGCAATCAACAGTAACCGTTGACGCAGTGCCATTTCACACATCAATGGGCGGAGCCCTGCCTTAAAAAAGCACACGCATCGCCCGCCAGCTAGATCATGAACAGGCGCCGAAAAACGTCAGTCCAGCTCAATGTTGATGTTTTTTTCCGGCTTCATTGCCTCAGGTTTTTTCGGCAAATTGATCGTCAATACACCCTTGCTGAAACGCGCCTGAATTTTATCCCCGCCTACCCCTTTGGGCAGGCTGAAGGTCCGCTCAAAATAACCGTAACGGCGCTCGGTCAGGTGGTAACTCCCGGACTTGTCTTCCTTGTTCTCTCTTTTTTCGCCTTTGATCTGCAAATTGCCGTTGACGACTTTCACGGTCAGATTTTTTTCGTCCACGCCAAGTACTTCGGCCGTGATTTCAAAGTCTTTTTCGTTTTCAACAATGTCTACAGCCGGCGATTGCAGTCCGACAACATCACCCGAGAAAAGAGGCTCAAGGTCAAATCCACTGCGCTTCGAGGACAACAACGAAGGCAGATTAATGAAGTCCTGAAACAGATGGTCGAATTGACGACGAAGCTGTTCAAACGGATGCCATGCGTCCGTATTGATCGCGACATCCCGGTTCTGTTCATTGACCTGGGAAGGCATTTTTTAAGGGAATGAGCCATGACAAAACTCCTCTTCCGACTGTTGTTACGTTGATAAAAAAAGGTATTTTTTGACGTTGCGTGAAGGTACCCAGCCGCGTCACATCAATACTGTTGCCCCTGCTCGCGAACGGCGCTTGATCGAAGTCAAAGATGGCGTTTATGGACGATTCGGATGGCCACCATGAGACGCCACGATCTTGGCCCGATACCACAGACGGTGCACGTACACGCCCCGATTCACGGGTGTCAATATTCAAAGGGCGCTCATTGATCTAGATCAACACCCACAGAGCAGGCCCATGCAAGTCTGCCAACAACCTAGTATTCCTTTCATGACAGCGGTTGGCGGGGGTAGTACAAAGTGCGAGTGCGCAATAGAGGAGCTAATAATGATCAATAAGCCGTTGTGCATAGCATCGATTATCCTTTTCGCCCAGGTCGGTACCGCATACGCTACGGAAGGCGCGGCGCTGGCAGACGCCAAGGGGTGCACTGCCTGTCACAGCGTGAAGACTGAAACGATAGGGCCATCTTTTCGAGATATTTCCCGCCGTTTCCATGGGCTTAAAAATGCCAGGCCCATGCTTGTTCGTGTCGTCCAAACCGGCACGGACACCGGCTCTGTTCCCTACCATTGGGGATCCATAAAAATGCCCTCTGCCAATGCGCGCACCCCCGTTAGTCAGGAAGAAGCCGAACAGTTGATCGATTATGTATTAAGCATTCGCTGAGGCTTGCGGATGAGATTATTTGTTAATTATCTATAGGTATCAGTGCTTTTCTGCGATCACCGATATAACCAATGCACGCTCTTTTATGCTGCTCGATTGAAAAAACACACAGTGACGGTTTTCGAACACAGAGACCCCGTTGAACGTCCTGTTTACTATCAAGCGTTCGCATCATTAACAAAAGAGCATCCATGCTCCCTCGGCTTGATATTGAAAGGAAAAGATTATGGGCGTTGCAGTCACCCCCCAGAAGGGAGAGCGTTTTAACCCGCCGGCCAGCAAGCTGACCCATCTGCCGGTCTTCGCTTCGACTAGCGTTCCACTGCTGCAACTGCCGACTTCACAGCCAAGTATTACCCTGACC
>LNAP01002004.1_pt1 | contig 20841 bp, 18 predicted proteins | sample 602601 | NCBI WGS metagenome assembly LNAP01 (sample SAMN02440304, study PRJNA202911) | soil metagenome | biome: Subtropical and temperate rainforests or woodlands; isolation source: soil samples (1 kg each in a 20% v/v slurry with milli Q water) were... ...
CTCCTACCGGAAGCTCGTTTATCGGTAGAGGAACAAGAGCGCCAGGAGCGTCTTGCTCGCCATCAGTCACAACGAATTGCCTAAAACAACCAATTGCGCATGGCCGGACTGCACCTATGGCTGGGGCTGATTAACTAAGCCATAGGTCATCCAGGTGTTAGGTTTGACCCACCCAAAGGAAAATGAGATGCAGCCCTTGAAAACCTATAAATCACTTCGCAGCTTGTTTTTCTTGAAGCGGAAGGAAGCTCGATCCGTACTGTCGCGTTTTGGTCGCGAGGAAAGCCGTCTTCGTGAATGTGAACGCAACCTCGGGATCCTGGATGCTAAAGGCGGCGGAAGAGGGCTGAGCCGAAATGACATTTTCCTTTACCGCTCCTATCAGGACCAAGCCACCTACTATCGGGTGAGGATGGGGGCTCTGGCATCGACCCTCAGTAGCTATGGAACCGCATTTTATGAGTTGCTGGAACAACTGGATCACTACACAACGTTTGAGGATCGTCTTACGCTGCTTAGCGCTCGATATCAGGAACTCCCCGGCAACAAGTGGAACGATTCGTCACTGCATGAGTTAGTGGCCCGCTACAAGGCCGAGGGAGCATCTCTTGACGGTGGAAGAGGACCAGTCCTCGCATGTTTATTGGCAATGAATGGCCAGCTAATTACAGAGCCAAGCCACGCTCGACAGGCTATTCAATTCCATGCGCCTATCATCCACATAGCCCCTGCTTTGCGGCTTATCTCAAGCCGGTGATTGCGCCCATTATGAGGGGCTGATTGGCCCCTTCCTGCAAGACGATCCTCTTAATGTTTCCTGCAGTGCTACCACTTCAGGAATCGCCATGACTCTTCGCCTCAAAACGTTTATTCCAACTGTTCTAACCGCAGTTGCTCTCAGCCAGGCTGTCAGCTACGCAGCACTCAACGTCTGGGGGGAGCAATACCTGACCAGCAAGATGGAAACCGCGGCCTCCATGCGTGAAAAGGCGGAGATCGAGGAGTACTCGAAAGCGCAATTCGCGAAGTTCTCAGCTGCCGCGGACGAGGTGCCGAATGACGCGCGCGTATACGGTGAGTTGAAAGCACGATTTACTCTGGCCGAGTTTTCCGACATGGAGTGTCCTTTCTGTAAGAAACTTCACCCAAACCTCAAGGAGATCGTTGATCGCTCCAATGGTGCAGTCAATTGGCAGTGGCGTCATCTACCTTTGAGCTTTCACAACCCAGCTGCCACTGACGATGCTAAAGCAGCTGAATGTTTCGCCGAACAGAAAGGTAACCGTGGGTTCTGGGTTTTCCTCGACCAGATCTTCGAGAAATCTGCAGGCAATGGTGGTGGTGTGAAAGACATGTCCGACATCGTCAAATGGCTTGGCGGCGACAAAGTCAAATTTGCCCAGTGCATGAGCAGCGACAATTACAAAGACCGCATCGCCGAGCACATGCGTATGGGCGAGAAAATTGGCGCGACAGGCACGCCGGCCACCGTCATCATCGACAATCTCACCGGCGAGAAAGAATTCGTATCAGGGGCGCAGCCAATCAGCGCGTTCATTTCGATCATGAAGAAAATGATGGTCGGGGAGAAAGCGGAAGCTCAGGCCCAGGCTCAGAAAGAACAAGGTCAGCCGATTGATGGTGGCGATGTCGTCTCGCAGAAAATTCTTGGATATGGCTCCCGTGCTGATGCTGCTCCCACGGTGGATGCCAAACTCCCCGCCGCCCCCACTGCACCAGGTTCACAGCCGGCGAATGGCGCCAATCCTGTCTCCAAGTAATCCTTTGGTACAGCCCCTGTGGAGGGGGCTGTACCTCAATCCGTAACAGGAGACCTGGTTTGTCGTCCTCTTCGATTTTATCTTCTCCAAGCGTTGTAGGTGGCGTACTTTTCCCTATCGCTCTTGGAGCCGCGTCATTTCAGATCTTGGTGCGATACGCCCCAGCGCGCATGTCCGGTGATGCAGCGAATGCTACAGAATGGATTGGTTATGGACTTTTGGGGTGCTGTGCGCTTTTCGCGATCCATGGTCTGTACGAAATAGTCGCTGCAGTTTCACGTCGATCGCCAGTCAGGATCCTCCCGCAGAACCTGATGAGTATCGACCCGCGCGAGGATCTGAGCGTCATCCCTCCACTCGAAGGAGAGTTGACTGATGAGGCAAAAGCCGCCGTAATTGAGCTGATTGCTGAATCGACCAGATGGGAGGATTTACAGGAGCTTCTCTCTATCCATGGTTATCGCTTGGTCGCGCACGGTCGCGGTTTATGCCTAGCGAAGCTTGACGCTCAAATTGAGGTCCTCTGCACCGTTAGGAGTCTTGGCAGGGGATGTGACTTGCACAGTCTGCGATCTCGACTTGGATCTGTCCCCGCCAATCTTAAATCCCACGATACCTGAGTCAGTTACCGGCCATTTGAATACTAATTTTCCGTCGTCTCTCATAATCCCGCATCATGCCTATGATGATGGAGTTGACGGCTAAACAAATCTTCGCGCGAGTGGCAGCAACGTAAAGCAAGTTGATTTCATCATCGCGTGAGCTTTCGGACATCTCCGGGTCAAGGGGGTCGGGGAAGTCCTCCTCTAGGCTGACATAGTCGAACTCCAAACCTTTGGATCTATGTGCCGTCGAAAGTATTACGTCTGCAGATCGTTCGTCTTTTACTGTGAGCTTCCGAATTTGAGCTAAAGCCTCGTCCAGATGATCGTAAGAAGTGACAATTTTTATTGCTCGCGCCATATCGCGGTCCTTGCTGGCCTCCGCAATCGATACGTAGTCGTCCCAGTTCTTAAACTCTTTCAATAACTTCTTGGACTTGATTTTGCTCGTATTACCTTCGCTTAACCAATAAAGATCCTCGATGTCTGAGATTTTGTAGGAGTCTATTTTCCCAACCCAAAAAATCTTTTTGTTTTTTGATGTTAATTCAAGCGCTGACATTATGACGCCCATCACTGTTCGGTGTAGGAGGGCTGGACGCACAGCATCGCTATCTAGGACTGCTTTGACCTTGGTCGGATATCCTGCACCAACCACCTTGTTGGTTTCGCCCTTGTAGCTCAGAAGGATGTTAGCGATCGTTGCAACAGCAGGGCCAAAGCGAAATGATTTCGTCAGATACAAATCGACTGCTGTGTCTAGGTCAGGATCCGAGAGGGCATTGTCACTACCTCTGAACGAGTACAATTGTTGGTGCGTGTCACCAACGAGAATTACCTGGCATGACTGAGATTTGGCCAACCCAAGAGTAATGCCATTGAGATCTTGAGCTTCATCCGCAAGAACAGCATCGTACTTGAGGCTTAAGTCAGGCTTGCTGAGGAAATAGAGCTTTAAATATCCGTCGTGGAGCATCGGTATATCTAAATCATCCGGATCTAACATTCGATTCCATAGCTCTTGTGAGCATTGAAATACTGCGTCGACAAAAGATGGACTCATCTGAGAGACAGGGCGGCCGTTCAGTTGGGGCAAGTGGTCTTCGTGAATAACCTCGATAGTACTGTTGAGGAAGTTTGTGACTGTTCCAATTGCAGCGCGTACTAGGTTCCAGTCATCAAGGTTCAAAACACGTTTTACGTCGGATGGCCGTAAGTTCTCACCAAGTTTGTGTTTGTATTTCGCCGCCACTGCCTTATATGCCACTTGGTGCGTTGAAAAACAGTCTACATTCCTCGGGAATTTTCCAGTTGCCTCATCAGCAATGCTTCGATTGTAGGAGAGGTACAGAAAACGACGCCTTGAGTGCCTTTTGGTGTACTCAACCAAAGAGGTCGTTTTCGAAGCGCCGGCGAACGCACGGACACGCAAACGGATTTCTTTGCAGGCGAAAATTGCCTCTTGCTCGTCTGTCCAACTGAATGCCATGGCTATGTGATATCCCTCGGGTAATTGACCCCAATTTACCGAAAGGCAAAACGCTGCATGCGGTAGACCGACCCTCTTCGCGGGACGGAAAGAGCGATGGTCCACCAAAACTCAGCCTAGGATCTTGGAAAATTCACATCATGGGTGACTCGGATTGGCTGAACAGCAAAGTTTGATCTGGCTTGGGGTGCAGTTCCTGCTGCTTCTTTTGATTCCTGCAGGGGTGATTTGCCTTCAGCGAGTTTCCACGAAGGTGCTGGTAAAGAGGTCATTTCATCTGCATGCGGTGACAGGGGTGATCGGTACCCCTTTGCATGAGCTATCCCATTTCATTGCCTGTGTTGTCTTCGGGATGAGAGTACTGAAGGTGAAACTGTATTCGCCTGACCCTCATACGGGGCTCCTGGGGTACGTTCAGTTCACCTACAGGCCAAATTCATTGGTCCATATTGTTGGGCTGGTAGTACAGGGCATCGCTCCCGTTGTGATGGGTTATTCAATAATTTCGTTTCTGCTACCTAGGACATCCTCTGAAATTGATTTGCTTTTTACGAGCGCGTCGACGCCATATGAATTGGGTATCAATGCGGCCTGGAGTGCCACGGTGGGCGCGTTCGTAAGTGGGGAGTGGGTTGGATGCGTAACGGGACTTTTGGCGCTTGTAATCGGCTTGCACGCAGTACCGTCGGTTTCCGACCTAAAATTGGCACTTAGGGGTGGAGTCTGCGTACTGCTGGTGCTCACAGCTTTTGGGCTGATTTCTCAGGTTGAGGTACCAGCGTCGGTGCCTGCAGCGCCGATATTCAGGTTGCTCCAAGTAAAAATATTTGCCTGGGGATGCATTTGGCTGGATATGGCAACTGAAGCCGTGACGATGATTTGTTGCATTGCATCGCTCAGTACTCTGCTGTTGCAGATTCTGCCCAGTGTCTTGGTCGGAGTGTTGGGCGGTATAAGAAGATTGAGCGAACCGGCCGGCGCCAATGTGTGTGGTTCAGTATCCAGCTCAACCACATTCGAACCTTTCAAGAAGTCTCTTCAGTCACCTGTGACAATTGATGGCGAAACGGGCCGGGTTGATCCAGGTTAGTTTGTCCGATTTTTGGGGGCGGATCCGCCACAGAAACTTTTCCTGATCCCTTAGATTTATGCGGTCTGAGTAGAGTTGGGATGCCGATGAGGTCTGTAATTATCTTGCTGGCGCTGGTCGTCAATGTAGCCGCTGCTGAATCAACCCGACCTTCTGCGATGGAGCTGGAGGCGCACATCGCTTCTTCGCTTTCACAAGGAGATGAAGACGGTGCAGGAGTGTCATTGGCGGAGCTTAAAGCACTGGCTTGCTCGGGTGATCCCATAGCGGCTAGCAGGGTGGGACGGATGTATCTCTTTGGCAACGGAATGCTGGCAAGGGATTTGGATCGTGCTCGTTCCTTTCTATCCGCGGCTGCAATGCGTGGCGTCCCAAAATCAGCTGCAGACCTTGTGGTCACCATCATTTCAAGCTCAAGGGCACTTGATGATCTAAGAGAAGCTGCCAAATGGATCAAGGTTGCTCAGTTTATCGACGGTCCCGAGGCTACTGAAACCACGACAGAGCTTCTTCGGCTCGCTGCCGGAAGCATGGACCTAACAGTGGGCTACCAGGCCGGTGCTCGTTGGATTCAAAACTACCGGAACAAAGGAGGCGTAAATGAAGATCGCCCTTGTACGTCTAGCTAATCATCTACTGCCCGGCGGGCTACTGCTTGTTGGATCAGGTGTCGCTTTTACCTTGCTGCGGAGCTTAAGGACTGGCACCAACCTACTGGAGATGGTGGTAGGGTTCTCATTCCTCGCTGGACTTCTGGCCTCAGTGTTTGGCTTCGCGATCTGGGCGGCTTCATACGCTGATACGACTCTTAAGAGAGACATGTTCAGGCGTCGACTTGCTGAGTTGTGGGGAAGGCAAGTCATCCCTTTCGACAACAAGGCGAACTCAATTTTTCGTGCACTCAGACAGCGGCAATTTCCTGACCAGATGAACGGAACGTGCTGGTCATTTTGCATTGATACGACCGCATTTCCGCGATACGAATCGCAGGGTTATATCCTGGTGAACGGTACCGTCGTACATATGGCGATGGTTTGCGGTGTTCGAGGCCGATGGCACGTTGACTGCTACCTACAGGCAGCATGTGAAAGGGAAGGGGCCGTGTTCATTGTCCAATCCGTCTGCGGTCCACTCAAAAGTTGGGTTGCTCAAGGTTCAGAAATCGGTATCGATTTTGAAGAGGGCAACGAGGGCCTGGCAGTCGATTCCATTGGACTCGTCCGGATGTTCCGGTCTGGGGTACCGAAAGTGCTGGCCCGCTTCGCACCAAGCACCTAATACAACTGGGCGGTCGCTAGGAGGGGTAACGAGACAGGGGGAGGATCTGCTAAGCGTCGCGGGTATACACTTTCACCCGAGGCGAGATAATCTCCATCTTTACCCTGTCGCGTGCCATATGGAGCTGTCACCAGGCGCTAGGCGACTGAACCGTGACAGGCGAACATACCAATGTCTGAAAGCCCCCCCTCTGGTCCTTCGTCAAAACAGACAAAGCAATCCGCCAAAACACCAAGTTCTCCAAAAGGTGGAAATTCACGTAAGCCACGTCGGGCTGCAGATAAGGATGCGGTCGCAAGCCCAGCTGCAGCGGGACCCTCAGGAGCTGTTCTTGAGGCTCATGTAGGTGCGCAGTATCTTCTACCGCTGCTTTCGGGCGGTGAGGCCCGCGGGTTGCCGGGCGTCGTAGTTAGCCGTGTTGCCTTCCAGCGTGCCGCTCTAGGCCATCCGATGGATGACGTCATAATCACGGGGCGCGACCGCCAAGGCAACGTAGCAACCCTCGAGCTGCAGGCTAAACGCACCCTCGTTTTCACTACAGGCGACAAGACCTTTGCAGATGTGGTGGCTCTGGCATGTCGGTCTGCGATCAAACCCGAGTTCAAATCCACGCGCTATGAGCTTGCCGTGGCGGTTGCGCGTACCTCAACCAAAATTGAGCAACATATCCAAGAGGTCCTTAAGTGGGCTCGCAACTATCAGAGCTCAAAGGATTTCTTCATCCGATTAAATCAGTCTGGTGCAGCACATCAGGCGATGAGGGATTTCGTGAATGCGTTTCGTGGCCATATGGAGACTGCTGGCGCATCGCACGAAGATGAGGATGTTTGGTTTCTTCTTTCACGCTTTCAGGTGTTGGTCTTTGACCTGGAGCAGGCGGGTTCAATCTGTGAATTGTTGGCTCGCGAACGATGTGCGTTGCAGCTTTCACCTCAAGATTTTCATCGAGCTGGCGACCTTTGGGACTCCCTTAAGCAAATTGCACTGGAGGTTGACGCCGCTGGCGGGGATTTGGAATCACAGTCCCTACGAACGCGTCTTGGAAGCGCCCTAGGGTACCGTCTTGCTGGATCTCGTCAGTTGTATGTCGCTCGTGAGCGTCTATACGAGATCGTTGAGAATGCATTAGATACCATTAGAACGGATGTTCATGGTGTGGCGATCGACCGTACTGGATCGGTCATGGAAGCGCTGTCAGCGCTTGAACGCGGTAGGTATCTTGAAATACGGGGCGCCGGTGGTGTTGGCAAATCAGGCGTACTCAAAGATCTCGCAATGCGTATCGGCGTTGAGTCCCGTGTTGTTGTTGTCGCACCGAACCGTGTACCTGGCGGTGGTTGGCCAGCCATGGCAACAACACTTGGGTGTGAGGTGTCTGCACGTGAATTCCTGGTCGATTTGGCTGGGGACGGCGGCGGGATGCTGTTTATCGACGCTATAGATCGTTTTGAGGATTCAGGACAAAAAGCGACCGTCGTTGATTTGATACGTGCAGCAGCACAGGTTTCAGGCGTTAAAGTAGTGGTCACTGCGCGGTCAGATTTTGATTCAGATGCGCGCGAGTGGCTGCCAGCGAAGGCGATTGGAGAGCTTGGTGAAACTGGTCCATTGACCGTAAATGAGCTGAGCAACGATGAGGTCAAAATTCTAAGGACGGCTGATCCTGCGCTTGCCTCACTGCTGCGCCATGGCCACCCAGCTGAGAAATTAGTACGAAATCCCTATCGTTTGGATCGGCTGGCTCGAGCGGGAACGGCGGAATCCACAACTGCTTTCAGCGAAGCGAAGATGGCGTGGCAATGGTGGATCACTGGAGACTCTGCGGACTCGGCAGATCGCACAGATCGGTGTCGTCTATTGTATTACTTGGCAGAGCATTCATTGGCTACCTCGGGCCCTCTGGATTCCAGAGCCTCATCCTCTAAGGCAATCGAAACCCTTGTCGCAAGTGGCTCCCTTCGCATTGTTAGTGCGGTTCGCGTAGAGCCCACGCACGACGTTCTGCGTGATTGGGCTCTCGGTTGCCTGTTACATGATGAGCCAGATCGATTCTCTAACCTGCCTCTGAATCTCCCCGTTCCTGTGCGCCTTGTTCGGGGGGTGGAGTTCGCTGCACGGCTACATGCTGAGTTCGAATCCGACGATACCGCCTGGCGGGTTTTGCTCGAGCGAGTGAGCGCACCAGGCTGTCATGGTTCGTGGAGGCGTGCTGTCTTGTTATCGCTTGTTCGCTCGGAATTGTCTGATGAGGTCTTGAACCGATGCGCACCTACACTGGCTGCAAATAAAGCTGAAGCGCTTTCAGATTTGGTGCGGGCGGCTATCACGATCGACTCCCAATCTGCAGCGCCTCTTTTTGCTAAGGCCGGTGCTGACGTCAGCAAGTTAACAGATGATTTTGTTCTTCCGCGCGGGCCGGCCTGGCTGAATCTTATCGTTTGGTCGCTTGCACTTGGGGATCGACTGCCTCCAGCTGCCGTACCCCTATTTACTGACCTCTATAGTCGTTGGTGTACTGCGTTAGCAGGATATGACGACTTGTCGCCGTTGCTCGTACACCGGCTTTACGAGTGGTTGGTCTTGGTCGAAGCAAAGCATCATTCGAGGGCGAACCCCTTCAGTGCTACCTCTCCGAAAGGAGCCATCGCACTATCAATGACAACTGCTCAGGAGAACGATCTTCGGAGTAGCTTTCTCATGTGGTGCAAGCTTTGTCCTCAAGATGTCGAATCCTACTTTCGTGAGTTGAGCGATCACCCATATCGGCACGTTGTTTTCCGCCGTTTGATCCCTTTCATTGGAACTGCCGCCATCGCTGCACCAGAGGCTTTGGCCGATTTGTTCCTGAAGATATTGACCGAAAAGGACAAGGACGCTGATGACCTACATCCTTTCAGCGAGAGAGCTTTTTCTGGATGGGATAACGAATATTTTCCAGCATCTCCTGCTCGGGCACCGTTTTTAAGTTTGCTGCTAGCAAATAGAGAACACGGTTTAAGACTGATTCGCGGTGTCGTTTCTCACGCGATATATCGGAAAACGTTCGGCCGGGATCCAGGTGAAAACCATATTGAGATCCCCCTGCTTAATGGATCGCGTGTATTTCCTTGGTGCCAGTCCTATCTGTGGTCGCGTTCTGATGGGACCTATGTTGCCGCATCCGCCCTTATGGCCTTGGAAGCGTGGTCGCATATTCGGATTGAACGTGATGAATCGGTGGACCTGGTCATCGACGATATTTTGGGGCCTGACGGTTCTCCTACCGCAGTCATACTGGTGGCGGTCGATGTCATGCTTTCCCATTGGCCAAAAACCAGAGCGAGTCTCTGGCCATTTGCTGCTTCAGCGTCATTACTGGCAATGGATCGTGAGCGCTTTGCGCAAGACATCGTAGCGGGGGATATGCATTTAGATTCATGGGTTCATCCGGAACCTAAGGGCGGAGCTAGACTTGAGGATTTGGTCCGTCGACCTTCTCGTCGTACGACAATCGACTCAGTGCTTGAAGACTATGGTGTTCACGGGCCAGCTGAGATTCGAGAAGCTATGCGCCATTCTTTGCAAACAGATGTAGCTCGAATTGGCCTTCCGGACTCCGACAACGCAAGCATGACGGACGCACGATTTGCTGCGATGTGTGCACTTAATCGACTTGATGTGGCGAATTACCAGGTGGGTGCGTGTAAAGCGGATGGATCTGGCCAAAGGCAGTACCAGTACATACCTCCAGAACACGAGGCCAGGCTTACCGCGGAGATCCAATCGAAGGCGCAAATCAGTTATGACGAAGCGACAATTCGTTTCGAAATGATGAAGGCCCTACTCGGAACCAAAAGCTCGCAAGTGCTTCTTGAGCGCTGTGTTAAATGGGCGAGATATGAGTATCTGCCGCCGAACGAAATTTTAGACGGCGATGACCAAGAGTGGGATGAAAGAACTCGCGTCATCGTTGCGGCCTTGGTGATGAGGGATGGCGATAAAAAACTGAGGGATGCTCATCGAGATTGGGCGGTGAACATCTTGGTAAACATCGCAATGGTTGAACCCGCAGAAAGAGCGCACGTGCCACAGTTGCAATACAACACTTCTGGTATCGCGGCTGTGGGTTTACTCGGGGTGTACCGAGAAAACCCAGTCAGTGACAGTTTGCAGTGGCTGCTTCAGTTGGCAGCTAGACGACAGACGGGGATGGCATCACTGATGCTTGTTGAGTCGGTGGCGCCACGGGTCCTGGATCCCAAACTAACGCAGTCGTTCATTCGTTTAGGGCTTGGGTCTTCAGTATATGCCGTGCGACACCATGACGACGATTTTGATGGTATCGAGGACTATCGTGTACGCGAGCAGGAAATGACAGCGGCTCGTAAAAGGGCTGAACAAGATAGGTTGAAAAGTGCTGTAACGGCTGAGCATCGATGGCTGATAGGGGAAGGCCCCGAGCCAAGCTGGTCTGTTTTACCTGACCCAAATCCACCCAAGGAGAAGCACTCAATGAGTGTGGGTAAGGTACGTCGTAAACGCATTCGTTCGATTCAACTATCACCTGAATTCGCGTTGGACGCCGCGGAGGCGGCTCCTTGGATCTCTCTGGCAAACGAGCTTTGGCATGAAGCTCGTCCAGATATGCTCGCAGAGTTGGTACGCCATTGTTGGCCATGGACCGCCAGCGCGAATGGTGTCGGCATCGACGCGGACGAAGAACCGGGTGAGCTCGTGTACGAGTGGAATGATGCCTTTTTCTCTGCCGCGCTTGCCGTAGGGGTTATAGATGGGGGTGCTGGAGTAAAAGAGTTTGTATATGGATATCTCGAAACTCTTCCAGAGGAGCGTTTCTTTGATGCAGCCGAATCACAACTCCATACGTTGGATCACTTATGGCTGGATAAGGGCTTGGTAACGGACCTTGCAGCAGTCTCAATTCGTGAATCCCTTTATCGAAGGTTGATTGATACAAGGTCTTGGCATCACGTTGCTTCATCTCGATCAATGGGGATAGCCATGCAAATTGCCGGGGTGGTTGCCTCGATGTTTATGGGGCACCACAGACTAGGTAAAGGGCCAATCTGTTATGTCCCGGCTGCCAAGGTGGAGCAAGCGAATTTACTTTTGCCATTGCTCACTCAGCTGGTGGAGCAAGCGCCTGGTTCTACCTTCGTCACTCAGGCGTTTTTAGGATTTTTAGAGGTGTCACCTCAGGTTAGCCAAATGGCCTACCTGTCAACATCAGTTCGAGCATGGTGGCGTGAACAGGGGGCCAATTCCGAGTTTTGGATCGGACATGCGATTGGTCGGCGGATATGTAACTGGATTGATAAGGCCTTTCTTTTGCCTCCAGTTTCGCCCGAGGCGCTAGAGATTGCGGATCTGGCAGCCGTTGTAGATATTCTCGTGCAATGTGGTACGCCCTTAGCCAGGGCGCTTGAGGAGCGTCTAGCAGGTGCGCGAACCCTAGGCGATTAATGAGTTCAGCAGACGGTCTCTAACGTAGGTCTCGGCTTTTTTGAAAAGTGAATCAACGCGTTCGCTTGCCTCATTATTTGCCTGCTCAATCGCTGCATGGCCATGCTTAGCAACAGCATCTTCGTGCGCTTGAATAACTACCGGATGTCCCTGGAGTCGCGACAGGTCTATGACGGTCATAGTCTGGTCGCCAGGGTTCGGGTCGGTTGTCATCTGTACCTGGGTGCTACGCGCGACCTCAACTCTGAATCCAAGTCGCTCATACAGAGGCACACTTTCCACGAAGCAAGAAAGAGAAGCTAACGGATATCGAGAAAGCATTTTTCGCATCAGAGCCGTGAAAATTCCACGGCCGCGGAATTCCTCGAGGACAGCCCCGTAATTTACTCCACAGGAATCCACTGAGTTTGTGATTGGCATGTACAGAAGAAAACCAAGAGGTACTCCTGGCTGCTCATCATCGAAGGCGACGAGCAGCTCTCCATGTCCATCACCTGGATGGCCAATCGCATTAAGGTACGCGTGAACTTCAAATCCCAGATAGATCTGGGAGATCACATAAAGAGGATGCTCAGGTGGGCAGGCATCTGTTCCCAATTCTGACGTATACAGAACCGCCATACGGATGATTTGCTCAGCTAAGGCCTCAGGTACTGCGTCTTTGTAGAGTGCAATTTTGATCATTGGTTATGTGTGCCATGGGCGTATTAACTTCAAAATCGAGAGTGAGCCCGAACGCGCCTAGGGTTTGCCTCTGACAAAGGGGGGCGCGAGTGAGCGGAAAGACGACTAGATGGGTTTTGTCGACATCACTTCAAAATACTTGTACTTCTTTTTTTTGGCCTCGTTCTTGGCCTCTTGCTCAGCAACGAAGGTACTGAGGGTGTTCGCGTCATGGACGAACACGTCAATTTCGCCTTCAAACTCTCTCGACACGTGCAGTGTGACCCTTAATTTGGGGGAGAGTGGCTTCGCGGAAGCTTTGGCTTTCTGAACTGGCTTTGCCGTTGGAGTGACAACCGGCGCCGGTTTTTCGCTCTGTGACGGATGACTGTTCTGGCTACTGCCAAAGAGCGCTTGGCGCATCTCCTCTTCAGTCAGGTCTTTACTCATTGTAGGGTTCTCGCAACAGAAAAATAGGCGTGACGCTCGAGTGTATTAGCGATTTTACCCCCCTTATACGGAGAATGCTGCGACGAGTATTTTTTTGCGGTCAGCAAAAATAGAAAAGCCGGCGCATGGCCGGCTTGAGTGAGCAGTGCAGGTTACGCAGGAATTGTGTCCTGGTAACCCGTCCCGGATTGAATTCGTTGATAGATCTCCTCTCGGTGGACTGGGGTATCGCGTTTGGCGTCGATGCCGATTCGCACCTGGTTACCGTTAACAGCCAATACGGTGACCTTGATGTCATCGCCGATGCAGATGGTTTCGCCAACGCGGCGTGAGAGTATGAGCATTGTTTCCGATCCTTTCGGTATGAGCGACGCCCCTTGAGAATTGAGGGCGTCTGTTGAGTGTTGAACTACTAATAACCTACGTTCTTACGTATGCAACTAGCTCTTCGATGTCGGCGGGAGTAGTTCAAAAGCTGACAGTAAGTCGCCGAACTCTCGACGGCCCTCGCCAAGCATCTGGTAGTCGTCGGGTGTGGGCTGATGCCCGTAAAGAATCTTCGTCTGGGTTCGCTCAAGTGCCGCGGTTAAATCAACAAGTCTCTGCAGCTGTTCTCGTACTTCACCAGTCAGGCCGTGGCTACGAAGCATGTTTGGCTCCTTGAGCGATGTTGTTTGGCCAGGAAGACCAGCATTCTGGCTTCCATCTCGACACAAGACTTTTCCTCACAGGGTGGGGCAATGATGTTGAAGCTACCAAGCTCATGGAGTTGGAATTCCTTTTCTTGCTTGGCCAGTTGGAAAAGGCAGTCGAGTGCCTCTTTCGCGCGCGAGTCTCTGCAACCGACGATGCCGCCGACCAGAAACTCATTTATGAGGTCACAGGCCTTCTCGGCTGCAATACCTACAGCATCCATTTCGATGGAGCTGAGGCCCACTGCCTCCTCATGCTCTTCATGAAGTTCAATTTGGCCAGGAATCCGCCTAATCACAATATTGAGTGTGTTATGTCCCGTGGCGATACCAATCTCAATTGGAAGTCTGTGATTGGCAGATGAATAGCTGGCAACTGCAATCGCGGCGTCGATGCACATAACTGTTTTCCGATGATCCATTCGTGGTGCGTATTATCAATGGTTCGGCAGCTGCTGTTTCATGAATTCGCCCCTTGTAATGGGGCGAATCACAATTATTTTCCAGAACTAACTGCGGGCTTCCCGCCATCATCGTTCGTGGAGAATTTGCACTTCGGATACCCGAGACAGCTCCAGAATGGTCCGTTGTTACCGTCTCTTAAAGTTAAATGGTTCTTTTTACACTTTGGGCATTTCTCATCCGACTTAACCAACTCAGATTTGGTGGCGGCTTCCGAGCCTGTGCTTTTGAGTCTTATAGAGGCCAAGTCTGGTTCCGGTGCTTTTCCTCGAGACTTTGTTTCACCACATGTAGCTGTACAGGTGGGATAGTTTGAACAACCCCAAAATCCATTAGCGGACGTGCCGCGCCGTCTCATCTCGCCTACTTTGCAGATGGGGCAGATCTGTTGAGGACCGAACATCAAAAGCCGCTTTTCCTGGGCGAGGGCCGTAATCGTGGGGTCGGCCTTGATTCCGGCGACTTCCTTAAGAAGCAAATCATGCTGATAGGCAACTACCCCGATGTAGGATGCTTTGCCTTGCGCAATTTGGTCGAGGGCACCTTCCATCATGCGAGTGAAGTCAAGGGACACAAAGCTGAAGCGCCCTCGTGTAAGGCCGATGATTCCCATGCCAAGCTCTGTGGCAAACAGCTTTCTACCTTCTTTGCTTATGTAGGATCGTTTAAACAACGTGGCCATGGTGGACGCATAAGTCGACGGTCTGCCTATCCCATGCGATTCCAGTGCTTTTACCAGAGATGCGTCAGTGAACCGCGGCGGCGGCTTGGTAGCAGACTGCGTAACAGTGAGCTCCTTGCATTGAAGTCGTGCGTTTTCAGCGATCTCTGGGAGAGCATTCCCCTCTTCATTTTCATCCTCACTAACCTCGACGGCGGCATCTTCGGGGGTTAGCGCTAACCAACCAGGCGACGTAAGTGTTCTGCCAGTAGCTAAAAATTGGAGGTGTTGGGCTGCAACTTTAACTGCGGAGAGTAAAAGAATCTTTTTGGCGTTGTACCTGGCTGGGAGCATTTGGCTGGCCATCGTTCTCTGCCAAATGAGCTTGTATAGCTTTCCCTCTGGGCTGTCAGCTGAAAATTCACCTGCTTCCAGATTTGCCACATCTGAAGGTCGAATTGCTTCGTGTGCTTCTTGAGCATCTGCTTTCGATGACCATTTATTCGGCTTGTCAGGTACTGGATATTTGTTTGAGGTCAGCCACTCCCTTATAGCCGTCGTAGCCTCTTCGGAAAGGTTGACGCTGTCAGTCCTGTGGTAGGTGATCAAACCGGCTTCAAAGAGCGACTGTGCACGCTTCATGGTGTCGTCGACTTCCATTCCTAATGAGTTACTTGCCGCTTGTTGAAGAGTCGAGGTTGTATATGGAGGAGGAGCATTTCGAAGCGCCTCTTTCGACTCAACCTTGTAAACCATGAAGACGGGTAGCTTTTTTATTGCATCCTCGAGTCCGCGCACAACATCTAGATTAGTGAAAACCTCAGTAACCGCTATTTGCGATGCCTGTTGGAACGGTTTATGTAGCCATTGGGCTTTCCAGCCTTCCTCTTTCCCTGGCCAAGGGAATCCGACAGACAACTTGTAATAGTCAACTGACTTGAATGCCCGGATAGCCTCCTCCCGCTCAACCACCAAAAGTAGGGCAGAGCTTTGCACTCGGCCAGCGGAAAGGTGGGTAGGAGCAGAAGTCAGTTCTGTAAGGAGGGGAGAAACCGTGTAACCAACAATTCGATCGCTAACGCGTCTTGCCTCTTGGGCTGCAACCTTTGCCATGTCGATCTGGCCTGCGCTTTCGACCGCAGCCAATAGTGCTTTTTTTGTGATCTCGTTAAAAACCATTCTTTTGTGATGCTTTGGCTTGAGAACCTCAAGAAGGTGCCAGGCAATTGCTTCACCTTCACGATCAAGGTCAGTGGCGAGATAAACGGATCGGGCCTCTTGTGCTAGTTTTTTTAACCAGCCAACCGTTTTCTTCTTTTCGTCGTACACCTCATATTGAGGTCGATAGTAAGGTGCTTCGACACCCATCTCCCGAGCCGGAAGGTCACGAATATGTCCAGCTGAAGCCGCTACCTTGAAGTTTCCACCGAGGTATTTTGAAATTGTTTTCGCCTTTTTTGGCGACTCTACAACGACCAGATCAAACACTATGGCGGGTCTCCTAATGATTGAGACCACAATGCCAAGAGGATAGGTGAACGGGTCGGCTATTCGATCCCTACTCCGTTACCGGTGTAAACGCTCAACCTCTGCTTCTGAACCCGCATTTAGTACCGCTCGGACATGGAAACGATCATGTTCCTGGTTGCCTTTGTGAGCGGCCACAGCACTATCCCTGTTTCCATCATCCTGAATATTCAACGCCACCATGAGCTCACAGTGTCCAAGCTTGGAAAGCTCTGTTGCCGAAACGGAATGCGGATGGAGCCGCCCTTTTCGTTCTGCCATCACTCACCTCATTCATTGACTCGTTATCAAAACTACCTTCGCACAGGTCAGCAAAAATGCAATTTGTCATTTTCTCAGCTTACGGCTTGCAATTCACGAAAGGCTGATAGTTTGGATATAAGAAGTGGGCTAGGTGACAGGATGAGCAACTGCATAGGTACTTGGAGAGAGGCGTTACCAGAGCAACTGCGTGGTGCGCAGGTAGTTCTGTCTGAGCGCAATTTATCGACTGAAATCCCCGTCCCTTTGCATGGCCGTGGAGATCAAGTGTTTCTTGCCCGCGGTTGGCTGGTTGCCGTCGATACAAAGCGGCGAAAAATTGCACGCGTATACATGAAGGACGTAATTCAGTTAAGTGTCTACGCATTCATTTTGGCGCGCCAGTCCACTGCTCTGTTTGGTGTGAACTACCCTGTTTCCGCTACAGGATTTGTTCGCTGTGTGACCCCCCGTGGTACTGAGTACAAGCCAGTGCAGCTACTGAACAGCAGTCAGATCATCAGCCTCTGGAATCGTTATTGGTTTCTGCGTTCAGAAGGTCTCAGGGCGCGCCCGACGCATCCCAATGCCGCTTCTTGCACAGGCTGCCCTAAGCGACTCAATTGCCCAGTGGGTAGGAAGGTCCGGTAGTTCCAATGCTTCTTGGCTGTGAATGTGCCCCCGACTGTTGGTCTGGGTTCTGGCGGGTTGTGGATCATCTGCCGTGCTAATCTTCCGAGCCGTGTCTTGATCAACCATCCAAACAAGACTTACTTACCAAGGCTAACAGCTTGAACGATCTTCTATTCACCCCTTCCGAAGCTGTCGGGTTATCCAATCCGGAGCCACCGCATTCTGTTGAGGCTGAACAGGCGGTTTTGGGCGGGCTGCTGCGTGCCAATCAGGCTTGGATGAAGGTTTCAGGTTATCTGGCCGGAGATGATTTCTTTCGTGGTGATCATAGGCTGATCTTCAAGGCTCTCGAATTTCTGGCTGAGTCCGGTAAAGCGATGGACGTGGTGACATTACACGACGTTCTTGAAACCAACGGTCACCTGCAGGCCGCTGGCGGTCTCCGCTATCTGAGCGAGTTGTATGAAAACACCTCCTCTGTTGCCAATATCGTCTCTTACGCGCGTGTAATCAGTGAGCGAGCAAGACTTCGAAGCATCATAAAGGCATGTGATGAGATTGAAGAAAGCGCTCTCAAACCTGAAGGCAAATCTGCTGATGACCTTGTGCATCAGGCGGAACAAGCGATTTTGGCTGTGGGAGGAGCGCGGCCTAAAGAGGGCGGCCCGGTGCTGCTAGAGCAGCTCCTCAGTAAAGCCGTAAATACTATCAACACTTTGCACCAATCTGGAGGGGAGGCAGTTGGTCTTTCTACCGGTTTTAATGAGTTGGATAGGCGCCTCAACTACCTCCGGCCTGCAGATCTCATAATCGTTGCCGGAAGGCCGTCGATGGGCAAAACATCGTTTGCGATGAACATAGTGGAAAGCGCCATACAACGATCAGAAAAGGTTGTATTGGTGTATTCGCTTGAGATGCCAGGAGATACGCTGGTTAGTCGCATGATCTCCTCAATCGGCGGTATAGAGCAGTCACGTGTCAGATCTGGTCAGCTATTAGATGAGGACTGGCCAAAGCTAGTCAGCGCTGCAGAAATCATCAATCAGCATGACCGGATCTTTATCGATGACACGGCCAACCTCAGCCCATCTGAAATGAGATCACGGACGAGACGAATTCGACGCGTCCACGGCGAAATTGGCTTGATAATGGTTGATTACCTGCAGTTAATGAACGTGCCTGGAGCCACCGGATTCAACAGAACAAACGAAATTTCCGAGATCTCGCGATCACTCAAGGCGTTGGCCAAGGAGTTTAATTGTCCGGTAGTGGCGCTGTCACAACTTAACCGGTCGTTGGAACAGCGCCCAAATAAAAGACCAATTAATTCAGACCTGCGGGAATCCGGCGCAATAGAGCAGGATGCAGACGTGATTATGTTTGTTTACCGCGATGAAGTTTACAACCCTGAATCCAAGTTTAAAGGGACGGCGGAGATCATTATCGGGAAGCAGCGAGAAGGCCCGATTGGCTTCGTGCGCCTGCGCTTCGATGGGCGCTATACCCGATTCGAGGACATCAAGCCCGGCTCTCACGACTTTACTGATGCTGAAATGGGCGTACCGCAAGTCATTCGAAATCCAAGACTTGGGCGTGTTAACGCCCATGTCGTTGCGACCGCAGTGAAAACTGAGAAGGAGCGTCGGAGTAGGACACCAAGAGCAAGGCGGCGGTCTCCATAGGACACATCGAGACTTTCACTTGTCGTTAACAGAAGCCCTAATTGGCGAGGACAGACACGCTGATGAATGAAATTACGGATTCCCAGTTCGACCTTCAGACCTCGGCTCTGAAGGTTCCGCCTCACTCTATTGAGGCGGAACAAGCTGTACTCGGTGGTCTGATGCTAGACAACAACGCCTGGGAACGCGTGCTCGATCAAGTCTCAGACGGGGACTTCTATCGTCATGATCACCGCCTGATCTTCCGTGCGATCGCCAAGCTGGCGGACCAGAACTCGCCGATTGACGTCGTGACCCTTGCCGAGCAACTCGACAAGGAAGGGCAAACCTCTCAAGTCGGTGGCCTCGGCTACCTCGGTGAGCTGGCAAAAAACACCCCGTCCGTCGCCAACATCAAGGCCTATGCGCAGATCGTTCGCGCACGGGCCACCTTGCGCCAGCTCATTGGCATCGCCACTGAGATTGCCGACAGCGCCTTCAATCCGGAAGGTCGGACCGCGGAAGAGATTCTTGACGAAGCAGAGCGGAAGATTTTCCAGATCGCCGAGGCAAGGCCTAAAACCGGCGGCCCGGTGAGCGTGAATGACTTGCTGACCAAGGCCATCGATCGCATTGACACACTGTTCAATAGTGACAACGCCATCACTGGAATTTCGACGGGCTATACCGACCTTGACGAGAAAACCAGCGGCTTGCAGCCCTCGGACTTGATTATCGTCGCTGGCCGTCCATCCATGGGTAAAACCACCTTTGCGATGAACCTGGTGGAAAACGCCGTGCTGCGCAGCGACAAATGCGTCCTGGTTTATTCGCTGGAGATGCCAGGTGAATCGCTTATCATGCGTATGTTGTCGTCCCTCGGTCGTATTGATCAGACCAAGGTCCGGGCTGGTAAACTCGAAGACGACGACTGGCCGCGGCTGACTTCAGCTGTCAACCTGCTCAACGACCGCAAGCTGTTCATCGACGATACGGCCGGTATCAGCCCGTCGGAGATGCGTGCCCGCACCCGGCGTCTGGTACGTGAGCACGGTGACGTTGCCCTGATCATGATCGACTACCTGCAATTGATGCAGATCCCAGGCTCCAGCGGCGACAATCGGACCAACGAAATTTCCGAAATTTCCCGGTCCTTGAAAGCCCTCGCCAAGGAATTCAACTGTCCGGTGGTGGCGCTGTCCCAGCTCAACCGCTCCCTGGAACAACGGCCGAACAAACGCCCGATCAACTCCGACCTTCGGGAATCCGGAGCGATCGAGCAGGATGCCGACGTGATCATGTTCGTGTACCGGGACGAGGTCTATCACCCGGAAACCGAGCACAAGGGCATCGCCGAGATCATCATCGGCAAGCAGCGGAATGGCCCGATCGGCACTTCGCGCCTGGCGTTTATCGGCAAGTACACCCGTTTCGAAAACCTGGCACCGGGCAGTTATAACTTCGACGACGATGAGTGATCGATACCAGGTTTTGTTCGGCATAAATGAAAAGCGCCCTGAAAGGGGCGTTTATTCTGAATCAGGGAATTAACTCACAAGGCTCAAGTTTTCTTGCTTCTCCTGATCGCCTTCTGAGCTTTTAGGCTCCTCTTTACGATGCCGAGCAGCTTCATCTGAGACTAGGAGAAACTGCTCGTACAGCTCTACGGGAATGGCCACTGCAACGGTGCCACCCTTAGCGTCAATCACAGCGGTCTTGCGCATAATTTGCGAAATTCCTGTCATAGAGGATGTCATGTTGGTTACCAGTTTTTTGCCTATTCGCAGGGTAGGTACGGCGATGTTCTTACTAGTCAGTTTGATCTGTTGCCTCGGTTTCGCCGGCGCCACCTGAGCCGCATTCTGCGAACCTTGCAGTGACTCTGATGCCTGATTACCTGCCTGGGTTGGAGTTGCCTGCCGAAGATCGCCTGCATCGGTATTGGAACTTTGATCAATCGTCAGCTGCAGTGGGTCGGCACCCTCAATCTCTTCCTGGCGCTTACGATAGGAGCTCATGATGATTTCGATGCTCTCATCACCGTATTTGCGGTAGAGGTCCAACGCAAGATGCGGCTTTATTACGTCTTGTTCGAGCAGGGTTTGAATCTGTGCCGGCAGTGAAAGGAGGCGAAGGGTCTCGCGCACATGGG
>LNAP01002560.1_pt1 | contig 20834 bp, 20 predicted proteins | sample 602601 | NCBI WGS metagenome assembly LNAP01 (sample SAMN02440304, study PRJNA202911) | soil metagenome | biome: Subtropical and temperate rainforests or woodlands; isolation source: soil samples (1 kg each in a 20% v/v slurry with milli Q water) were... ...
CATGGGCCCCGAAGCGCTGCGCGTCGCGGACCTGGGCCCGGTCATCGAGGCCCAGGGCTTCCAGGTCACCGACCGCGGCAACCTTTACGGCCCGGCCAACCCCTGGCTGCCGCCGGTGGAGGGTTACCGCCACCTGGAAGAAGTCGCGGCCTGGAACCGCGCGGTGCACGACGCCGTCTACCAGGAACTGAGCCAGGGCCGCCTGCCCATCCTGCTGGGCGGCGACCACTGCCTGGGCATAGGCTCCATCAGCGCGGTGGCGCGCCACTGCCGCGCGGCGGGCAAGAAGCTGCGAGTGCTGTGGCTGGACGCCCATGCCGACTTCAACACCAACTCGCTCACGCCCACCGGCAACATCCATGGCATGCCCGTGGCCTGCCTGTGCGGCTACGGCCCGGCGCAGATCACCGGAATGTCCGGCCAGACGCCCGACATCGAACCGGGCTGGGTGCGGCAGATCGGCATACGCAGCGTGGACCAGGGCGAAAAGCGCCTGGTCCACGAAGCCGGCCTGGAAGTCTTCGACATGCGCTACCTGGACGAAATGGGCATGCGCGCCACCATGGAAGCCGCCTTGGCGGGGCTGGACGCCGACACCCACCTGCACGTGAGCTTCGACGTGGATTTCCTGGACCCGGAAATCGCCCCCGGCGTGGGCACCACCGTGGCGGGCGGCCCCACCTACCGCGAAGCCCAGCTCTGCATGGAAATGATCGCCGACACCGGCCTGATGCGCTCGCTGGACGTGGTGGAGCTGAACCCTGCGTTCGACGTGCGCAACAAGACCGCCGAACTCGCGGTAGACCTGATCGAAAGCCTGTTCGGCAAGTCCACCCTGATGCGCCGCGGCTCCTGAACCGACCTGCACCCCGCGCAATGCGGCGGTAACCATGCGCTGGCCCGGGCCGCGCATGGCGCGTGACCCACGCGCACTCCACCTGGCGTCCATATTGCGGCGCCCCCTCGCCGGCCCCCGCCGGTCCCCCGGACCGACTTCGGCCTGGGAAATCCCCTCTGTTGACTTTTCACATGTGCGAACCTAAGTTCTTGCACAGGAATTTTCTTTCATCAATATGAATTAATTTTCGGCCAGGTGGAGAACTGGCACCCTGCACGCGGATACACGGCATCAAACGAAAAACCGATAAATCGGCCCCACCGGCCGGGAGGCAAGCAGATGCGTATCAATCCCCTGTTGGCGGCGCTGGCCGCCACGCTGGCCGCCTGCGCGGCCCAAGCCCAATCCGACGTGGTGCGCCTGGGCGTGTCCAACGACCGTTCCGGCATCTATTCGGACCTGGGCGGCCTGGGCTCGGAAATGGCGGTCCGCATGGCGGTCGAGGACTTCGGCGGCAAGGTCGCCGGCAAGACCGTCGAGGTCATAGGCGCGGACAACCAGAACAAGGCGGACGTGGCCTCGGCCCTGGTCCGCCGCTGGTTCGACACGCAAGGCCTGGTGGCCGTGGTGGACGGCGGCGCCAGCTCCGCGGGCCTTGCCGCGCAAGGCGTGGCGCGGGAAAAAGGCGGCACCGCCCTCATCAGCGGCGGCTTCGCCGGCGACTTCAGCGGCAAGCAGTGCAGCAACCTCAGCACGCAGTGGGCGCCCGACACCTATGCCCTGGCCAACGCGGTGGTCAAGAGCGTGGTCGAAAGCGGCGGCAAGTCCTGGTACTTCATCACCACCGACTACGTGTTCGGCAAGTCCCTGGAAGCCAACGCCTCGCGCTTCGTCGACGCGGCGGGCGGCAAGGTGCTGGGCAGCACCCGCCATCCCCTGGGCGCCATGGACTTCGCCTCGTTCCTGGTACAGGCGCAATCGTCCAAGGCCGACGTGGTGGGCCTGGCCAGCGCAGGCGGCGATCTGGTCAACCTGATCAAACAGGCCCAGGAGTTCGGCCTGACCGGCGGCAAGCAGCGCATGCTGACCTTCCTGACCTTCATCAACGACGTGCAGGCGATGGGCCTGCCCGTGGCGCAAGGGCTGACCTTTCCCACCGGTTTCTATTGGGATGCGGACGAGGACACCCGCGCCTGGACCCAGCGCTGGCAAAAGAAAATGGGCGTGACCCGCGCACCGTCCATCGTGCAGGCGCTGAGCTACGTCGCCACCACGCACTACCTGCAGGCCGCCCAGGCCGCCGGTTCTTTCGACGGCGCCGCCGTCAACCAGAAGATGCGCGAGTTGCCCGTCACCACCAAACTGATCAAGAATGCCCGGGTGCGCCCCGAAGACGGCCGCGTCATCATGGATCTGTATCTGGTCGAAGTGAAGAAGCCCGCCGAATCCAAATACCCCGGCGACTTCTACCGCATCCTGTCCACGGTGCCGGGCGAAAAGGTCTTCGTGTCCCTGGCGGACAGTGAATGCCCGAGCGTAAAGAAATAGCTTTGCCGCGCCGCGCCCGCCTGGCGGGCCGGCCGTAAAAAACACCTAGGAGGAGACATCCCATGAAGTGCTATTGCGTCGTGAACTTCCGCGAGCCCCTGCAGGAAATGAACCCGCCCACACCCACGCCGCAAGGGTCGCAGGTGCTGCTGAAGGTACGCGCGGCGGGCGTTTGCCACAGCGATATCCACTTGTGGGAAGGCGGCTACGACCTGGGCCAGGGCCGCACGCTGTCGCTGAAGGACCGCGGCGTCTCGCTGCCCCTGACCATGGGCCACGAAACCGTGGGCGCCGTGGTCGCGGCCGGACCCGACGCCCAGGGGCTGTCGGCGGACCGCAATTATCTGGTCTATCCCTGGATCGGCTGCGGCAACTGCCCGCCTTGCCTGGCCGGCATGGAAAACCATTGCTCGGCGCCCGCCTGCCTGGGCGTGCACCGCGCCGGCGGCTACGCCGACCACATCCTGGTGCCGCACCCGCGCTACCTGATCGACATCGGCGACCTCGATCCCGCGCAGATCGCGCCCTATGCCTGCTCCGGGCTCACCACCTATTCGGCGCTGAAGAAGATCGGCGCCGACGTGTACCGCGCACACCCCGTGGTCATCTTCGGCGCCGGCGGCCTGGGCCTGATGAGCCTGACGCTGATCAAGGCCCTGGGCGGCGCGGGCGCCATCGTCGTCGATATCGACCCGGCCAAGCGCCAGGCCGCGCTGGAGGCCGGCGCCCTGGCCGCCATCGACGGCGCAGCGCCCGACGCCGCGCAGCAGATCATCAAGGCGGCTGGCGGCAAGCCCGTGCAGGCCGCCATCGATCTGGTCGGTGCGCCCGCCACCACCTCGCTGGCCTTCGACTTCCTGACCAAGGGCGGCAAACTTATCATCGTCGGCCTGTTTGGCGGGGCCTCGTCGTGGCCCATCGCGCTGATCCCCATGAAGGCCATGTCCATCATCGGCAGCTACGTTGGCAATCTGACCGAGCTGCAAGAATTGATGGAGCTGGTGCAGGCGGGCAAGGTGCCGCCGATGCCGGTACACCGCCACGCCCTGGCCGAAGCCGACAGCGTGCTGTCCGCGCTGCGCGCCGGCAAGGTGGTTGGCCGGGCCGTGCTGACGGTCGATTGACGTCCTGGCCCGCAATGGCAAGGCGCCGCGCTTGGCGCCGGGCAGGCTCAGCCCGGCCGCAAGCGCGGGTCGTAGATGAACCGCTCGCGCCGGACCACGACAATATGCTCGGCGTCCGGATGCGCAGGATTGATCAGCAGATTGCAGTCGGGCACGCCGCGATACGGCACGATGGCGCTGGGCAGTTCCAGCAGCGCCGATACGCCCGACGCCACCCAGTTATCGCCCACGGCCTGCGAGGCCTCGGCGAACGGCACCGCCTCCCAGAACGGATAGTCTTCCTGCAGTTGGCCCAGCGTCAGGGCCTGGCGGGCCTCATGGATGGCGCGCGGCACGGCAAGCTCAATCAGATAGCGGTTGGCCTGCTCGGATGCGCGGGCCGCGAAATGCACCACGGTCTCGAGCACGGCCAGCGCGACGCTGGACGAGGTATACACCACCGCCGTGCCCGGGCTGTTGTAACGCCCGCCCACCGCGGCGGCGCCGGCGCCGCTCAGGTCGTCGGCTCGGTATTTGCCGGCCGTCGTGCCGATGCGCCACAGCGACACGAACTCCGTCATGCGTAGACGCCGGCGGCCGCGCGCGCCAGAGTGTCTTCGACGATGCGGCTGCTGGCGTCAGAGGTCAGCAACGACAAGGGCTTGACGTTCCCCAAGGCGGGCACCGGCGTGTTCAGCCACAACACCGCTTCTTCGTCGCTGCCCAGCACCTGGCGGGCGACCCGCGCCACACGCGCAACGCGCGCCAAGCGGTCAGATTCGCCCAGGGGCAGCATCTGCCCCTCGCGCGTCCACCGTGACAACGATGCCGCCTTGACCTCGGTGATGGCCATGATTTCCGATTTGGGGACCTGCAGGAAGTCAGCGGCGTCGTCCACCATCTGCGCCGGCAACCCTCGCCGCACATCGCGCGCGATGTCACTCAGCGGGCTGTCCACCAGTTCCTGGAACAGTTGCTTGGCCCGGACCGCCGAGTGACGCGGCGGACGCTTGACGGAAGCGCCGCGTTTGTCAGCCGCTTTTCCAACGATGGCGATAGTCATGAGCGCCCCAAGAAGTTCCAAACAGAATTTATGATATCCCATTTGGAATGCCATTTCCAGGCCGTTGCCGTCGGCGCGCCGTCCGCCCCGGCATGCACCGAATTTGGGCATATCATAGGCGGCGTTACACACGATCACAGACAAGGAAAAGGACAAGCAATGACGGACCGGCAACTCACGATACTCGCAGCGTTGAACCTCATGGTGGCAGTGGGCGCCGGCGCCTTCGGCGCCCATGGATTAAAGCGCATGCTGACGCCGGAATTGCTGTCCGTCTGGCAGACGGGGGTGCTGTACCACCTGATCCACGCCATGGGCCTGTTTATCATCGCCCTGCTGGGCGCCCGGTTCGGCTCGCCGCTGCTGTCGGCGGCCGGCGTGGTCATGTTCGTGGGCATCGTGCTGTTTTCAGGCAGCCTGTACCTTCTGTCGCTGACCGGCACGCACTGGCTCGGCGCCGTCACGCCCCTGGGCGGCGCGGCCTTCCTGGCCGCCTGGGCGATGGTGGCGCTTGCCGCCTACCGCGCCCAGGGCTGACCCTCCGCGCTACGCACATACGTCCCTTATTCGCCACGGCGGCAGGAACCGCCGCTCTTGCAGGTTTCAGATGTCTTCCTCGACCGTACTACCCGCCCCCCGGGACCACTCCGCCGCCGCAGGCATTGCCTGCGTGGTGGGCGGCATCTTCTTCCTGACGCTCAGCGACGCCAACGCCAAGTGGCTGGGCGCGCACTACAACCCGTTGCAGATCCTGTTCCTGCGCGCCTTGATCGCCTTGCCCTTCGTCATGACGCTGGCCTTGTGGCTGGGAGGCCGCCGGGTGCTGCGCACCACGCACCCGGGCCTGCACCTGACACGCGGCGCGATCAACGTGGTGTCCGCCTGTTGCTTCTATCTGGGCCTACGCGCGTTGCCGCTGGCCGAAGCCACCGCGATCGCGTTCGCCGCCCCCCTGTTCGTGACGGCGCTGTCGGTGTTGATCCTGAAAGAACGCGTGGACGGCAAGCGCTGGCTCGCCGTGCTGGCGGGCTTCGTCGGGGTGTTGATCGTCGTGCGCCCGGGGTCGTCCGCTTTTCAGCCCGCCACCCTGCTGCCGCTGACGACGGCCTTCCTGTATGCCGTCATGATGATCACGGCGCGTGGCATCAGTCGCGGCGAAGGAATGCTAACGACCACGTTCTACATCGTGCTGGGGCAACTGGTCTGCAGCGCCGTCGGCTTGCCTTGGGTGTGGCAGACCCCGGCGATGGAAGACCTGCCTTACTTCGGCGGCGTGGCGTTGTTCAGCACGCTGGGCCTGGCCCTGATCACACAGGGCTTTCGCATCGGCCCGGCCTCCGTCGTCGCGCCGTTCGACTACACCGGCCTGATCTGGGCCACGATCCTGGGCTGGATTTTCTGGCGCGAAGCGCCGGATGCCTATGCCTACCTGGGCGCACTGATCATCGCCGGCAGCGGCGTCTACATCGCGGTGCGCGAGGCGCGGGCCAAAGGCAAACGGCGCGCCAAGGCATAACGGCGGGCCGTTCCGGCTATTCGGTGGGCGGGGGAAAATTCCGCTGCAGCACCCGCGCCACGTTCGGTTCCAGGGCCGCTTCGCGCGCCACGGCCGTCAACGCCGGACAGACAGCGCCGAACCACGCCTGCCCGGGCCGCCAATGCGTCATGACGGTCACATACAGGTCCAGCGCCGAGAATCGGCGGCCCAGCATATGCGGCGCGCCCGCCTGGCGTTCAAGCTCCAGCCATAGTTCCGCCCGGCGCGTATGCACGCGTTCGCGCAGCAGGTCCGCCGCCGCGCCCTCCGTGGTCCATTGCGGTGGGTCGTCGCCATACGTGAAGGTCGGATAGATGGCGGCGACCAGCCGCAGCAACAGATTCAGGAAGTGCACGCGCTCCGGCTTGTCGGGCGGTGGCGCCAGGCCCGCTTGTGGCGCCACGTCATGCAGGTGCAGGATCATCGCCGCGCTTTCGGTCATGACCTCGCCGTCGGGCGTGATCAGCGTCGGCACCTGCCCCAGCGGGTTCAGATGCAGCAGCCTGTCGCGTTCCGGGCCGGGTTTCAGGTACGGCACGTCCGTCAGCGTATGCGGCACGTTGGCCAGCGCCAGCGCCATCTCGACGATGGCCGAGCCGCAGCCCGCGGATCCGATCAGTTCATACGTCTTCATCGCTCACTCTCCCGATTCCGCCGGCGCGATCCGCAGCAATTGCCCGGGAGATGCGTCGGTCAGCACATAGACATATCCATCCGGCCCCTGCCGGACATCGCGTATCCGGCTTTTGCGGTCCACCAATAACCACTCCTGCCCCACGACCCGATTGCCGTCCAGCGTCAGGCGGATCAGATTCTGATTGCCCAGCGCGCCGATGAACAACGAGTTCCGCCACGCCGGAAAGCGGTCGGCGCTATAGAAGGCCATGCCGCTGATTGCGGGAGACTTGGCCCACCAGAACAGCGGCGGCTCGGTCCCGGGCGCGGTTTCGCCCTTGGCCTCGGGTATCGGCTGGCCCGAATAATTGATGCCGTAGGTCGCCAACGGCCAACCGTAGTTCTTGCCCGGCTTGACTAGGTTGATCTCGTCGCCGCCGCGCGGGCCGTGCTCGTTTTCCCAAAGGTCGCCGGACCACGGGTTCAACGCCATCCCTTGAGGGTTGCGGTGTCCGTAAGACCAGATCTCGGGCCGTGCGCCAGCCTTGCCGGCAAAGGGATTGTCGGGCGGCACCGAGCCATCGGTTTTCAGCCGCACCACCTTGCCTTGCAGCTTGTCGAGGTCCTGCGCGGTGGGACGCTGGTTGTTTTCGCCCAGTGCGATGAACAGATATCCCTTGCCGTCGAATACCAGGCGCGATCCGAAGTGCTGACCCGACGACAGCTTGGGGGTCTGGCGGAACAACACCTTGAAATCCTGCAGGCCCGTGGCGTCATCGACCAGGCGTCCGCGTCCAACGACCGTGCCGCTTTTATTGCCGTCGGACTCGGCGTAAGACAAATACACATAACGATCGGTGGCGAAGTCCGGCGACAGCGCCACGTCCAGCAAGCCGCCCTGCCCCGAGGCTGCTACTTTTGGCACCCCCGAGAGCGGTTTCGACAGCCCGCCCGGCGTGCGGAGCAAGCGCAGATTGCCGGGCCGTTCGGTGATCAACACACCGCCGTCGGGTAGAAAGGCCATTGCCCAAGGATGATCCAATCCGCCCACGACAGGCGTGACGCGGGAGGCCACCGCGGGCGGTTCCTGGGCGGCGCGCGCAGGCGACGCGGCGTGAAAGGCACCCGCGACGGCCAGCAACGAGGATACGAACAGGGGGATCGCGCGCGTGCTCGCGGCGGTGCGTGACTGCATGGACATCTCCGGCGGCAACTGGGTTGAATGCGGGCACGGATGGCATGGCAGGAAGGCGCGGCCTCGGCCTTGGTTGGCGTACCATAGCGCCCAGGGACGGTGCCTCCCGTCCTTCCTCTCAGGAGACCCCATCACATGAAACTGTACTACATGCCCGGCGCGTGCTCGCTCGCTTCCCACATCGTCCTGGAGTGGGTCGGCAAACCATACGAGACGCACAAGCTCAGCCGCGAGGAGCTCAAGGGCGCTGACTTTCTGAAGGTGAATCCGCTGGGCGCCGTACCCGCGTTGACCGACGGCGACTGGACCGCGACGCAAAACGCCTCGATCCTGGAATACATCGCCGAACAGGCCCCGCAAAGCAAGCTGCTGGGCGACGGCAGCGCGCGTTCACGCGCGGATGTGCGCCGCTGGGTGGGCTTCATCAACTCCGACATCCACAAGACGTTCTCGATGATCTTCGGTGCGTCCCGCTTCCTGAGCGACGAAGGCGCGCAGAAAGAACTGGCCGAATCGGCTTCGAAGCTGCTGACCAAGCTGTTCTCGCAGCTGGACGCGCAACTGGCCGGCAAGCCGTACCTGACGGGCGACGCGCCCTCCATCGCCGACGCCTACCTGTACGTCGTGCTGCGCTGGGCGCATGCCAAGGGCGTGGACCTGTCCGGTCAGGACAACCTGGCGGCATTCTTCAAGCGCATGGAAGCCGACAAGGGTGTCCAGGCCGCGCTGAAGGCCGAAGGGCTGTAACGCAAAGGCTGGCGGCGGGCGGCTTTTCCCTGCCTCCCAGCCCTTCCTATTCAGCTTTTGTCCGGCGCGCCTGACGGCCCCGAGAACGCTGCGCCCTCCAGCGTTTTCTTCACCGCCGCCAGGAAGCGCCGAGCCAATAACGGCGGCGCGCTCAGATTCGAATGCGTGGCCCAGATTTCGACGCAGGCTGCGGGCTCGATGGGCCGCAGCACTGTCTGCGCCGCTAGGTCGGGCGCCACGCACCACGCGTCCACCAGCGCCGGCCCCAACCCCTGCTGCACAAACGAACAGGCCGTCACGGGCGAGTGCACTTCGACCGCGGCGGCGCATCGCGGCCCCTCCCCGAAGAACGGCTGCAACGCCCGCCCCAGCGGCGTGTCTCGCGGGTAACCGATCCATGCGGCCGACGCGAAATCCTCCGGGCGCACCACATCATGGCGAGCCAGCGGGTGCGATTTCGGCATGACGCAGACCACCGGCACCTGCGCCAGCCGAACCGATGTCAGGTTGGGATGATCGGGCGGCTGCATCGAAATGCCGATGTCCGCCTGCCCGGACAGGAAGTACGCCGCAAGTTCGTCGAACGTGACACTGCGGTAGTCCACGCGGGCATCCGCATTGCGCCCCCGAAACCGCTCCAACGCCATCGGGACCAACCGTTGGCCGAAGCTGGCGCTGGCCACGATCTTCAGCATGCCCGCGCCCGACTGCCCCAAACTGGCCGCCAGATCGTTCACGCGCTGGATACCGCCATAGACCTGCTCGACTTCGGCGTACAGCCGGCGCGCCTCGGCCGTGGGCGACAAGCGGCTCTTCACGCGTTCGAACAGACGGTATCCCAGCCGGCTCTCGGTCAGCGCCAGCACCCGGCTGACGGCAGGTTGCGATACGTGCAGCATCCGCCCCGCCCCGCTGATCGAGCCGGACATCATGATGGCCCGGAATACCTCGATCTGACGCAGGTTCAACGGCCGTCCGGCACTGGGGCCGACCTCGTCGGCATAGGCATCCGCATCCAAATTTCTTCCCCTTGATCGATAACGGCGGATTATAGGATTGCCACATTTTTCGATGATGCGGCGCCGCAGCGCAGGTGTAATCTGCGCCGGTCTACACAACAAAACAAGGGGAATACCACCATGTACCGCACCATTTTCCGCAGCCTTTCGGCGATAGCCCTGAGCACCTCGCTGATCGGCGCCGCCGTCGCCGGCCCGTATCCCGACAAGCCCATCACGTTCATCGTGCCGTCCGCCGCGGGCGGATCGCCCGACGTGCTGTCGCGCCTGATCACAACGCAACTGGCCCGCGACACCGGCGCCACGATGGTCGTTGAAAACCGCCCGGGCGCCGCGGGCAACATCGGCATCGCGCTGGTCAAGCGTGCCGCGGCCGATGGCTACACGGTGGGCTACGGCAACATCAATACGCTTGCCGTGAACCGCTCGCTGTTCAAGCGCCTGCCCTACGACGTGGACAAGGACCTGACGCCGGTCGCCCACCTGTTCGACCTGTACAACGCATTGATCGTGCCGGCCGATTCCCCGGTCAAGAGCGTGCAGGACCTGATCGACCTGGCCCGCAAGCAACCCGGCCGCCTGTCTTACGGCGCCTCGGGCGTCGGCACCACCGGCCACATGGGCGGCGAACTCTTCAAGAGCATGGCCAAGCTGGACGTGATGTTCATCCCGTACAACGGCGGCCCCGCCGCCATCCAGGACCTGCTGGGCGGCCGCCTGGACTACCTGTTCGTGAACACCTCGGAAGCCACCCCCCTGGTCAAGAGCGGCAAGGTCCGCGCCATCGGCGTCAGCAGCCTGAAACGCCTGCCCTTGATGCCCGACGTGCCGACGCTGGACGAATCTGGCCTGAAGGGCTATGAAACGGTCGCGTGGGGCGGCGTCGTGGCGCCCAAGGGCACGCCCGCCGAGGTGGTGGCCACGCTGAACGCCGCCATCCAGAAAGCCCTTCAGGCACCCGACGTGCGCACCGGGCTGGCCACGCTTGGCGCGGTGCCGGCCGCGGGTTCGCCCGACGACTTCAAGCAGCTGATCGATCGTGAAACGGTCAAGTGGCAGAAGATCATCGACAACGCCGGCATCGAAAAACTGGACTAAGCAGCCTCATGACGGATTGCACTTTGCAGGCAGATTTCATCGTCGCGGGCGCCGCGCTTATCGACGGCTCGGGCGGACCCGCCCGCCAGGCAGACCTGGCCGTGCTGGGCGACCGCATCGTCGCAGTGGGCCGCTTCGTCCACCCCGAAGGCGTGCCGGTAGTCGACGGACGGGGCAAGGTCCTGGCCCCGGGCTTCATCGATTCGCACACCCACGACGACGGCTACCTGCTGGCGCATCCGGACATGTTGCCCAAAGTGTCGCAAGGCATCACCACGGTCGTCACCGGCAACTGCGGGATCAGCCTGGCGCCACTTGAGCGCGACGCCGTCCCGCAACCGCTGGACCTGCTGGGCCCGCCCGACCTGTTCCGCTTCGGCACGTTTCGGGCGTGGATAGACGCCCTGCGCGCCACGCCGGCCGCCGTGAACGTGATCCCGCTGGTGGGGCACACCACGCTGCGCGTCGCCGTCATGAACGATACGTCGCGTGCCGCGAACGACAGCGAACGCGCCGCGATGCGCGAGCTGATGCAAGAAGCGCTGGACGCCGGCGCCTTCGGCGTCTCCACCGGCACGTTCTACCCACCGGCCAGCGCCGCACCCACCGACGAGATCATCGACATCTGCCGTCCGCTCAAGGACGCGCGGGAATCGGGCCGGGTCGGTCTGTACGCCACCCACCTGCGCGACGAAGCCGACCACATCGTTCCCGCTATGGAGGAAGCGTTGCTGATCGGCCGCGAACTCGACTGCCGGGTGGTGTTCTCGCACCACAAGCTGGCGGGCGAACGCAATCATGGCCGCACCCGCGAAACCCTGGACCTGATCAGCCGCGCCGCCGCTAGCCAGCCCGTATGCCTGGACTGCCACCCTTATCCGGCCACCTCCACCATGCTGCGCCTGGACCGGGCGCGGCTGGCCAGCCGCACGATGATTACCTGGTCCAAAGGCTACCCCGAGGCCACCGGCCGCGATTTCAGCGAGGTCATGCAAGCGCTGGGCCTGGACGACGAGGCCGCCGTCGCGCGCCTGGCCCCCGCCGGCGCGATCTACTTCCTGATGGACCCGGCCGACGTCAACCGCATCTTCGCGCATCCGCTGACGATGGTCGGGTCGGACGGCCTGCCCTTCGATCCGCATCCGCACCCCCGCCAATGGGGCACGTTCACCAATGTCTTGCGCACGATGGTGCGCGAACAGCAACTGCTGTCGCTAGAGGCCGCCATTCACAAGATGACGGGTCTGGCGGCGGGCCAATATGGAATCGCCAAGCGTGGACTGCTGCGCGAGGGTTATCATGCTGACCTGGTGCTGTTCGATCCCGCCACGGTGACAGATGTGGCCACTTTTTCAGCTCCCATTCAGGCAAGCCAGGGCATCCACGCGGTGTGGGTCAACGGCAAGCAGGTGTGGGACGGGGAACGAACTGGCGCTGAACGCCCGGGACAGGTCCTGACGCCCGGCGACGCATTACCTCGGAGTTTATAAAGTGAAGACCTTTTCCCAGGGCTGCTACCTGGGTGTATTGGGCGGCATGGGCCCGATGGCCGGCGCGGCCTTTGCCCTACGCCTGGCGGCGCTGACGCCCGCCGCGATTGACCAGCAACACATCCCCACCTTGTTGCGCAACGATCCCCGCATTCCCGACCGTTCCAGCGCCTACATGGCGGGCGGCGAAAGCCCCCTGCCCTACATGGTCGACGGCGTGCGTTTCCTGGAAGCCTCCGGTGCGCAGTTGATCGCCATCCCGTGCAACACGGCGCACCTCTGGTATGACGAGATCGCGGCGTCCACCGGTGTGCCGGTGCTGCACATCATCCAGGCCGTTATCGACGACCTGCGCCGCCTGGGCCTGCCCGGTGGCCGCATTGGCCTGATGGGCACCGCGGCCACGCTGAAGCTGGGGCTTTACCAGAAGCGTCTCGAGGCCCAAGGCTATGAGTGCATCGCGCCGGACGACGACGAGGTCGAACGCTACTGCATGGGCTCGATCCGCGCCGTCAAAGGCAATCAACTGGAAGCCGCGTTCGCGCCGGCCGCCGAGTGCATCGCGCGCCTGAAGGCCCGCGGCGCCGATGCCGTGGTGCTCGGTTGCACCGAACTGCCGCTAGCCGTGCCGCATGCGCTGCGCCCCGGTCTGGGCGTGATGCTGACGGATTCAATCGATGCACTGGCCCGCGCGGCCATTGCGCACTATGAAGCCGACTTGGCCAAGCAGCTTATCGCGGCTTGATGGTTGCGCGCGCGATCACCGCTTTGCAGCAAAAAAAAGGCGCATCTTCCGATGCGCCCAATTTCCCTTCGCGGGGAATGTCGATCTAATCGTCAACCGCCCAGGTAAGCCTTGCGCACCTGATCGTTGACCAGCAAATTGGCGCCCGTGTCCTGCAGCACGACGCGGCCGTTCTCCAGCACATAACCGCGATCGGCCACGCCCAGCGCCTTGTTCGCGTTCTGCTCCACCAGGAACACCGTCACGCCTTGTTCGCGGATCTCGCGGATGATGTCGAAGATCTGCGCGATCACCAGCGGCGCCAGGCCCAGCGTCGGCTCGTCCAGCAGCAACAGGCGTGGACGCGTCATCAGCGCCCGGCCGATGGCCAGCATTTGCTGTTCGCCGCCCGACATCAGGCCGGCGCGCTGCGCGGAACGTTCTTTCAAACGCGGGAACAAACCGTAGACGTGCTCGATGCCCGCCTCGATTTCCGACCGCTTCGAAAAAAAGCCGCCCATCATCAGGTTTTCGGCAACCGTCAAATCCTTGAAGACACGACGCCCTTCCGGCGAAATGGCGATGCCATTGCGCATGATGTGGTGCGTGTCCTTGTGGGTGATGTCCTCGCCTTCAAACGTGATCTTGCCTTCGCGCGCCCTGGGGTTTCCGCAGACCGTCATCAGCAGCGTCGTCTTGCCGGCGCCGTTGGCCCCGATCAACGTCACGATTTCGCCTTTGTTGACGTCCACCGACACCCCGTTCAACGCCTGAATCGCGCCGTAGTAGGTGTGTATGTTTTCCAGCTTAAGCATCATTCCTCCCCCAGGTACGCCTTGATGACGCGCTCGTCGTTGCGCACCTGCTCGGGGGTGCCGGTAGTAATGGGCTTGCCGTGCTCCATGACGAGAATACGGTCGGAAATGCCCATGATCAGGCTCATGTCGTGCTCGATCAGCAGCACCGCAACGCCGAACTCGCGCCGCAGTTGATCAATGAGCGATTGCAGATCGCGCTTTTCCTGGGGATTCAGACCGGCGGCCGGCTCGTCCAGCATCAGCAGGCGCGGCTTGGTGATCATGCATCGCGCGATCTCCAGGCGGCGTTGGTGGCCATATGCCAGGTTGCCGGCTTCGCGGTTGGCGAATTCTCGCAGCCCCATGAAGTCCAGCCACTGCGCCGCGCGCGACAGCGCGTCGGCTTCGGACTGGCGATAGCCCTTCAGCTTCAACAACCCCGGCAGCAGCCGCGATTCCACCTGGGTGTGCTGCGCCACCAGCAGGTTCTCAAGCACGGTCAGCTGCTTGAACAGCCGCACGTTCTGGAACGTGCGCACCAGCCCATGACGGGCGACCTTATGGCTGGGCAGTCCGGTGATCGGCTTGCCGTCCATGATGATGTCGCCCGCGGTCGGCGCATAAAAACCGCCGACGCAATTGAACACGGTGGTCTTGCCAGCGCCGTTGGGGCCGATGATGGCGAACACCTCGTCGGATTTGACTTCGAACGCCACGCTGTCGACGGCAAGCAGGCCGCCGAACCGCATGGTGAGCCCGGATACTTTCAGCAATGCCTCGCTCATTTAGACAGCTCCACGTGGGGACGCTTCATGGGCAACAACCCCTGCGGACGCCACATCATCATCAACACCATCACCAGACCGAACATCAGCATCCGGTATTCGGCGAATTCCCGCGCCAGTTCCGGCAAGACCGTCAACAGCACGGCCGCCAGGATCACCCCCACCTGCGAACCCATGCCGCCCAGCACCACAATGGCCAGGATCAGCGCCGATTCGATGAAGGTGAAGGACTCCGGGTTCACCATGCCCTGGCGCGCCGCGAAGAACGCGCCGCCGAAGCCGGCGAAGGTGGCGCCCAGCGTGAACGCGGACAGCTTGATGCGCGTGGGGTTCAGTCCCAGCGACCGGCACGCGATCTCGTCCTCGCGCAACGCTTCCCAGGCGCGGCCGACCGGCATGCGGATCAGGCGCGTCGAGACAAACAGCGTGATCAGCGCCAGCAACAGCGCCATCATGTACAGGTAGATCACCATGTGCTGGTTCTGGAACGTCAGGCCGAAGAAGTCATGGAACGTCGTGCCGCCTTCCGTGCTGGCGCGGCGCGTCATTTCCAGGCCAAAGACCGTCGGCTTCGGAATTCCCGAGATGCCGTCCGGCCCGCCGGTCAGCGTGTTCAGGTTGATCAGCAGCAGGCGGATCATTTCACCGAACCCCAGCGTCACGATGGCCAGGTAGTCGCCCCGCAGGCGCAACACGGGAAAGCCCAGCACGAAGCCGAACAACGCCGCCATCGCGCCCGAGAACGGCAGCGCTTCCCAGAAGCTCCAGCCGCCCCAGTGGTACAGCAAGGCATAGGTGTAGGCGCCGACGGCGTAGAAGCCGACGAAACCCAGGTCCAGCAGGCCCGCGAACCCCACGACGATATTCAGGCCCAGGCCCAACATCACATAGATCAGCACCAGCGTGGCGATGTCGACCGAGCTGCGGCCCGCGAAGAATGGCCAGACGACCGCGATCGCAAGCAGCAGCAGCGCCAGCCCCTTGTGGCTCTTGGCGGGTGCGGACGGCAAGGTCGGCAGCGACGTCTTCAGCTTCTTGAATGGCGCGGCGATCCACGGACGCAGCATCTGGAACAGGAACACGACGGCCGCGGCAAGCGCCACCAGCCCCCAGTGCGATTCCATCGAGGTGCGCGCGCCCTGGCGGATCAGTTGCAGGCCAAACACCGGCGTGACGATGACCGCCGTCAGCACGGCCGCCATCGTGGCGTTTTTAAGATTATTTTTCGACATCAGACTTTTTCCACCTCAGGTTTGCCCAGCAGCCCGGTGGGACGGAACAGCAGAATCAGGACCAGCAGCGAAAACGCCACGATGTCCTTGTACTGTGACGAGATATACGCGGCCGCGAAAGTCTCGGCCAGGCCCAGCAGCACGCCGCCCAGCATGGCGCCAGGAATGCTGCCGATGCCGCCCAGCACCGCCGCCGTGAAGGCCTTGATGCCGGCCAGGAAGCCGATGAAGGGATTCAGTTTGCCGATGGTGATGGCGATCAACACGCCCCCCACCGCCGCCAGGATCGCGCCCATCACGAACGTGAAAGAGATCACGCGGTTGGTATCGATGCCCAGCAGATTGGCCATGTGCATATCCTGCGAGCAGGCGCGCGAGGCGCGGCCCATGCGGGAATACTTGATGAACAGCGTCAGTCCGATCATCAGCACGACCGTCACGACGATGATCATGATGCGCGAATACGGCACCGTCACGTCAAAATCGGATCCCATGTGGAACTGCACGGCGCCCGATACCAGCGAGGGCACGGCCATGTCGCGCGCGCCTTGGCCAAGCGCGACCCAGTTCTGCAGGAAGATCGACATGCCGATCGCCGAGATCAGCGCCACCAGCCGGGGGCTGCCTCGTACGGGCCGGTAGGCCACGCGTTCGACGGAAAAGCCGTAGATACCGGTCACGGTGATCGCAACAAGCAGCATGGCCGCGATAATGAACGGCATCGGCAGACCGCTATTGGTGCCGATGGACGTCAAGGTGACCAGGCCGACATAGGCGCCGATCATATAGATTTCGCCGTGGGCGAAGTTGATCATACCGATGATGCCGTAGACCATTGTGTAGCCGATGGCAATCAACGCATAGATCGCGCCCAGAGACAATCCATTGAAGAATTGCTGGGTAAGTTGGGGTATGAGGTCGGACATATTTCTCTTGCTCCAAATGGTTCCGGCCCCGGTAGCGAGACCCGGAGCCGGAAACCTGGGCGTATTTTATAAGGGCCTGTAGTCAGCTTATGCCGGCCGCACAGCGCTTTTGGCGCATCGCTACGCGGATTACGGCACAACGAGGACGACAGGCCCTACACGCCGGCACCGTGCCGGCGGGATCGCGAGTTTACAGCTGGGTCTTCTTTCCGTTCTTGTCCCATTTGTAAACGGCGAATTCGAAGTTCTTCAAATCGCCCTTGGCATCGTACTCAACCTTGCCGATACCGGTATTGAAGGTGGTCTTGTGCATGTAGTCCGCGACCTTGGCGGGGTCTTCGCCCACGGCGTTGATGCTGTCGGCCAGAATCTGCACGGCGGCGTACGCCGGCATCTGGAAGGCGCCGTCCGGATCGCGCTTGGCGTCCTTGAAGGCCTTCACGATGCCCTCGTTGCCGGGCAACTTGGTGAAGTCGGCGGGCAGCGTCACCAGCAAGCCGTCGATGGCCGGACCGGCGATGGCCACCAGATCCTGGTTGGCCGTCCCTTCGGGGCCCATGAACTGGACCTTCAGGCCCTGCTCACGCGCCTGGCGCAACAGCAGGCCCAGTTCGGGGTGGTAGCCGCCGAAATAGACCAGGTCCACGCCTGCGGACTTCAGCTTGGTGATGATGGCCGAGTAGTCGCTGTCGCCAACGTTGATGCCTTCGAACAGCGCCACGTTGACGTTCTGCTTGGCCAGCGCGTCCTTGACTTGCGTGGCCACGCCCGAACCGTAGGTCTGCTTGTCGTGCAGCACGGCAACCTTCTGCGGCTTCAGCGTCTTGGCGATGTAGGACGCGGCATACGGGCCTTGCTGGTCGTCGCGGCCGATCGTGCGGAAGAAATAATGCGGCTTGATGGTGTCGGTCACCAGCGGCGACGTGGCGCCCGGGGTGATGCCGACAATGCCCTCTTCCTCGTAGACCTTCACGGCGGCGACCGTTACGCCGGAGCACGCATGGGCCACGGCGAACTTGGCGCCGGAGTTGACCACGCGGTTGGCGGCCGGCACGGCCTGCTTGGGTTCGCAGCCGTCGTCGATCAGGATCGGTTCAAGCTTCTTGCCCTTCACGCCGCCCTTGGCGTTGATGGTTTCGATGGCGGTCAAGGCGCCGGCCTGGATCTGGTCGCCGTATTGCGTATTGGGACCGGTCATGGGCTGGGGAATGCCGATCTTGATCGTGTCGGCGGCGTGCGCGGCGCCAGCCAAGGCAAGTGCCCCAAGCGCCATGGCAACCGGGGTAAGGCGATTCAGAAACTTCATGCGGAGTTCTCCAGCGAGGTTTTGAGCGGCTCTGATCGAAACGGTTGCAATCCGTTTCGCGCGTCGCCGGCTTCTTGGGCAAAAACACGGTGTGGGCGGTATTCTGGAAGCAAGCCGCCATACTGTCACTGCGTGTAATCCCCAATATTTTCCTGCCAACCTTTAATCGTGACGGATCATCGCGGCAAGGCCATGAATTCGCTGGAGAAATCGCAAATCTGCCTTAGTTATCCCTTGGCATTCAACAAGGATTTGTGCTTGGCGTTTATATGAATAATCATTAATACGCTGTTCGAAATCGCATTTATATACAGTACTTACGCAGGTCTTACGGATAATGCCGATCGCGTTAATAAAAATGCGCGCATGAAGGCGGGGTATCCGCCGTCATGCGCGCAGTCTTTTGCGCCGTTGCCGCGTGTCGATCAGGCGTTGGCTGGCCGGGCCAGATTCCACATCAGCGCCCTGAACGGCGCCAGCATGCTGATATTGACCACCAACTTGATTGCCAGGTCGCCCAGCATCCATGTCGTCCACGGTGCGCCGGTGGCGGCGAACGCCACGCTGAAGAACACCGCCGTATCCAGGATTGCGCCCAGCACGCCCGACACCAACGGCGCACGCCACCAACGCTGGTCGCGCAAACGGTCGAATACCTGGATGTCGACCAGTTGGGCGCAGATGTAGGCCAGGCCCGATGCCAGCGCGATGCGCGGCGACGCCACCCAGAACGACACCACCAGCGCGGCGGCGAAGCCAAACCAGACCACGCGCCGCGCGGCGGCCGGGCCAAAGCGGCGGTTCAGCACGTCGGTCACCAGGAAGGCCACCGGATACGACAGGCCGCCCCAGGTCAGCCAGTCGTTTAGCGGCACCTGGACCAGGATGTTGGAGCCCACCACCACCAGCAGCATGCACAGCACGGCGATGCCGAACTGCAGGCGGCTCATGGCGGGAAAGCCCCGGCTTGCCACGTTCATTTGCCGAACTCCTCGGCCAGCTCGCGCGAACGGCGTGCCGCGGCGGCCATGGCGTCTTCGACAATGCCGGCGAATCCGGCCTCGCCGAACGCGGCCAGGGCCGCGGCCGTGGTCCCTCCCTTGGAGGTAACCCGCTCGCGCAGCACCGACAGGGGCTCGGGGGACTCGGCCGCCAGCTTCGTGGCGCCCGCCAACGTTCCCAGCGCCAATTGCTTGGCCTGCGCTTCGGTCAGCCCGACCTTCAAGCCGCCGGCCACCAGCGCTTCAAGGAAAAGAAACACGTAAGCCGGGCCGCTGCCCGACAGCGCGGTCACGCCGTCCAGCGCGGCATCATCCGCCACCCAGACCACCTGCCCCACGCTTGTCAGCAACGTCGCCGCCAGTTCGCGGTCGGCCTCGCCCACACCGTCCAGCGCAGCCAGGCCGGTGATGCCCGCGCCCACCAGGGCCGGCGTGTTCGGCATGCAGCGCACCAGGCGGTTGAACGGCGCGCCGGGCGTGCCCAGCCATTCCGCCAGCGTCTCGGCACGGATTCCCGCCGCCACACTTACCACCAAGGTGTCATCCCGCAACCACTGACGCGTAGAAGCCACAACGGCTTTCATGTTCTGTGGCTTGACTGCGAACACCCACACGCGGCACCGACCAAGGGCCTCGTCGGGGGCCGTCGCGGTGGTCATGCCGCGCGCCTGCCAGGCGGCGTGGCCGTCCTGGTTTATGTCAATGACATGGATGTTCCCGGCGGGGCATACTTTGCCAGCCAGTCCGGATGCCAGCGCAGCCGCCATATTGCCGCCGCCAATGAACGCAATCGAAAGTTCGTTTTTCATAGCCAGGCATTGTAAACGGTCGGCTTCATTGGGGAAAAAAAAGAAAATGTTCGTTCGCGCCTGAAACGCGCAATTTGACAGGCGTTTAGAGTGATGTGAAAGTCACGGTTTTGTCACAAACAATTCATAAGGTGTCGTGTTTTCTGCGCCCGGACAACCTGGCCGCAACACGCCCAACTGGAGGAAACCTCACCATGCGATCCCATCGTATTGCTTTAACCTTCGCCGCCATCATGACGGCATTCGCAGGCGCCTCCGCGCATGCCGCCACCGAGATCCAGTTCTGGCACTCGATGGAAGGCGCCCTGGGCGACCGCGTCAACGGTCTGGTGGACGAATTCAACAAGAAGAATCCTGACTACCAGGTCAAGGCAATCTACAAGGGCAACTACGGTGAGTCCATGAACGCCGGCATCGCCGCGTTCCGCGCCGGCAATGCCCCGGACATCCTCCAGGTGTTCGAAGTGGGCACCGCCACCATGATGTACGCCAAGGGCGCCATCAAGCCGGTGCAGCAGATGTCCGAAGAAGTTGGCAACCCGATCGATCCGAAGGAATTCATCGGCGCGGTCGCGGGCTACTACTCGTCGGCCGACGGCAAGCTGGTGTCGATGCCCTTCAACAGCTCGACCGTTGTCTTCTACTACAACAAGGACGCCTTCAAGAAGGCCGGCCTTGACGCCGACAAGCCGCCCAAGACCTGGGAAGAACTGGCCGCCGCCGGCCAGAAGCTGAAGGCCGCCGGCCAGGAATGTGGCTACACCACGTCGTGGCCGTCGTGGGTCCAGCTGGAAACGTTCTCCGCCTGGCATAACGTGCCGTACGCCACCAAGGACAACGGTTTCGGTGGTCTGGACTCCCGTATCGCCATCAACACCCCGCTGCACGTGCGCCACCTGGAAAACCTGGCCAAGCTGGGCAAGGAAGGCATCTTCATGTACGGCGGCCGCGGCGACGAGCCGAACTCGCTGTTCATCAGCGGCAAGTGCGCCATGATCACC
>LNAP01007861.1_pt2 | contig 20834 bp, 23 predicted proteins | sample 602601 | NCBI WGS metagenome assembly LNAP01 (sample SAMN02440304, study PRJNA202911) | soil metagenome | biome: Subtropical and temperate rainforests or woodlands; isolation source: soil samples (1 kg each in a 20% v/v slurry with milli Q water) were... ...
CCGCCGCGCAGCTCGTTCTCGGCCAGATGCCCGGTCAGCGCCACGATTTCGCCGCGCGCCGGCCACGGGCGGAACAGGCACGCAATGCGGAAGAAGCGTTCCTCCTTGGTCTCGCTCCACAATTCGCGCAGGATGGCGAGCCGCGTATTACCACCGTTCCTGATGATGTAGTGCGCCTCGCCCGGCCGGCGCGTGATCGCGGGCGGTGCGTCCAGCCCGCGCTCGCGGATAGAGGTTTTGATTTCCTCATAGGCCGGGTTGCGCGTCACGCGTGGGTCATGTTCATAGGGACGCAGCTCGTCCAGCGTCACCACCATCGGTGTGTCGGCGATGGGGTCGGTCAACGCCGCGGCCGAAGGACCGTTGCGTTCGAAGCCCTTGGCCAGCAGCTTGGCGGCCATGTCCTGCGGCGTCGGATCAGCCATCGCTGCTCTCCCGAGATGCCGTCAGTGCCTGTCGATCGGCGCGGCGAAGCTGCGCGCGTGCGTTTCGACTAGCGCGGTGATCGCTCGCAGTCGAGCTGGTATAGATCGCGGCGCAGCCGGGCTTGGTGAACATCAGGTGCCCGCCGCGCGTGCGTTTCACGTGCCAACCTTCGCCCAGCGCGAACTCGATCAGCGCACGCAGTCGCGCATGGCCGCGGGCCAGTTCATGCGCGTTCGCCATGACTGGCTCCCCCTGCGCGGCCTCTGCCGGTAACGCACGCAAAGCGCTCCCGCCATGCCGGGAACAGCTCGCCAGCCAGCGCACGCATCGTCTCCAACGCCGCAGGTGCAGTGCGGCCCACCGGCTGCCGGTACTCGACGCGATGCACTGGCAGTCCCCGTGTTGCAGCACGTGGGTAGGCTTCGATGGCCGGGACGTCGGTGTTCAGGACCTGTATGCCAGCGTGCGCCTGGAACACTTGTCGCAGGGCCTGCTGGATCAGTCGGGCGTTCGACGAAACCGGATGCACCCGGTTGATGAGCAAGCGCAGCGGTGGCGGCTCGATGCCGAGATGCCGATACGGAGCGATGTCCTCGATCAGTTGCAGCGTGCCACGCCTCAGCTCACGCGCCGCCAGGATTTCCGGTGTCACCGGTGACAGCGCCAGACTGGAGGCCAGTACCGCCATTTCCAGCAGCACACTGCGCGCTCCCTGGGTATCGATCAGCAGCAGGTCGTAGTGCGACGCCAGCGCGGGGAGCAGGTGACGCAGGCGCAGCCGACCGTCGGGTGCGTGCAGCAGCAGTGTGTTCAGTTCGCCGCGATGGTCGTTCGACACCACCAGGTCGAGACCCGCCACAGCGGTCTGCGAAGCCAATCGCTCGATACGCTGCTCATTGAAGGCCAGCATCTCATAGATGCCGGCAGGCGCATGCGTGTCGAGCGTGAAGTAGCTCGACAAGGTGGGCTGTACGTCCAGGTCCAGCAGCAGCACGCGCAGTCCCGCATCGGCGATGAAGCCGCCCAGGTTCGCTGCGGTGGTCGTCTTGCCGACGCCACCCTTGGTCGAAATGATGGATACCACCTGCATGGTGCGACTCCTCATGGAAGGGATTCCGGGGGGCGCGGGCTCACGCCCGCTCCCTGAGTCGATCGGTGATCCACTGATCGATCTCCACCGAATCCCATCCGATGGCGCGTACCCCGAGGCGCAGGGGCTTGGGAAACTTGCCCTCCTTGATCAGGTTGTAGATGTGGGCGCGTTTGAAGCCGGTCTTGGCCTCGACTTCCGCGCGGCGCAGGATGCGGTGTTCGTTCGGCGTCGCGGTGGCGATGGTCTGGGCAGTCACGAGGGACACTCCTTGGCGCTGTGTAGCGGCGGTGATGGAAGTGCCCCGTATTCAATAGCGCGACCGCAAGTGCAGACACGCCGTCTGCACTTGCGGTCAGCGGTCCTGGGTGGCGAGATGACGCTTGGCTGCCGAAAACTTCGCCCACAGCGTTCGCTCGCTGATTCCGGATTTGTCGCCGTAATGGGCAACCAGCGCATTGATGACCGATTCCAGCGTCTCGAAAGACGAATAGGGAACGCCATTGGGTGACTTGCCCAACAGCAGGGTCAGAAGACCGCCAACGATGTTCAGGTAGGTGGATTCACTGCGGGCGCCCGGCGTCCCGGACCGCTTCTCGCGCTCCGTGCGCGCCTGGTGCTCCTGGCTGAGCGTCTGGAACTGCTCATAGAGCGCGTCCCAGGCCTGCACCTTGTCGGCAAGCTGGAGCTTCAACGCCTCGCGATCCATGACCAGTGCCTGCACGGCATCGACACTGACGGCCGGATGCAGGTGACGCTCGAAGGCATCGAACAGGAATGCCGGTCGCTGGTCGGGATAGAAACGGATCATCCAGGCCTTCAGATCGACGTGGCGGATCGTGAGGCCAGGATCATCGAGCAAGGCGGGATCGTTGCTCGTGAGGCCATCCTTGCCGTAGGGAAGGTCGAGATGCACCAGTGCGTCGTAGATCCGTTCCGCGTTCAGGCGAAGCTGTGGCCAGCGCGCCAGTGCAGCGTGCTCCGGTAGCCGGTTCATCCCCTCGGCGACATCAAGGATACGGCGCTCGAAGCGTGACAGCCCCGCCCACTGGATGGCCGCCTCGATCGGACGATAGAAGACCTTGGCTTGGGCGCCGGAAGAAGATGACTTTCTCATGGGCTACTCCCTGGTGAACGGGTTCAGGACATCGGCTTTTCTCGTGGTCTGGTCGACGCCATCCCACACCTTCGCGGCGCGGAGCGGTGGCGACTTGGCTTGTGGAAAGGTTGTAGTGACGGCGAATGGCTGCAATGCTCACCGCAGCAACCAGTCGATGTGGCACCTTGTCCACCGACACCGAGCCTCCGCGTGGCGGTATGCTTCAAAATGTTTCTCGCCCGAGGCGGGGAGGCTTGGTGGTGAGGTTTTGCTACAGACGCCATCGCGGCGAAAGACGGATTCGGTCTTCTTGCGTTCAAGCCTGGGCGTTACCGGCGTGCAAAACAACGACGGTCTATCAGAAGACGCAGTTCGGGCCAGAACAGGCGTGGCGATGCCGCTTCGACAAGGAGCGACGAGGTTTCGCGCAAGACCCGAGGGGTCTACCTCCAGATCGACAAAGCATGACGTCCCGTTTCTCTCATTCGTGCGAAAGAGCCGTTCAGGGCCGCTCGCAATGGCGCAGCGCGGTCACCAGAACTGCAAGGGGTAGGCACGTATTGGGTTGACTGCTTGCCATTTTTGCGTTCAAATATGAACGCTTATATATAAAATAAGCTCATATTTGAGGCTATAAAAAATGTCTTCTTCCGAGCAAAAGCGCTCTGGTGCGCAAGTGGCGATGCCGCAGCCTGTTGCGCGTGCGCTGCGCCGCCTGGGGCAGGACATCTCGGCGGCGAGGCGCATGCGCCGCCTGAGCCAGGAAGACCTTGCGCAGCGCATCGGCACGTCCTTGAGCACCGTCAGGCGCATGGAAGATGGCTATCCCGGCACCGCGCTGCACACCTTCCTGCGCGCGCTGCACGTGCTGGGCCGGCTTGATGACCTGGCCCAGGCGATGACCCTGGAGAACGATGCGCTCGGCATGGAACTGGTGCGTGAGCAGCTGCCGCAGCGGGTACGCACCTCTGCCGGCAGGAAGCGGCAGGCAGCATCCGTCGTTGACAAAGGCGATGCGCGCACGCCTGCCGATGACTTGGAGGGCTTCTGATGGCAACGCCTCGGCCCACACGACGTCCGGACCTCGAAGTCCACCTGGGCGCGAGTGGCTTGGTCGTGGGGCGCCTGCATCTTGGCGGCGGCCGGCGCAGCGCGTTCAGCTACGACGAAGGCTGGCTGCGGGATGCCCGGTTCTTCACGCTGTCGCCCGACCTCCAGCCGGTGGCCGGCGTGCAGCATCCCCGGCAAGTGTTCTTCCTCGCGCTGGAGGACACCGCGCCCGACGCCTGGGGCGAGCGTGTGATCCGACGCGCCCATGCGAAGCTGCGACAGGAAGACCGCGACACGCCTGCATTGGACCCGGTGGACTTCGTGATGTGGGTGGATGACGAGGCGCGCGTCGGCGCGCTGCGCCTGTTCGATCCGCACTCTGGCGCCTACCTGCGCGCCGGAGGCGCGAACCGGCAGGTACCGCCCCTGGTGGAACTGAAGAAGGTGCTCCACGCGGCCCGCGCCCTGGAAGACGGAACGGAAAGCGCGCAGGACCTGCACTACCTGCTGGGGCAAGGCACGTCACTGGGTGGTGCCAGGCCGAAGTCCACGGTGCGGGACACCGATGGACGCCTGGCGGTCGGCAAGTTTCCCAGCCAGGCGGACCGGCGCGACGTGATCCGGGGCGAAGTGCTGGCCATGCAACTGGCGGCCAAGGCCGGCATCCGCGTGGCGCCGGCCCGCGCGGAAGTGATCGGCGGCACGGCGGTCGCCGTCATCCGGCGTTTCGACCGCACCCATGATGGCGGCCGCATCCCTTACGTGTCGGCCGCGACGATGCTCCAGTCCGATGGTCGCGACGCGACGCATGCCTACACCGAACTGGTGGATGTGCTGCTGCAGTCGGGCGCCGATCCGATCGCCGACATCCATGAACTGTGGCGCCGTCTGGCCTTCAACTTCCTGGTCTGCAATACCGACGACCATCTGCGCAATACCGGCTTCCTGTACGACGCGCGCCAGCGCGGCTGGCGCCTGTCGCCGGCCTTCGACCTGAACCCGATGCCGGGCGACCGGCGCGAGAGCAAGACCTGGCTGAGCGAGGACACAGGCGTTATCGACAGCCGTGACATGCTGATGGCCACCGCGTCGTATTTCAGGCTGGATGCTGCGCAAGCGCAGGCGATCTGGAGCGAAGTGGCCCAGGCCGTGGCGGGCTGGCGTGCATTGGCCCGGGGATTGGGCATGCGCGGTACCGCGAGCCGGCGTTCGTCGAATCGACCACGCCCTGACGACATCGGCAGGACATACCGCTACGGCCGAGAATCATCTTGAACTGTTGTCGCCAACGCCGCGCATAGCGAGCGATAGCCGATGCGTTCCTGTTCCAGCCGCAGCTGTGGCCGGATTCGGTCATTACGCAAGTCGTCGTAGAGAGCGGCTTCCTCATCGATCAGTCGGGACAAGGGCAGCGTATGGCGTTTGTCGAGGGGCTCCTCACCCCATTGAGGTGCGTGGGCCATCAGGGTAGAGCGGTCCATGAGGAACGAAGCGGCTAGCGGGAAATACTTTCGCAGGCTGTCCAGAATGGCAAAGCCATGGGTATCGATGTCTCCCCAATAGTGCAGAGAGGCGCGATGCAGCCAGTTGGCTCGGGCGAGCGCTCCCCAGCCATAGCCGGCACCGAACACGACGATGGCACTGGAGACCGGTGGGAATGCCAGGAAGTTCACCTCGTTTTCGGTGATGAAAACACGCTGCGCAGGCAAGGTGAGCGTGGCGAAGCTGTCCTCATCCAGGGTGATGTCGGTCAGTCCCGTGCAGCCGGGAAGCTGGGGCAGTTGCGGATCGAGCAAGCGCAGGCGGATGCGGACGGGCTTGCCGAGAAAGCCGTAGCGACGGGCAAACCCCGCCATCCCGGCCGCAGCGTGGTCGATGGCTTCCGGCGGCAAAGCCAGATCCAGCCACTGAGCCAGCGTACCGCGATGGGCTTCGATAAACTTGCTGTCCACGCCCGGCGCGTCGACCTGCCGAAGATAGACGCCGGGGCGCGGATGGGCTTGCACCCAGGCCACCACGGCCAGCAGGCGTGGCCAGTGTTCGGCCAGCGCCAAGGTCTGCAGCGGCGATCTGTGCAGCCACGGCAGCAGGGCGGGTTGCGCTTCGGCAGTGTGCTGCCAGAGCGCCTGGAACCGGTGGGCATCGCCTGTCTTGCCGATCATCGCCAGCGCGTCTTCCAGCGTATCGATCCAGAGCGTGTCCGGCAGGCGCTGCCGGCCCTGCACCCGGTGCGTCCACTCGCGCCATTCAATGCGCACGCATGGCGTGGCGCTGATGTCGCGCACCCAGCCGCGCACGGCATCGAAACGGTTGCTGAGGTCGGCGGTGGACGGCGACTTTAGCGACAGCCGCAACGGCCAGCCCAGCGTGCCGTCGCCGACCACGGCACGCAGCAACTCGCCGCGCCGCCACAGCCGCTCGACCTGCGCACGAAGGTCGGCGGGCTGGCTCCATGTCATACAGCGCCTCCCGTGGCAGCAGCCTTCTGTGCCCGGTACTCTTCGATGCTCAGGTTGCGCAGCCGCGACTCACGGCCGCCCTCGTTGTGCACGAAGCCGACGCTGGACACGTAGGGCTCAATGATGTGGATCTTTTGCAGCGGCGTAATGATCAGCAGTTGCAGGTTGAGCTGGCGGAACAGTTCCAGCCCATACTGGGCCGATTCGTCCGAGCCGCGCCCGAAGGCTTCGTCGATCACGACAAAACGGAATGAGCGCGAGCGCACCGCACCCCATTCCAGGCCGAACTGGTAGGCCAGGCTGGCGGCCAGCACGGTATAGGCCAGCTTTTCCTTCTGCCCGCCGGATTTGCCGCCGGAGTCGGAGTAGTGCTCATGTTCGGCATCGTCTTCGCGCCAGCGCTCGCTGGCGGAAAACAGGAAGCCGTTGCGCACGTCGGTCACCTTCTGCATCCAGCGCCGGTCGATCTCGGCCAGGCCCTCACGCCCCCGGAAGCGGTCGATGATGGCCTTGACCTGCAGGAACTTGGTCTCCGAATACTGTTCGTCTTCCGAGCCGCTCAGCGCGCCTTCGGTGCAGGCACGTAGATCCTGCAGGAAGTCGCGGATCTCCGCATCGGGGCTGGGCTGCGCCAGCAGCCGGATGTAGCGCCCGGGGTTGTAGTCGATCACCTGCAAGGATTGGTTGATGACATCGACCCGCTCCTTGATCGTTTCCCGCTCGCGCGCGAGCTGGGCGTTGAAATTGGCGATCTCGTTGATGGTATTGACGTTGAGCAACTCCTTGAAACGCGCTTCGAAGCGCGGCAGGTCGTCGTGCTGCAAATCCTTCATCAATCGCTCGAACTCGGGCAGCGCGGCCAGGCTTATGTCGATCTCGGCGGTCTCTGCCTTGAAGGCCTCCTTGAAACCGCGCATGGCGTTGATGATGCGTTCGGTCAGGCGCGAGAGACGCTTGTCTTCGGCATCGATGCGCGCCTGCAAGCCGTTGCGCACGTCCTGTTCGCGGTTGTCGCAGGATTCCACCGAGAGCTGGTGGTCGCCCAGGACTTCGGCGCGCCAGCCTTCTAGAGATTGCAGCAACACATCGTCGAGTGCGGCTTGCGCTTGGATTTCGAGAGCCTGCGCATACTGTGCCTGGGCAGTTTCGTGCTTGCTGCGGGTTTCTCCGCGTTTGCCTTGTGCCTCGCCAAGATCGCCTTCGATCTCCTTCAGGCGCTCAACGACCTGCGCCAATTGGCTTTCCAGTTCCCGCAGGGTATCGGAGGCCTCCTTGAGGCGGTCGCGTTCATCGGTCAGCCGGGCAATCTCGCGCGCCGGTGCCTGCCAGTCGATCTCGCTGTAGCGGGTGAAGACTTCGAGTTTGGCCAAGGCCTCCAGTTGCGCCTGGCATTGCCCGCGCAATCGCTGTGTGTTGGCAATGCGCAGACCAATGTCGCCCAGTCGCTGCTCCAGGCCCTCGCGTTCGTCACGCAAGGTGCGCAGCTTGTCGGCGTTGCTCCAGCCCAGCACGTAGCGACTGCGGTCGTCGATGCGGCGGCGGTCGTCCTTTTCGTGGCGTCCGCTCGGGTCCTTGATCTGTCCAGCGCGCGTGATGGCGCGGGTCTCGCGGCGGAACTGCTCCGTGCTGTCGCAACAGGCCAGGTCGAAGCGGTGGTGCAGTTCGCGTTCCAGCCAGTCGTAGTGCGGCGTGTCGGGCTTGATGAGCAGCTTGCGCACCAGCGATTGGGGATGCAGGCTGATGGCCTGGGTGGGCTTGCGCGCACGAACGTGGAAGTACACCAGCCGCGTGCCCAGGTGCTGGCGTTCCACCCAATCGGCCACGTCCTTGTAGTGCGCATCCGGCACCAGCAGGGACAGGCCGAAGCCATGCAGCAGGCGTTCGGCCGCGCCCTCCCAGTCGCGCTCGTCCTCACGCACCTGGATCAGTTCACCGGCAAAGGGCAGGTCTTCCTCGGCGATGGACAAGGCGGCGCACAATGCGTCGCGGATGCGTACCTGGGCCGCATCGATATTGCTTTTTCGACGCGCAAGGCTGTCGATCTCGTCGCTGAGCGCTTTGTGTTCTTCCTGACCCCGCCGCAGCGCATATCCGTCTTCATTGATCTGCGTATCGTGGTCCGCAATGCTTGTGCGCAGCGCTTCGGCGTGTTCTCCGATGGTGGATCTTTGTGTCATGAAAGCAGCTTCGTCTCCCGGCGCTGCTTCTCCAATGCGCGTCAATAGCGTGGTGTAGGCGTCCGCTTTCTCCTGCCGTTGCTGTTTCTCTGCCTCCTGCTGCTGAATGGCGACAGCGAGTTGTTGCAGTCGGTCGCCGCCGTTCTCGCGCAGTGCGCCTTCGAGCTTCCCCTGCTCGATTCGGGCGTTGTCTCGTTGCTCTCCCAGTTGCTTGATGCGGGCATCCCAGCGGGTCGCATCCTGGGTCAACAATTCCAGGCGCCTCTCCAGCAGTGCTGCCTTCAAGCCGGCGAAGTACGGGCGTAGTGCATCGCGTCCTTCGCGCAATGCCTGGATCTCGGCGGCTATTTGCCCGTGGCGACGGCCATCCTCCACCAGCGGAGTCAACAACTCGATCTGGCGCTTTGCCTTGAGTACCGACTGGTGGGCGCGGTCGAGGTCATCGAAGTGGCCGAGCAGTGCCTCGATGCGCCCCCCCACGTCGAACGGTTCGAGCATGTGGCTGCGCACGAAATCGGTCAGATTGCCAACCGATTTCATGGAAACCGTCTGATGGAACAGTTCCAGCGCCTGCTCGTGCTCGATGCCGAAGCGGCGGCGGAACCAGGCGCCGTAGGGCGGGAAGCTGTCGTTCAGTTCGCAGCCCATCGCGCGTAACTTCTTGCGCAGGCCGTTGATGTCGCTGCCGAATCCGGAAAAGTGCTCGGTGATGGACAGTTCCCGCTCTACAGTCACGAACAAGCGCGCGGGCTGGCCCTGTGGTTCGCGAAACCAGAATACTTGCGCCAGTGTGATCGCCTGGCCGTAGCCTTCGTTACGGAAGACACCCAGAATCACGCTGTAGCTGGTGGTGTCGCGTAACGCCACCGGGCGGGCGCTGCCGGTGGTCTCAACGCGCTCGCTCTTGTAATGGCCCAGCACGTAGGACCGCAGTGATCGCTCACGCGTCTCGGCGCCCGCGGCCTTGTTGTAGGCGATGCGTTGCGCTGGCACCAGCAGCGTGGTGACGGCATCGACCAGGGTGGATTTGCCCGAACCGATGTCGCCAGTGAGCAGGCCGTTACGCCCATCGAGTTCATAGCGCCAGACGCGCCGGTCGAATGTGCCCCAGTTCAGAACTTCCAGCCGCTGCAGGCGAAAGCCGACGCGGCTGTCGTCGGCCACGAAATCGAGCTCCTGTGGCGAAAAATTGTTCATCGGCCGGCATCCTTGTCGCGATCGGTACGTGACAATGCGGTGCGATAGCCCTCCAGGCGCGCATCGAAGTCGGCCAGCCACTGTGCATCGACGAACGCCTTGAGGATGCGCCCCACCTCGTAGCGAGGTGCCTGCTGAGCTGCGCCGGCAGCGGGCTTGAGCTTGCGCAGATAACCCAGTTCCACCACCTTGGTGATGGTCGAATCCACTTGGTCGATAAGGCGCGCCTCGTTGGTGCCGTCCGGCAGGAATACGCGCATCAATTCGGCGATCTCCTCGCGTGACAGCACCAGCCGGGTATCGCCGCCGCTGGCGTCGGCTTCGGCCATGCGCTTGCGCAGCAAGGCCAGCATCAGGCTGACCGGGTAGGACAGCGGCCGTCGCGCGATCAGGCGTGGCGGACGAGGTGTGGCGTCAGCATGCTCCGGCTCCGGCTGGCTTTTGAAGAAGGCGTACCCCTCGGCTTCGTCCAGTACCAGATCCAGCAACAACACCGCCGCCTGCTCCCGCACCCGCGCTTGCAGGCTCAACAGGCTGGCCCATAGGCGCTCGTCGTCCTGACGGTACAACACGCCCTTGAGCAAATGCACCATCAGTTGCGAGAGTTCCGCTACAACGGGCGGGCGCGACTCAATGCCGCCTTCTGGATCATCCTGGTGCATATCGTTCATGGGTCTCCGCTCTATCCGTCGCAGCTTGCATTCAACGCGTAAAAATCACGCGGGGCATTCGCGCCCGCCGTCGTACCGTTGAGCCAGGCGCGTCCTGCACGGCCCATTCGATGATCTCCTGCACATCGTCATCCACCGTGGCTCTGAGGCCATCCAGCCCGCGGCTGCCTGCGTGGGCCAGTTCCAGCCAGGTGACCAGTTCGGCCAATCCCTGTTGCAGCGGCTGCGTCTCCAGCAGCGCGCGCAAGCTGATCTGCGACTGCTGGCGCAATGCCTGCCGCAGGGCCTCACGCAGGCGGGTCTTGTCCACCACGTGCTGGTCGAACAGGCGTGTGGTGTCGATGTCGTCGTCTTCGCCGGATTCAAGTATCAGTTCCGCTAGGCGTGGCTTGGCATGGAGCGCAAACAGGGGGCGTTCCTGCGGCAAGGCGATGTCCGCGCCCATCTCGTCGAGGAGCATCACTTCGCCGGTCGGTGGCATGTCGCGCAAGGCCAGCGCCTTGGTCTCGATGTTGCGCAACAGTTCGAGGATGCGACGGTTTTCCTGGAAGGCCCGGTCATCCAGGAAGCGGCGCAGTTGTTGCGACAACTGCGCCACCATGCGTTGGGTATGTTCGCCCGCTTCCAGCCAATCGTGGTGCACCCGGCGGGTGCGCGGCTCCGGCTTGAGCGCAGCCACGGCGGGCAGGTCGAGGATCTGGTCGAGCCGTGTGGACAGTTCTTCCTGGCGACGGCTGGACATCAGGAAATCCCAGAATGCACGGAAGCTGCGCCCCTGGTCGGAATCCCCGATGGCGTCGCGCTCGCCCATGACTTCGTCGAGTAAAGCCCCCTTGCTGCCGTCCCACAACGCGATCTTCTCGCGGACGCTGCGGTCGAGCTGGCGGAAGTTGTGTTCCACCTGGCGGAAATCGCTCAATAGCTCGCGCGCCAACTGCTGGAACTGCAGAAAACGATCCTTGATGCCCGTGTCATCCATGAGCGGTACATCACCGGACAGGACGCGGCCGATCTCGGCATCGATCTCGTTCCGCTTGCGACGCAGTTCCTCCAGGCGCCTGGCTGGATCAGCCTCGCTTCCGGTGCTGATCTGCTCCAGCAGCGCAAACAAGGTCAGCAGGCGCGATTCGGTACCGACGAAAGGCCGTTCGGTCAGCGACACTAGCCAGGCGATGGCCTTTTCCGTGGCAGGGGTGAGATCGAACTGGGCCTCGTCGGTGCCGGGTTTGTAGAACTTGCGCAGCCAGCCCTTGTCCGGCGCGCACCAGTCATTCAGATATTCGGTTGCGGTTTTCGGATACACCTCGACACCGAGTTGTTCGCGCAGCGCAAACAGCTCGTCTTCCAGCATTTCGGCCAGATCCGCTTCGCTCGTCAGCCGCACGTTCGGTGCAACGAACACCCGGTACAGGAAGCTTGCTACCAATGGCGCATGTGGCGAGGCCAGCAATCGCCATGCAGGATGCCGATCGCGGTATGTGGTGAGTGTGAGGTGGTCGAGTGCCATGATGGGCTGCCTTATTCGAGCCGTTCGCTGACAACGACGTCTCGATCCGAATGCACGGATCGGCTTGCCCGGAAAGCGCGAATCAAGGCGGCGTGGTCACTCATGCGAAACCGCCTCCAGGTAGGGACGCATTACATTTGCGACCCGGCAGACCTTGGCATGGCGCCATAGGTCATCGGCTGAAGCCTTGCGTGTCTTCCAGGCAGCCTTCAGCGCCTCAATGGCCACGTCCAGGCCGATCTGGTTGCGGTGCTTGAAGCAGTCCGCCACGGTTTTTGCGGCACTGTAGATCCGCAGTCTGGCGCCATCGCGTTCGTGCTCATCAATGCCCAAGGCATAGGCATCACCCGCCATCTGCACCATCTTGATCGGTGGGTGCTCGATACGTGGGGTGTGGCTGCCACGAGGCATGGCAATCCAAACCTGGCGAGGCAGTTGCGTGGTCAGTTCGTGGAACTGGAGTGCCGTCAGCAAGCAGAACACGGCTTTGGGAACCTTGACTGCAATCGAGGCGAGGTCCTCCTTCTCGGAGATGGGGTTGCCTGGCAAACGGTAGAGGCCGCGCCCGACACGCTCCAACTGCCCGGAAGTGGACAGACGTGTCAGCACCACCCGCGGCGCGCCGATGGTGTCCAAGTCGCGGGTGCGCAGGAAGCCCTGCTTGTGGAGCAGGGCAAGAGCGCGCTGGGCATGTGAGGATCTTTCCATTGCCCCAAAGATGTTCCTTGATTTCGTTGATCTTATACATCAAACGATAGAATGAAACACGTCTGCATGGAGCGCGCGTTGATGACTGACCGTGAATGTCAGCAGACAAATGCGGATAGGATCTGGTTGCCGACGCGGTACGTCCGGTACATAATCTGGCCTGATTCCGTAGCGCCAACGGAATAAACCCGTTATCAATCAATGATTTGAGTGCGGCGTGATGTTCCCTTCACCCGCTCCAGATAGCTAACGTTAAGGCCCTGTTTTTACAGGGCTTTTTCGTTTCTGGCTTTTGGTGGTGTCGAAGAAGTGTCGAAAAGGTCCAGCCGTACAGGCCGAGATCAGACCGAAGAAAGCGCCTGGATGACGTGCTTCGGATCGTTATGGATGGCGCGCAGCAGCGCTTTTGCGGGTCCGGTCGGTTCGCGTCGGCCTTGTTCCCAGTTACGCAGCGTACCCAGTTGAACGTCGATCATCGCCGCGAACTTGGCCTGGGTCAGACCGGTTGCTTTGCGGATCTCTTTCACCTGCAGCGAGTCGACGACGAATTCCCGCGAGGGTTGACGTTCGCCACGGTGAATCTCGTCCATCTGCTGGACGCTTTCCAGAAGGTCTTCGAAGAATTTGCTCATGGTGATTACCTCCACCGCTCGATGATTTGCTTGAGCACCTTGCGCTCATCTGCCGTCAGGTCGTCCTTCTCGTTCTTCGGATAGATCAGCAGTAATGCGATCTGGGAAGCCGCCGTGAAGTGGTAGTAGATGACCCTGGACCCGCCTCGCTTGCCGTGACCGCCAGACGCAACGCGAACCTTGCGAATGCCGCCAGTACCTTCAATCACATCGCCCATGTCCGGCCGGTCAGCCAGTTGCCGCTGAAACTCCGCGTAGCTGTCATCGCTAAGCAGATCCCGCAGACGCTTGGTGAAGATCGGTGTCTCGATAAAGATCATAAACGAATAGTACGCCAGTGGCGCACCCCCTTCAATTGATTCGATTACTGGCTGGCGAGCGGTAACGTGATGCCGGCCAACGGTCCTAACCTGATCGCGTCGTTCAAATGCTCAGGCGCGAGGTGGGCATACCTCATCGTCATGTTCAGCGACGCATGGCCCAGGATCTCTTTCAGCGTCACGATATGCCCACCGCCCATGATGAAGTGAGCTGCGAACGTGTGGTTGCCTGTCCGCGTGGTGGCTTGATCGAGGTCGAGAGCAGGACCAGCCGAAACACGCCAATGCAGTTGGTGAACGGCCCGTAGGTTTGCCAGTGCTTCTTGATCGCCGCCACCAGCTCGGGCGTCACTGGGACCATCCGCACCCGCTTCGACTTGGTATTGGCAAACACCAGGGCGTTGCCTCGAATCCGCTCCGGTCGAAGCGCTTGAGCCTCACCCCACCTCGCCCCGGTCGCCAGACAGATCCGCGCCACCATCGCCGGATGTGGAGACGTGGTCCGCGCCTGGAGTGCATCGAGCAGTTCGGATATCTGCGGCTTGGTTAGGTAGGCCAAGGGTCGTTCTTGCAGCCGAACCGGGCGAATACGTGTGAACGGACAGGGATAGTCGATCACATCGAGTTTGTGCAGCTCGTTGTAAACCGCTTTCAGGTAGCCGAGGCGATTGTTCGCCGTTTTGCCAGTGACGCCAGCTGACATCCAACGCGCGCGTGTAGCGGCGATCTTCGCGCCATCGACCATACGAGCTATCGGATCGCCCATCGCCTTTGCACACGCCCGCAGGATCGCCACACGACGAACGCCATCTGAGAGCGAGACGCCGTGAAGATCGAACCATAGCTCGACCAGCTCTGACAGCCTGCGCTTGTCCTTTGGCCGCGGTGCCCAATCGTTCGATTCGCTGCACTTGGCTCGACAGGTCGCCTCGAAGCGCATTGCCTCGGCCTTGGTCTTCAGCATCTTGCGGAACCGCTTTCCTTTGACCGGCTCAACGTCGACCCGCCAGCGACCGTCAGAGAGCTGCTGGATCGCCATCAGACCGCTCTACCCCACCGAACGTGACGCTCCTGAAGCAACGTCTTGATGTGCTTGTACAGATCACGCTCGCTCATGTCCTTGGCGGCGTAGTGGTCGCGAATGACCGGCCAGCATTCCCATTCCTTCAATCGATCAAATGCGGTCTTAGCGCCCACTCGCTCCCGTGCCAGCAGGCTTACGAAGTTTCCCAGGAATAGCTCGACGTTCTTGCCCGAGAAGCCACGCGAGGTCTTGTAATAGCGCTTGTACTCGGTTTCATCTACCAGCGAATCAACAGGTACATCTACCCGCACGTCATCACGCATCAGCGTCCAGATCGGCTCGTACTGTCCAGGGCGATGCAGCAATTTGAACTGGCACAGACCGTAGCGCCACAGGCCGTCCAAGTGGGCGGAGAACGCCGCAAACGAATCCGTTTCAATGGCCTCACCGGTCTTGGCACTGATCGACCCGCTGGCGAACTGCTGGATGACCGAATGGTGGTAGCGCAGCTCGACCCGCCACACGTCCTGGGCTGGATCGTAGTTATCCGGGTCAGCCACATCGAACGAATCACGGCGACGCCAGACGCTTTCCCAGAAGTCGAGCTTATCCGTAGCGCGGGCCTGTTCTGTCTTGTTGTAGATACACAGCTGGACGCCACCGGCTGAGCCGAACATGGACGTTTCGCCCCGACCGTAGACGCTGGACTTGGTCGCCCAGTTGATCTCGTTGATACCCGAGATATCCCGGTGCGTCCGCGCGCGACAATGCAGGCGTGCCACCAGATCCACCGGAGGCTTCCAGCCCTGGAGATCCAACGCTAGATGGACAGCGCACTGGTTGCGTTCGCGGTGTGTCATTACGGCTGCGGCGTAGTAGTCCATCCGCTCTTGCAGGCGCTCAGGCGACAGCGCGTCGATCGCGTGCGGTGACACTTCGATTTTCAGGTGCGGGCCGATGTTCTCGAGCTTGGCGTTGAAGTTCTTGATGAGCAGGATGAACCCGAGGTCAGCATTCTGGAGCTTGTACTGGTAGCCCGAGTCCCGCCCTACCCGACCGGCGTGCCAGAACTCCCCGGCAAACTCGACCATGACGCCCGGTTTCTCGAACAGCGCCATGATTTCCGGGCGGATCAGTCCTCGGTACAGCTGGCGGACCGTATCGACGCCGCAACGCAGCAAGACAGGTCAGTCAGCTTGGCCGAATGGCTATCGAAGAACAGTCGCCCGGTTGGGGTTTCCTGAAAGTTCTGATCAACACGAATTTGGTCTTTAACGCTCATTCTCTTCTGCTCCAAATTGCAACGAATTGACACTGTTCAGTTGGGTTTATCTGACGTGTTACAGGGACGTCAGCGCGCGCGTTTGCACGCCGGCTCGTGCCTCGCCGCGCGTGCAAAGAGCGCAAGCGCCCGCGCGCTGACGGTCATCACCACAGGAATTGCCCCTTTTGGTACGGCACAACGGTCAGGCTCGGACCGTTGACCCGCTGCGCGGCAATAGGCTGGGAAGCTGGCATCGCCGCAGGCTGGGCGCTCTGAACCTGCTGGGTTCGCTCGTGAGCGGAGCGGTCGGGAAGGGTCGGATCGAAGAAGCCGTTCTCCACCACGCGTTTGCAGAAGGCGAAGTCGGTTTCCACCCGCGTGCTCTGCTGCGTGTAGCACTGGCACACGGTAGGCGTTCCGTTCACCACCGCATGCGCCATCCGCCCGAACTCGCGGGCGTAGGTGGCGGGGTCGGTGCTCGACATGCAATAGAGCCGCGGGAACGACACCGGCTGCGTCAGCTCGTCGTAGATCGGCGCCGACGATGGCACCTGCGGCACCCGAGGAACGCGCCGACCGATGTAGCTGGCGGTGCTTTCTGGCGCTTCAGCTTTGCCGTCACCGACCGGCTTGATGAACGCACCGACCGTATCGCGTACCTGATCGACCATGCTGCCGGCCGGCGCGCTGCTGGTCGCTTCGAGCGCGGTTTGTTCCGCGTTGTAACGCTCATAGGCGCGATAGACGAGGATGCCCGCACCGATCAGCACGCAGATGGCCAAGATGAACTTGGTCGGCACCTTGGCCTGGAAGTGGTGCTTGGCGTTGGTGCTGGTGTAGGCACCGAAGTAGCGCTTATCCAGGCGCAGCGACTTCTTGTCGGCATCCTTGAAGCTGGTTTTCAGCTCGACCTTTTCTACGACGACTTCCGACTCGAAGCGCAGCAGCTGGGCGGACTTGAAGACGCGCCAGTAGTGAATGTGCGTGTTGCACAGCCGGCGCAGGTGCACATCGAGATAGCGCGGGTCCTGGGTGACGAGGTGCACTTCGTGGCCCTGGTGGCGCATGGTCTCGAAGCGGGTGATGTGCTCCGGTGGCCGCGCCCTGGGATCGCGTGAGCCGAACCAGCCCTGCGCTTCATCGACGACGATGATTGAATCGTTCGGCAGCTCGAACCACTTTTCGGGATCTTCGAACTCGAACCACTGCGCTTGCAGCTGATCGGGCTTGAGGCCGTTGATGTTGTGGAAGTAGACGACCCGGCCCTCGGCGTGGGCCTTCTGGTCCACTTCGCGGATGGTGTTCAGGGTCTTGCCATGGCCGGGCTTGCCGGTGCGGATAACGAGCATGACGGCGCCTCCTTAGGCTTCGATGGAGGTGCCGCCCGGCTTATGCCAGACCTGACTACGTTTGCGGTCGGTCGCCTTGTCGATGCCGGCGAGAACGAAGCGCGTGGAGATCGCGGCGAAATACAGGTTCACCACCACATCGAACTTGGCCAGCCCGAGAATTCCTTGGATCACCGGCCCGACATCGCCCATCAGCCCGAACAGGTAGTCCTGCGCCTGGCCAATGATGAGGTTGAAGCCCATGTAGGAGACGAAGCCGAAACCGATCATCTTCAGCACCATCTTCACCAGCGGCCCGACGATGATCACGAGCATCTGGACGATGAATAGAAACTGCATCACTGACCTCCTACGGCGCGGCCCACATACAGGGCGGCAAGAACGGTGGCCACAGCTACAAACAGACCGCTCAGGTCACTGGCGGCGCGGCAAAGCGGTTCGTAGCTGAGCTGGAAAGTCCGTCCGCCCGCAGTGGTCAGGCTGAAGCTCTCGGCGGCAGGACAGGCGGACGGCAGAAAACGGGTGCCCTGGTTGATGAAGGACGGCACGTCGATGACGCCGTTACCTTCATCCAGCTGGAACCGGTCGCCAGTTACAGCGGCCTCGATGGCGGACTGCTGTTTCGGGAAATCGGCCATTTCCTCAGCGAGACAAAGCTGCTCCTTCTGTTGCCGGAGCACTTCGCAATCAATCGGATCGCCGCTGCAGGAGAACGCCGCATCGCAGGAGCCGGCCGAGGCCAAGCGCTCCGGCCCTTCTTCGCCTTCATCCTCGCCTTCGCTTTCATCCGGCGCGCAACCGGACCCGGTACAGGACTTGGTTTCGTCGCCGGGTTTGCCATCGGCATCCGTTTCGGAGGTCGAGCTTTCTTCGGCAGTGGTGGATGTACAGGGCTTGGTGCCAACGCAGACGGTCTTGTCGGTCGTGGTGGTGGTCTCCGTCTTGCTGGAGCCATCCGGGTTGGTGGTCTTGGTGGTTTCCTCGGTCTTCGAGGTGTCTTCGAATCGCGGCGCGGGCTTGCCGGTGGTGCAGTGCAGGTAATCGCCGGCGTTGTCGCAATTGAGCTGGCCAGGCTCTTTCAGCTGTTCGCTACTGGTGCAGTTGCGCGATTGCGAGCCGTCCGCGTTGGTGACCCAGTCACCGCACAGGCTTTCGCTGGTGAACTGAGGCGTGCTGTCGGCCGGGGGCTTGGACGGCGGCTGGTCGAAGACGCTGCCGGGAGGTGGGTTGTTTGACGTGCATTGCGAGCCGGCGCCCTGGTAAACAACCTGGCAGTAAACAGAGTTCAGGTCCTTGCCGGTGGTGTCTTCCAGAAAGCGGTTGCAGCCCTTGACCGTCGCGGTGCGGTTGTAAAGGCAGCCGCTTTCACAGATCGAGGATGGCGGTAGCGAAGGTGGTACGGACGGGTCCAGCGAGCCGGCGTTGTACTCGTGAACGAATTCACCTGTTGCGGTGGTGCACTGATCGGGTTCAGGTCTTACACACCCGCCAGTCTCGGGATCATAGACCGACGGGTCAGTACAGCCAGAACCGCGACGATTAATAGAGCCAAAGCCAAGGTATCCCCCGTCGCTAATCCAATAACTCCGATATCCCCAACTCGAATCTGACTTTGTATAAACCTCATACCTTATAGAAGACGATGAACTTTCAAGGTGTGACAATGCTGCTGTAGCGCTTGGGAACTGCAGGGTGTTGTTATTGCCTAGAATCCAATAATAATCTTCCGCACTAACGGGGGAATGCCAAAACAGAAAGGCCAAAAAAACCGCAAAAAACCTTTTCATGATCACACCCGCCCAAAAAACACGAGATAGAACGCCAGGGTGGTAAGGATTAGGACGTACAGTTCGTAGCTCATTGGCGTTTCCCTGGAAGAGAAAACCCCGCCGGAGCGGGGTTTGTTTGCTTCGGCACATGCAGTGCGCTAACCCCGCTTACAGGGCGCGGCGCATGTACTTGAACGCCATCGCGGCGATGATCACGGCGAAGACCGCCCAACCGATGGTGCCCACGTCGGTGCCGGCGGTATCCAGCGCGCCGGTAGCTTCCGGCGGAACGGCGGCGTAAACGGAGCCGGCAGCCGCCGAGAGAGCGACGGCGACGCCGAGGCCGATTTTCTTGATGAAGTGCTTGTTCAGTTGCATGGGTGATACCTCACTGTTTCAGGGCTTTTTTCAGGACCAGGAAGCCGAACACGGTGGCGAACACGCCTTGCAGCTCGGAGACTTGGTCCCAGGTCAGTGCAGAGCCGTAGAGGCTTTGCATTTCCTCGACCGTGAGGGCGACCAGCGAGCCGGAGCAGATGGGAGAACCATCGGCGCCTTGCAGCCAGTCACCGTCACAGGCGAGGAAATTCATTCGCCGGCCTGCTCGAGGTCGGCGGTTTGTTCGGAGGGTTCACAGTCAGGGCAGACGGCGAAATGGGGCGGCAGGCTGAGGTCTGGCAGCAGGTCGCTTTGCGGTGCGGGCAGCGCCATGAGCTTGCCCATGTCGTTGCCGCAGCAGTCGCAATACACCCGGTCATCGATCAGCATGGCCGCCCCTCCCGGTTAGTTGGCCTTGGCCGGGTCGCCGGCTTTGGCCTGGGGTTGAGCTGGGGTGCGCGGGGTTTCGGCAGCGGCGCGGGTCTGGACGGCTTCGAGCTGGAGCGCCAGATTCTTGCCCTTGTTCTGGCCACCACGGGCAATCTCGAAGTGGATGCGCACCAGTTGCAGCGGCTCGAACTGCGCGCCGGCTGCGAAGATTTCGTCGGCTACTTCGTCCGCTGCTGCCATGCCGATGATCGACAGGCCGTGTTCGGTCTTGCCGTCCGGCTCATCGCCGTAGAAGACCTTGATGTACTTCTGGCCCGCTTCACCGTCGAAGCGTTGAGTGCCGAGAAATGCAACTTCCATAGTCGAACGTGCCATCTTGTGTTTCCTCTCTCTAGTTGCGCTTTATTGCGCTGCTTTGCTTTCTGCAGGCCGAGCGATCCCGAGCGAGTGAAAAAGCAATTTCACTGCGACCGGCTTGTTACTTGGCTTGCGGGTTAATCTGTAGCTCTATTTATACGCGCTTGAAACGGTCTTTTTTCATACTCAAGGAATTATCATGTTGCGTGGTTTATTGGCATGAATAGCGACGAATCGACACTTATACTCCACGCTCAAAACAAAATTAATTAATAAACCTCACTCTCTAAACACCAAGGGCTTCGCCCTTGTCATCCCACTCTCGCCGCCGAGGGCTCGTGAGCGCGGGAGGGAAAAGCGCTCCCGCACTCACGAGCGGAGGCTGTTTCGGTTCGTGCAGGGTCAAGGGTGCGCTCCGCCCGTGCTTCCGTTCGCCGGATCGGTGAAGCGTGATCCGACGAGCCGGGAGCGCGGCCCTGGACCTGTTCGGCTTCGATGGGGGCGGTTTCGTCTTGAAGTGCTCGGCGCTGGACCAGCTGCAAAACCTCGACGATGTGCAGGGCAACGAGGACGACCAGATAGGGGCTGTCAGAAATTCTCATGCCATCACCCCACCAGCTCGAACGGTTCGTGAATCGGCACGAAGGGCGTTGGTTTGCCCGAGTCGTAGATAACGCTCCACCACTTCGCGGGGCGGTCGGGTGGCGTGTGCTTCTCGCAGATAAAGGCCGGTTCCACTTTCCAGTCCGAGAGCAGAGGCTTCCAAGTTCCACCGACGCAGCCCATTTGCAGCGTGCGAATCGGTCGCGCATAGGCGGGGCGGCATTGGGCGCATGGTGTGGACCGGGAGGGAGCGGGTTTCGCCATTTCGCGTCTGGACCAGCAGACAGAGCAGTCGCAGTCCTGGGCGTGCGGAAGGCGTTGATAGCTGGCCGGCTTCTGCATAGGTCATCCCCTCCCCTGGCTT
>LNAP01002006.1_pt1 | contig 20814 bp, 31 predicted proteins | sample 602601 | NCBI WGS metagenome assembly LNAP01 (sample SAMN02440304, study PRJNA202911) | soil metagenome | biome: Subtropical and temperate rainforests or woodlands; isolation source: soil samples (1 kg each in a 20% v/v slurry with milli Q water) were... ...
ACTTCGTCAAGGTCGTAGAGGGTAACTACCATGCATGATCCCTACAGCCTCGAAGCCGAGCAGGGCGTCCTGGGCGCGATGATGATTCGCCCCGAACTGATCGACACCCTGAGCGATGGCCTGACCCCGAGCGATTTCTACTTCGCCGACAACGAGGAAGTGTTCCGCGCAATTCTTGAGATGCATGGCAAGGGCCAAGGCGTCGACTACATGACCGTCGCCGAGCACATTGGCACCCTGCAGAGCGGCGATTTCGCCCTGGGTTACACGGCCACCCTGCACAAGAACACCCCGAGCGTCGCCAACGCTGCGACTTATGCCCGTATCGTCGCAGACCGCGCCACTGAGCGTGCCCTGATGACCTGCGGCGAGCGCATCCATGAGATCGCCTGCAGCGATCAGGATGTGGCCGACAAGGTTGCTGCCGCTCAAGCCGAGGCGATGGCGATTCAGACGGGCGTCGGTGATGACGAAGTGGTCATGGCTGCCGACATCCTCAACGAACAAGTTGAGGTCTGGCAGGAGCGCCAGGATCGTCATACCCGCGGCGAGACACTGATCGGCCTGTCTACCGGCCTGAGTGATCTGGATGAGATCACTGGAGGCCTGCAGCCCGAGCAGCTGATCATTGTTGCCGGGCGTCCTGCGATGGGCAAAACAACCCTCGCGATGGGCTTTGCCGCTGATGCAGCGATCCGGCAAGGCAAGTCGGTTCTCGTCTTCAGTCTGGAGATGAGCAAGGGCCAGTTGATTGACCGCATGACTGCAGCAGAGGGCAAGGTCCCGCTGAAGCTAATCAAGAACGGCACCGCTGCGTTTGACCATGGCGCTGAGATGTTGTCGGCAGGCGCAGCTATCAAGCGGGCTCGCCTCGGCATCGCTGATCGCGCCGGCGTGACCATGAATCGCATTCGCGCAATCGCGCGCAAGCACAAGATGCGCCGCGGTCTCGACCTGATCGTGATCGACTACCTGCAGCTGCTTGACGGCAACGGCGGCAGCGGCAACCGCACCGAGGAAGTTAGCGCCATGAGCCGCGGCGCCAAGCTGCTCGCTCGTGAGCTGAAGATCCCGGTTGTGATGCTCTCCCAGCTCTCCCGCAAATGCGAAGAGCGCCCGAACAAGCGGCCGATTCCGGCTGACCTGCGCGAGTCCGGTGCCATTGAGCAGGACGCTGACGTGATCCTCTTCGTCTACCGCGACGAGGTTTACAACGAGAACAGCGAATACCGCGGCGTCGCCGAAATCATCATCGGCAAGGGCCGTGATATTGAAACCGGAACCGTTCGCGCGTCCTTCCGTGGCGAGATCAACCGCTTCGACAACCTGGCCGCGGGCTGGCAAGAGCCAGAAGACCGTCCGGCCAAGCCATCAAAAGTCGCCTCCCTGGCCGGTCGCTACGGGAGCCGCACATGAAGCACATCAACGAACTTCTCGAAGCACGGCTCGAGCAAATGGAAACCCTGCAGGAGACATCCATGAACCGCATGCGCATTCGCAACCTGCTCGCCAAGGTCCGCGCCAAGCGTGCCGAGCGCCGGAGGGCTGCAGCATGACCGACTACATGGAAATCACCGAAGCCTTCGAGCAGGCCCGCACAGCTCCCGACGTAACAGACCGCGCCTCTGATGTGTTCCCGGGGGCCGTCTTCTCTTACCTCACTGTTATTGAGCAATCCACTACGAGTGGCGGCCGGAAAGGATGGCTCTGCGTGTGCGTATGCGGAAACCGTCGAGTGATAAGCAGGAGTGATTTACTGCGAGCAAAGCACCCAACAAAGAGCTGTGGCTGCAAGCGGAAAACTACGCACGGATATACCGGGAGCCCAACGTATATGACTTGGGGTTCAATGATTCAGCGCGCTACAAACCCCAACCACAACAGGTCGGCTGACTATGCCGGAAGAGGGGTAACTGTCTGCGACGACTGGAAAGTTTTCGAAAACTTTCTTCGCGACATGGGTGAGCGTCCGGACGGCATGACCTTGGATCGCATTGATAACTCAAGAGGTTACTGCCCAGAAAATTGCAGGTGGTCCACTCCAAAAGAGCAGCTGAACAACACTAGGCGCAACCGTTTTCTCACGCTAAATGGTGAGACAAAAACCGTTGCCCAGTGGGCTGACGCTTTGTCGATCCCTGTTGGCATCTTGCGCAGCCGGCTTGGCCGCGGGTGGGATGTAGTTGACGCCATGACTCGCCCAGTTATCTCTCGTGCGGCAAAGCGACTGCAGGAGGCGCGCCGTCATGGCTGAGAAGATCCGCGTCTCGCACATCGGCGAGCTATCCCAAGTCAACGCCGCGATCCGTGCAAAGGGCTTCCCTTGCACTGTGACCATCACCGGCGCCAGTCGATCGCTCCCGCAGAACGCGCTGTTTCATAAGTGGTGCGAGGAGATTGCCCGGTTTTTCGTGAGCATGGGCAAGACGACCTTCGCCACCGGTGCCGCCATGGACCGGGACAACGTGAAGCGCAACCTGAAGCAGACCTTCCTCGGCGAGCAGCTGGTCCAGGACATCAACCTGAAGACCGGCGAGATCACCGACCGCTACGAGCTCAAGCACACCAGCGAGCTCGACAAGGGTGAGATGCACGCCTTCATGACCTGCATCGACGCCTGGGCTACCGAGCACGGCATCTACCTGCCGCACCCGGAGGATTCCGAATACATGCGGATGAAGATCGAGTTCGGGGAGGCCGCCGCATGACCAAGGCAGAGAGCACCCACCTGTCCCGCGTTGCCGCCTTGGGCTGCATCGTCTGCCGGAACCTCGGCTACGGCGAGTCTCCGGCCGCCTGCCATCACATCCGTGCAGGTCAGGGCATGAGCCAGCGGGCAAGTCACTTCGAGGTCATCCCTCTCTGCGGCGCGCATCACCAGACAGGCGGCCACGGTGTTGCCATCCATGCCGGGCAAAAGACCTGGGAGGCGAAGTACGGCACCGAGCGCGAGCTGCTTGCTCAGGTTCGGCGCCTGCTTGGGATCGAGGTGGCCGCATGAAGACCTGCCCCATAGACGCCACCCACAAGACAACGGCCTTCAGCAGCCGGCAGACCCTGTACTGCCACGACTGCCGCAAGGAACACCCATGGCCGCTAAAGCCCGGCCAGATACCCCTGATCGCAAACAACAGAGCAACGAGGAAGCCGCAATGAGCGCATTCAACGAACAGCCAGGCGGCAATCACTACAAGGACAAGGCCATTCAGCCGGTCCAGTACATCCACGCCAACGGCATCGGCTACTGCGAGGGGAACGTCATCAAGTACGTCTCCCGGTGGCGCGAGAAGAACGGCCTGCAGGATCTGCTCAAGGCTCGCCATTACATCGACCTGCTGATTGAGCTGGAAGGGCTGGAGAAAGCCGAGTTCGGCCAGCAGAACACCATCGACTGCCGCACGGATGAGCAGAAGGGTTTCAACGACCCGCGCACCGTTGCCGGGGTAGACGTGTCGTTCCCGACCGAGAAGCACATGAACTTCGCGCCGGAGTGCGAGCACAACTTCGAGGACCACGGCTCCTATCGGTTCGGTTCACGTGGCCAGCAGCTGACCATCCTGAACTGCGGCAAGTGTGGTGCTGAGCAAGTCGAGGCCGAAGATGAATGAGCGCGTCGGAGATGAATGGCTCGCTAAATCTGGCCTGCTTGACGAGGGCGGAGCGGGATCTGATCGAAGCGGACAAGACGGCCTGCTTGATCAGATGGAAGGTGCGCGACCTCAAGGGGCCGGAGAAGCAGCGGCAGGGGAGCGTTCTGCTGGCGGCTGTTCCGGAGAGTGCGCGTCCTGCCGTTGTGCAAGCGCTGAAGGCGAGGGGGAGTAAATGAAATTGGCCGTCCCGACCGAGCACGAAGAACAAAAGAACGTCGTGAAGTGGTTCGACATGCAGTACCCGGCCCTGCGCGGGCGTCTGGCAGCCGTTCCGAATGGAGGTCAACGCCATCCTGCGGTAGCGGCAAAGCTAAAGGCTGAGGGAGTCCGCAAGGGCTTCCCAGACATGATGCTTCTCAAGCCATCTGGCGGCTACTTCGGCCTTTTCATCGAGCTCAAGCGCACCAAGGGCGGCAGCGTATCGGCGGAACAGAACGACTGGCTTCACTGGCTGAACCAGCAAGGCTTCATGGCCGCAGTTTGTAAAGGGGCTGATGAGGCCCGCAAGACCATTCAGGACTATCTGGGGAGAGCCGCATGAAAGACCTAAGCACCGAGTACCTGCTGAGCCAATGGGGCATCTGGGTCCGCTGCCAGACCGGCCTGCCACGCTACGTCTCCCCGTTCTATGCCCTGATGCGTGACAAGATGGGCGACACCGGCGGGGAGGTTCCTCAGATCCAGGAAGAGACGGCCATGATGATTGACCGTCTGGTTTGCCGGATGGCTGCTCGCTACCACGAGGCGGCCTATGCACTGTTCCTCTGGTATCGCCACAGCATGACCAGTTATCGCCAATTGGGCCGCGCTATGGGCGTCCACCACAACAAGGCAGAGATGTTCCTGACTGCCGGAATCGCCTGGGTAGACGCGATGCTCTGCAGCTATGCCGAGGCCGCTTAAATTTACATGTAAAAAGACTAGACGTGGCGCCAGTTGTATGTGAATATTCCCACAAATTGCGGTTTTACCGCTTCATAAGAGCCCGGCCAATGAGTCGGGCTTTTTTGTGCCTCAGTTTCGGGCGCTAAAGGCCGTATGAATGGCTCGCCACCATGCGCCCACCCATTCGCACCGCATCGCGCATAACGTGCAGCGCCACGGCAGCTTAAGCGGCCTAACGTGCAATGCAGTGCAACCCTATAAGTCTCGCCTAGTGCGGGGCTTTTTTGTTATCGCACCCACTAGAGGAAGACGCGATGCCGACCAATGAAGCAGCGCTCGAGCAAGAGATCCAAGCCAAGGGCCTGAATGCGCCACGACTTACGCCTGACCTGATTGATTCAGTTATTGCCAGTGAGTGGTACATCAACGCTGGAGAAGGCGTTGCGGCCGATGAGTTCCAGCCACCAGTTCCCGCCAGCCATCCTCTTCGGCAGTTAACTTTCTGCGTTCTGGTCCTCAAGAACGGCTTCACCGTGACAGGTGAGAGTTCATGTGCCTCGCCGGAGAACTTCAACGCCGAGATCGGCCGGAAGATCGCCCGCGACAACGCACGCAACAAGATTTGGCTGCTGGAAGGCTACTTGCTCCGCCAGCGCCTGCACGAACAGGGCTAAGCCCGACCCTATTCCGGCCCCATGCCTTTGACTGCTTCCTAGCACCCTGCGGATAGCGACAGGCATGTGAGGCCGGACTTATTCGATACACACCAGGACACTCCCTATGGCTGAACCGACTTCTACCGGTATCGCAGTTGCCGGCGCGTTCGGGGCAGGCATTGCCGGCGTGCTCGCTGGAGTGGATAGCGCTGCTGCTGTCGGCTCGCTGTGTGGCTCGGTGATCTACTTCATCAGCTCCAAAGAACTGCAGATGCCCGAGAGGCTGGCGTACTTCCTGATCTCGTTCGTGATGGGCTACCTACTGGCGCCCGCGATCACTGGTATCGAAGCATGGGGCATCAAGCCATTCACAATGCCAGCGCCTGCAGCATTCGGCGCATCGCTGATGGTGGTAACGATCTCCCTGGCAGCCCTGAAGCGGAAAGGGCGAGCGCCCGTAGATGGTGGCTTAGATGGCTAATTCTCTGACCTACGCAACCCTGATCCTCTGCCTGGTGATGTTCGTTCGCCTGTTCACCTACCAGAGAGGCGATGCCCGGTTCCGGCGTGACGTGTCAGTCATGGCTGCGCTCATCATGGCGTGCTGCGGTGCGACTGCGATCTACATCGTGGCTGGTGACCTGCGCATTCCCTATCAGGCGTGGCCGTTGGTCCTACTGCTGGCCGTCCTCGCTGCCTCGCTGATGCGCTGCGGCGGGAACATGAGCAAGGTGCTACGTCACCCCATCGAATGGGATGGGCACGAACGCAGGCGCCGACAGTGAAACGCCTCCACGCCATCCTCCTGTTCCTATACATCGCCGCCTGTATCGCTGTGATGATCGGGAAAGAGGTGTGGATGGCAGTAAACCGAGAGCTGAGATTGTAGAACTCCACAGGTTCACGAACCTCCGCCCGCTATGGGCGAAAGACAATTTGGAAAAGTCAGATCACCTCACTCATTTGATCTAGCAGGCTGAACATAAAAGCCCCGCGCAATAGGCGGGGTTTTTTGTGCCTGCTCAAATAGGTTACGGCATGTCATATGGGAAGACCTACGCGATACAAGGCGGAGTACGCCGAGCAGGCGGCCAAGCTTTGCAAGCTAGGGCTGACCGACAAGGAGATGGCAAAATTCTTTGAGGTGTCCGAGTCGACCCTGAACAACTGGAAGCAATCTCACCCGGCGTTTCTGGAGTCCCTAAAGGGCGGCAAGGAAATGGCGGACGCTGAAGTAGCTGCAAAGCTCTTTCATCGAGCGACAGGGTATGAGCACCCGGAAGACGATATTCGGGCCATCAATGGCGAGATTGTCATCACTCCAACCATCAAGCATTACCCGCCAGACACTACGGCCGCGATCTTTTGGCTGAAGAACAGGCAGCCGGCCAAGTGGCGCGACAGGCCTGAGGCTGAGCAGTCTGGCGATGGGATGCACAAGATTCTGTCTGACCTGATAGCGAAACTGCCCGGATGAACACAGGAAACCTTTTGCTCGACCGCCAATTAGCGCGCTGGTATGAGCTGAAGGATCACCCGGTACAGCTTGAGCTGATTAATGCTGTGCCTAACGGCATTCGGTTTCCTCTTGTGCCGGCAGGCCGACGCAGCGGCAAGACGGAGAGATTCAAGCGGTTCCTAGTAAAGCAGGCGAATGCCTATGCGGGCATCTACTTCGCCGCAGCGCCGACGCATGATCAGGCCAAGAAGATCTTCTGGGATGACCTTAAGGCGTTCACTCTCTCGTGTATGCATTCGCGCAGGCCGTCCGAGTCAGACAGGATTATCTACCTGCCAAACGGCAGCGAAATACATGTCATCGGCCTGGACAAGCCGCAGCGTATTGAGGGTATCCCGTGGACTGGCGGGGGAATCGACGAATTTGCCGATATCAAGCCCGACGCATGGGAGGCGAACATCCTTCCTGCGCTGAACACAGTAAACCCGACGATGCCGGACTACCGGGCCTGGTGCTGGCTGCTGGGTGTGCCTGATGGTCTGAACCACTACTACGACCTGTGCATGCAGGCGGAAAGCGGGCAGGACCCGAACTTTAAGGTGTTCCACTGGAAGTCGGCCGAGATCCTGCCGCCAGACGTGATGGCCGCAATGAAGCGCGCCATGTCTGCGAAGCAGTTCAAGCAGGAGTTTGAAGCCAGCTTCGAGACAGCATCAGGGCGGATTTACGAGGACTACGGGAAGGAAAACTACACTAGCGCCCGCATTGAGCCGCATGAACAGCTCATGTGGATGCATGACCAGAACTACACGCCGCTGTCCTCGGCTATTGGTGTGCGCCGCGGTGAAGACCTGTATCTGCTGGATGAAATCATTCTGACCAGCGCCGTTTCCAAGCAGTCAGCCCAAGAGTTTGTCGAGAAGTACAAGCGGCACGAGAACAAGCATGTCCTGATCTTCGGTGACCCTGCCGGCCAGGCCGGAGAGAAGCATGGGCATGCATCTGACTACACCGACATTGAAGGCGTGCTCCGCGCAAACGGCTGGACCTATACCCGCAGAGTGAAGCCGGCCCATCCGGCCATTAAGGATAGGCAGAACGCCGTGCGGACAAAGATTCGCACCGCTGATGGTCACCGGAGCCTGTTCGTTAACCCTGCAACTGCGCCTTGGTGCGACAAGGGGCTGGCGACTGTACAGCTCCAGGAAGGCTCGACCTTTCAGGAAGACCAAAAGAACAAGTACCAGCACATCACAACAGCGATCGGCTACTGCGTCGACGCGGTATGGCCTGTTATCAAGCCCGTTACCTCACTCAAACTCGGATTTGCACGATGACCGATGTCACCTATCAGCGCCAGGACTACAAGGACGCCCTGTACCGTTGGCGCTTGGTGCGCGACGTGTGCAAAGGTTCCGAGGCGATCAAGAACGAGCGCACGCGCTATCTGCCGCAGCCGAACGCGCAAGACGAAAGCGACGAGAACAAAGCCCGGTACGATGCCTATCTGGCGCGGGCGGTGTTCTACAACGCCACTGGACGCACGAAAGGCAGCCTCGTCGGTGCTGTGTTCCGCACCTGGCCGGCTGTCACCCTGCCAAAGCTGCTGGAGTACGTGACCAAGGACGTAGACGGGCAGGGCGTCAGCATCTACCAACAGTCGCAGTCGGTCATCGGGCACCTGCTCGAAACCGGCCGGCATGGTCTGCTCGTGGACTACCCGCCTGTTGAGCCCGGCACAGTCAGTCAGGCGGACATGGCATCCGGCGCGATTCGCCCGACTGTTTCCAGCTACCCGGCTGAAGCAATCATCAACTGGAAGACTCGCAAGGTCGGCGGCCGGCATGTGCTGTCGCTGGTCGTTCTGCGAGAGACGGTTGACGAGGACACGGAGGACGGTTTCGGCGTTGAGTCGAAGGACCAGTATCGCGTCCTGCGGCTGAATGAGGCAGGCCAGTACCAGCAAGAGCTATGGCGTCAGGCTGGTGGCGGCTGGATGGTCGATGCGCCGCGCATTCCGCTGGATGGCTCCGGTAAGCCTTGGGCGGTGATCCCGTTTCAGTTCGTCGGCAGCGAGAACAACGACACGTCGATCGATGAGTCGCCGCTGTATGACATGGCCGAAATCAATATCGGCCACTATCACAACAGCGCGGACTACGAGGAGGCGGCCTATCTGGTCGGCCAGCCTCAGCCGTGGATGTCGGGCCTTGACGAGGCGTGGCGCGACCACTTCGAAGAGACTGGTATCTATCTCGGCTCGCGTGCGCCTTGGCTGCTTCCTGTTAATGGCGCGTGCGGTGTCTGGCAGGCCCAGCCCAACACGGTTGCAAAGGAGGCCATGGACGCCAAGGAACGCCAGATGGTGGCCCTTGGTGCTCGCCTTATCGAGAAGGGCAGCGCGGTAAAGACCGCCACTCAGTCCGAAGCGGAGACGGCAGCAGAGCACAGCGCCTTGTCGCTGATCGTCAGCAACGTGTCGGAAGCCTACACGCAATGCCTGATGTGGATGGCTCAGTTCCTCAACGTCAGCGGCGAGATTGAATACACGCTGAATCAGGACTTCACCCAGGCCAACCTTGACCCGCAGATGCTGCAGCAGATCCTGCAAGCGGTCATGGCCGGCAAGATGCCTGAGTCTGACTTCTGGCGTTACCTGCGCGACTTCCAGTTGATCGACCCCGAGAAGGACGATGACGCCATTCGCGAAGAGCTGGCGAGCAGCGGAACCGGCTTGAACCTGGAGGATGACAATGGCGACGGCGGAGCGACTGATTGAGGCGGCTACTAGGAATTCTGTGCTCCTCGAACGCCTAAAGGCTGGAGAGGTCCAGAAGATCGATCCATTCCTTCGGCGCATCGACAAGGACATCCGGGAGCGACTGAGCCGTGATGCGCTGACCGCCTACAGTCGGCAGCGGCTGGAAACGATGCTGGCCACGATCGACGCGATGATTGCGAAGGTGCAAGGCGAGTTTTCCGAGCAGCTACTGCTTGATCTGTTCGATATCGGCAGCTACGAGGCCGAGTTTGAAGCCAGATCGCTCGATCAGGTGCTGGTCAATATCTCGGTAGCGACTCCGACCGTTCAAGCGATACAGGCCGCTGTAAAGGCTCAGCCGCTGAGCGTCACAGGGCCAGATGGCGGCAAGCTGCTGGAGCCGTTCATCGCTGATTGGCTGCAGGCTGAGCGTAACCGGGTGACTGGCGCGATTCGCATGGGATACGTCCAGGGCGAGACGAATAGCGCCATGATACAAAGGATTCGTGGCACCAAGGCGCTGCAGTACAGCGACGGCTTGCTAGCGATCAGTAAGCGTAATGCCGAAGCCGTGGTTCGCACCGGTATCCAGCATGTCGCCAGCGTGGCGCGCATGGAGACGTGGAAGGCCAATAGTGACGTGGTGACCGGCTATCGCTGGGTATCCACCCTTGACGGCCGCACCTCGAATACCTGCAAGAGCCTTGACGGCCGCTCGTTCAAGATGGGCAAAGGGCCGCTGCCGCCGATCCACATCCGCTGCCGCAGTACTACAGCCGCTGAACTGGACGCCCGCTACTCGTTCCTCGACGAGGACGCGACGCGCGCCTCCAAGGACGGCTACGTCGATGCCGGCGAGTCGTATTACTCGTGGCTGCAGAAACAGCCGGCTTCCTTCCAAGACATCGCGCTTGGCAAGGAGCGGGCCACCTTGTTCCGTAAAGGCGGGCTGAGCGCTGAGCGCTTCGCCGATCTGCAGCTTGACAGGCAGTTCAAGCCTCTGACCCTCGACCAGCTCCGCGCATTGGAGCCGGCAGCGTTCGAGCGCGCAGGAATCTGATTCACCCTCGCAGGCTGGGCCTGCAACCACCTGTCTCCGGGAGACAAGCGATGACCCTGAAATACCAACTGGACAGCCTGGAAGGGCTGGAGCCGGCCGTGGCTGCCATGTACGAAGAGAAGGACGGCAAGTTCGTCCTGAAGGTCGAAGGCATCCCGCAGCCAGAGGACACTACCGGCCTTCGCAACAAGGTCGAAGAACTGCTTCGCGAGAAGAAGGACGAGAAAGCGCGACGCGAGCAGGCTGAAGAAGCCGCCCGCATCGCTGCCGAAGAAGCTGCCCGCAAGAACGGCGACACCGAAGCGCTCGACCGTAGCTGGAACGAGAAGTACTCCAAGGCGCTCGGCGAGAAGGATCAGACCCTGACCGCGCTACAGGCCCAGGTGCACGCTCTGACCGTTGGCGCTACTGCCGCCCGTCTGGCCGGTGAACTCGCCGTACAGGGATCCTCTGCGGTCCTGCAGCGACTGATCGAGCCTCGCCTGTCCATGGATATGCGCGACGGAAAACCAGTTGTAGTGGTCCTCGACAACGAAGGGCGCCCAACAGCTCTGACTCCCGATGAACTGAAGAACGAGATCATCAGTGATGCCGCACTGGCACCGCTGGTGGCCGGAAGCAAGGCAACTGGCGGCGGGGCTGCCGGTAGCAAAGGCGGCGGGGCCGCAAAAACGTGGGACCAACTCTCCGGTATGGAGCGCGTAGAGCTTCGCCGAACCAACCCCGCCGAGCATGCCCGCCTGAAGGCAGCAGCAGGCCAGTAATCAAGGAATCACAGATATGCCAACCATTCTTTCCGACGTAGTCTTCCGCGACGAACTGCGCGACTACATCAACGTCACCAGCGTGGAGCAGACCGCGTTCTTCTCCTCGGGCATCCTCGTTCAGAACAACGACATGTCCCAGCTGCTGGCCAGCCCGTCCAACACCTTCACCATTCCGTGGTGGGTTGACCTGGATGCTTCGGTCGAGTCGAACTACTCGAACGACGTGTACACCGACATCGCGACTCCGCTGTCCGTGGCCACTTCCAGCATGCAGGCTCGCGCCGCCTACCTGAACGAAGGTTGGAACGCGATGAACCTGGTGAAGAACATCACCAAGCAGGACCCGCTGGAGTACGTCGGCTCGCGCCTGATGAGCTACTGGCAGAAGGTAGCCCAGCGCCGCACCATCGCGACCGCTGTCGGCCTGTACAACGACAACGTTGCTGGTAACGGCGGCGACATGGTTGTAGATGCAGGCGGCCCGATCACTGCAGCTGCGATCATCCAGGCGCGCGCCACCATGGGCGACTACGGCGGCTCGACTCTCGGCGTCATCGCGATGCACTCCGCAGTGCATGCCGAGCTGCAGATTCTCAACCTGATCGACTTCACCCCGATCGCCGACCAGATCCCTGAGTTCGGTCGCTATCAGGGTATGCGCGTCGTGGTTGACGATGGCATGCCGGTCATCGCGGGCACCCCGAACAAGTACCTGTCCATCATCTTCCGTCCGGGCGCCATTGGTTACGCCGAGCAGCAGCCGGCCGGTGAAGATGGTCTGGAATACGTGCGCGAGCCCGAGCGCGGCAACGGTGGCGGTGCTGAGACCCTGTGGAGCCGTCGCAACTTCGTGATCCATCCGCTGGGTTACGCGTTCACCTCCACTACCATCACTGGTAACGGAACTGAAACCCGCCCGGCCTCGGCCTCGTGGGCTGACCTGGCACTCGCCACCAACTGGACCCGCATGCTTGACCGCAAGCAGGTTCCGATCGCGTTCGTGCTGTCCAGCGTAGCGGCCTAACTGGTTCCGGTCCCGTAATGGGGCCGGCCCTTCAAGCATCAGGAGATCCCCATGCAAGAAGACAAGTACATGAACCCCAACAGCAAAGCGCGCTGGGGCTTCGGCGGTGACGCAGGTAACATCACCGTTGGCCCGCAGACTGTCGGCGAGACGGGCGGCGTCGAGCACGGCCGCAGCGAACCCAAGGACGAAGGCGCCACGAACAACGGCGGCGGTGACGCACAGCCGCAAGCACGCAGCCGCAAGCGCACCACCGAGGAATAAAGCATGGCTCTCATCGTAGAGGACGGAACGAGCAAGGCTGATGCCGAGAGCTATGCGACTGCCGCCGAACTGGTGTCATATGCCGCCAAGTACGGCCGCACGATGCCGGCCACGGAAGCCGAGCAGGAGGCACTGCTGCGCCGCGCCGCCGATGCGATGAATGTCATGTCGTGGAAGGGCAAGAAGACCAGCGCAAGCCAGGCGCTTGCCTTTCCGCGCACCGGGGTAGAGGTAGACGGCGAGATCAAGCCGTCCACTCTGATTCCCCGCCAAATTCAGTACGGGCAGATGGCGCTGGCGGTTGAGATTCACGCCGACGACATCGACCCGCCGTCACAGCGTACCGGCGCCGTGATCCGCGAGCGGGTAGAGGGCGCCGTCGACGTCCAGTACGCCGAGAACAAGTCGGGCTATCTGCTGCCGGCCGCACCGGACCGTCCAAGCCGGACACAGTTCGCTGATTATCTGGTCAAGCGTGGCCTATTTGCCGTGAGGGCGTGACATGAGCGCGTTCTATGATCGGATGAGCGCCACTGCATTAAACCTGATCGCCAGTTTCGGCCAGACCATAACCCTCCGCGACACGGTGCCGGGCGAGTACGACCCTGTGACGGGCGGATCGACGCCTGACGTTGAGGTCGACCAGCCTGCACAGGCCATCCTGCAGGACTACGCGCTACAGCAGTCCGGGATGACCTACGCCGAGGGCGCAGTCATCAAGCAGGGCGACAAGAAGATCCTCGTCGCAGCCCAAGGCCTCACGCCGCCGACGCTCACCACGACCGTGATAGCAGACGGCGCAACGTGGACCATCGTCAACATCAAGGAGATCAACCCAGCCGGTACGCCGCTGGTGTATGAGATCCAAGGCAGGCGCTGATGAGCTTTGCCGATGATGTGCGGAAGTTCGCCGTGAAGGCCGGCGAGTCGAGTGACGGCATAGTCCGGGCTGTGACCCTTTCCCTGTTCAACGGGATCATTCGTGACGTTCCGGTAGATACCGGGCGGGCTCGCGGGTCTTTCGAAACCACGGTCGGCCAGCCAGCCACGACGACGCCAGAACGGCTTGATCCGAGTGGTCGGCAGGCAATGGCCGAGATTGAAGCGAACGTGCCAGCCGGCGCAGGGCAAGAAACCTACATCGCGTCGAGCCTGCCTTATATCGTCCAGCTTGAAGAGGGAACCTCAAAGCAGGCTCCGGAAGGTTTCGTGCGCAGAAACATGGACAGGATAGAGCGTAATCTGAGTCGAGCGGTACGCAATAATAAGGTTTAGTGTGTAAGCGCTCGCGGAAAGTGGCATAATGAGCCCTCTCAGATAAAGAGGCTCGCCCATGTCTTACGTCGGATCAGTGTTTGGCCAGCTAACAATCCTTAGCGAGCATGCAAAGGGTTACGACAAGCGCGCTATGTGTCGCTGCTCGTGCGGCAAGGTCAAGGATATTCGCCTTCACCGAGTCATAACCGGATTTACAAGGTCTTGCGGATGCGCGAACAGGCGTCATGCGGTAGAGCCTGGCAGAAAGTATGGCCGCCTTACTGTGCTGTCGCTGGATTACCAGACGATAAAAGGCCACCTGAAGGTTCCGGTGAGATGTGATTGCGGCAATGAAAAATTCATCGGCGTAGCAGAAATAGCCACCGGGAAAACGCAATCGTGCGGCTGCCTTTCTGTTGACAAGCTAGTGGCTATGAGCACGAAGCACGGCGGAGAGAAAACAGCTCTTTATTCAGTATTGCGATCAATGAAGAGTCGGTGCCTATACCCAACAGCTGAATCATTCGGCAACTATGGCGGAAGAGGAATAACAGTCTGCCAGGATTGGCTTGATAGCTTTGAGTCATTCCGCGACTGGGCAAACTCCACCGGTTACCGGGCCGGGCTTCAGATTGATCGAATTGACGTTAATGGAAACTATGAGCCGGCCAACTGCCGCTGGGTTACTCCAAAAGTCAACGGGAACAACCGGCGCAACAATGTCATGTTGACCGCGTTTGGAGAGACAAAAACGATGTCTGATTGGTCTTCAGATCCGCGATGCATGGCGCCTTATTCAGTGCTCAATCAGCGAATCAGCAGGCTTGGGTGGCCTCACCTTGAAGCCATAACGACTCCTAAAGAGCCGAGACAAAAGAAAATCAAACCCGCCTAGTGCGGGTTTTTATTGGGGCAACGAAATGTCCGAATCCAAGATTCATAGCGCCCTGGTGACGGCTTACGTCGCGTCCGGCGTCATGCCTATTGCGCGGACGGCATTCGAGGGCAAGAGCTTCACGCCGCCGACTGGCCAAAGCTGGGCGCGCCTAACGGGTTTGCCTACTGGTCGCGCTCCTGCAGCACAAGGCAAGGATGCGGCCCAAGAGTGGACCGGCATTCTGCAGATTGACCTGTTCCACCCGAAAAACACCGGCCACGCCGAACTGCTGGCCGACGCTGACACGCTGCTGGCCTTCTTCTCCTCCGGCAAGCGCCTCGACTACCAAGGCCAGGGCGTACTGATTCGACGCGCTGAGCGCTCGCAGATTCGCCAGGAAGACGTCTGGCAGTCCGTCAGCGTCAGTATCTACTGCACCGCCTGGAGCTTCCCGGCGTAACCACAACCCGAAACACCGCGGCCCGCCTTGAGCGGGCTTTTGCATTTCTGGAGATAGCAAATGCCCTATGCACAAGGCGTCAATCAGAACACCTACATCAAACTGGAGGGCGTCGGCGGCACTCTCGATCCTGCTGTTGCCTGGATTCCGCTGCGCCTCATCACCAATGGCCTTGGCCAGTCGGTCGAAGAGCTGGAATCGGACGAGATGCTGCCTGGTCGCCATACGGCCGAGTCCCGCAGCGGCGTTTCCAGCGTGGCCGGCGACCTCGAGGCGGAGCTGACCTACGGCACCTTCGATATGCTGCTCGAGGCGGCTTTCCATGGCACCTGGACCGCCAACGTCCTGAAGACAGGCAGCACTCGCCGCAAGTTCGCCATCCTCAAGCACAACGAGGACATTGGCCGCTGGCTGGTCTACCGCGGCTGCGAAGTCGGCACGCTGGCTATCGATTGCCCGCTGCAGGGCAAGATCGGCATCACGATTTCCATGATCGGCACCAAGGAAGAGCCGTACGTCTACGACGCTCTTACCGAGAGCATGGCCGATCCGACCGAAACCGTGATGATGACGACCTTCGAGGGCTCGCTGACCGAGGGCGGAACAGGCCTGAACCACGCGACCGCCCTGAACCTGTCGCTCGATAACGGCATGGAGGCGATATACCGCCTGTTCAGCCGCGACGCCTACGACATCAAGCTGGGCCGCATCAACGTTTCGGGCAGCTTGTCCGCCTACATCGAGGACAACCGCCTCAAGGACAAGTACCTCGGCGAGACGAAGACCCCGCTGGTCGTGACCCTGACCGATGGCGAGAACAGCTATCAGATCAGCATGACCCAGGCCAAGCTGACGACCTCGAGCGAGGAAGGCAGCGGCGACGATCCGATCATTCAGAATTACGACTTCCGGGCCTTCAATGACCAGGCGGTCGACACTGAGATCACCATCACCCGCATTCCGGCGTAAGGGGCTCGCATGAAACCGAGTGACTTTTTCACCCGGGCCAAGGCGAACGAGGGGGAGCGCATGCCGCTCTCTCTGCCTGACGGGACGCCAACGGATGAGTGGCTGCTGATTCGCGGCGTCGACTCTGACCAGTTCCGCGTTGCACTGGATGACTTCCGGCGCGAACTGCTGGTCCTGGCTTCGGTCAAAGACGAAAAGGAGCGAGCGGAGAAGACAGAGGCCGCACGACTGAAGCTGAACGCGGCTCTCGTCATTGGCTGGTCATTCGATGCGGAGTTTTCTGAGGCAGCGCTGCTGGAGTTCTTGCGCGAATCGCCCTACATCACGGCTGAGGTTGACCGATTCGCGAGTGACCGCCGCCGTTTTTTTGGGAAAAGCTCGACGGGCTCGCCGAAGGACTGATCGCGCACGCCGAGCATCAACTGGGACTGTTGCGTCCAGCTGGGCCAAGGCCGAAGAAAGGCCCGGACAAGCGCATCACCATCCGCGCGCAACTGGAAGCGATAGCCGAGAAGACCGGCAAGCGTCCGGCCAGGCTGGATGGCCCTGATTGCCCGACTGAGTTGGCCTACGTGTGGGAGTGGTATTGCTCAGCCAGGCCGATCGGCACGTTGGCCGAGCTGAAGGCGTGGGCTGACCTGTACGGACGCACATTGAGGCCGCATGAAATCACGCTACTTAGGCGCCTTGCGTCGATTGAAGAGCGGGTAGCGAGCCAGTAGCGCAGCTATTTGATACATTCCGCTCCTCAATGGGGAGGGATTAATCATGGAGTTCGTAATAGCTGCGGTGGCAGTGGCGCTTTACTTTCTGCCTTTGCTTGTTGCGACAACGCGCAACCACGTAAACATGCTAGCAATCGGAGTCTTGAACCTTTTGCTGGGGTGGACATTGATCGGCTGGGTGGTGGCTCTTGTCTGGGCATGCACGGCGCAAAAGCCGGCAAATGCGTAATAAGAAGGGAATCAAATGGCTATTTCAAAGTGCAAGGAGTGCGGTGGACAGGTTGCTAGTAGCGCTAAAGCCTGCCCGCACTGTGGGGCGAAAGTGAAGAAGAAGGTCGGCGTGCTGGGCTGGCTGTTTGTTTTGGTAGTAGTGCTCCCGATTGCGTACAGCATTGGCAGCGGAATGGGTAAGGCGCCGACGACAAATCCTGCTTCATCGACTCAGGAATCAGGCGAAGTTCGACCTGAGCTGCCTGACTTGCCCTCTCAGCCAAAGCAAGAGGCATCCCCGTGGGTACTTCACGAGTACGCCGAAGCGATGACCGACAAGAAAGCTAAGGTGTTGCGAATCCGCTCGAAGAACACAACAAACTTTGAGTTTCCCTACAAAGTTAGCGGAGGGTCAGGCCTTACCTTATCGTTCCGCAGGGTCGAAGGCGCGCTGGATGCGTATTTGCAGATCGATAAAGGGCAGATGCTTTGCCACCGAAACGATTGCCGCTTCAGTCTCCGCGTAGGAGACGGCAAGGTCCAGCAATGGACCGGCCTGCCAAGTAGCACCCACGACAGCGACATCATGTTTGTGCGCGATGCGTCTCAGCTGGAAGCTATCGTCAAAAATGGCGGGACAATCCGCGTCGGCATTGAATTCTACAGGGCAGGCACTAGGGCATTTGAGTTTGATCTGGGTAAGTACCCAGGCATGTAGCTAACCAGTACCAACGAAACCCGCTTCGGCGGGTTTTTTATTGCTCAAGGAAAATTGATGCGCCCTCAGGACTTCTATACCCGCACCAAGTCAAGCCAGGGAGTGCACGTCGACCTTGTCGACCCTGCAGGCCGCCGAGAATGGGTGCGCGTCCGTTCCGTTATGAGCGCCGAATTCGTTGCGGTGGCGGCTGCTGTCGCCAGCCGAGCAGAGCAATACCGCGCCAGGCTGGATGCGGCAGGGCCTGCAGAGCGCAAGCGCCTGGTCCGCCTGCGTCGGTCCACGCTGGCATCTGCACTCGTGGCCGAATGGTCGCTGCCAATGAAGGCGCCCGCCGAGATTGCCGAGATGCTGAGTACTAACCCCAGGCTGCGCCGGCAGATTGAGCTGATCTCTGAAAACCATGCTTTGCACTTTGGAGCTGCCGCATGACTGAATATGCAAAGCTAGTGGTTGCGGTAGACAGCACGCAGGTCAATAAGGGCGATCAGGCCCTTGGAAATTTCGAGAAAACGGCCAAGCGGACCGAGAAGAGTGTCGGCAGCCTAGGCAGCGTAGTCCGGTCTGTGGCCGCGCCGCTCGCCGCCTTCCTGAGTGTTCGAGCCGTCATCCGGGCGTCCGACGAATACGGCCAGATGGCATCTCGAATCCGCAATGCGACCAGCAGCACTGAAGAATACGAGATGGTGCAGGCGCGGCTGCTGGAGACAGCGAACGGCACCTACCGCGCGCTCAGCGAGGCCCAAGAGGTATACCTGTCAACCGCCGACACCTTGCGTGACCTCGGCTACGCCACGTCCGAAGTTCTGGATATCACGGATTCGTTCTCCTATGCCCTGGTGCGTGATGCGGCTCGCGCCGATCAGGCCACCTCGGCTATGGATGCTTATTCCAAGTCGTTGATGAAGGGCAAGGTTGACGCTGACGCCTTCGCGACGATCCTTGCGGCCACGCCGTCCATTGTGAATGGTATTTCTGAGGCGACAGGCCGCAGCACCGAAGAAATCCGCAAGCTGGGCGCCACCGGAAAGTTGTCGGTCGAAGCGCTGAATGAAGGGCTACGGCGCAGCCGGGACGAGAACAAAGCGTTCGCCGACGAGATGGAGACGTCTGTCAAAGACGCGCTCGTTAACCTCGAAACGCAGTTCGGGGTCTTCATTGGAAAGGTCAATGAAACCTCCGGCGCAAGCGGCGCCCTGGTTGAGTCAATTGGGGAGCTAGCCGACATTCTGGCTGACCCCGCGACGGTAGAGGCTGCTCAGCAATTAGCCGCCGGCGTGGTCACGGCTTTTGGTGGCATTGCCTCTGCCGTGCGCGAGACGGTTGGAATTGTCCGCTGGGGCGCTGAAGAACTTGCTGCGACGCTGAATGGCATCGCTGCCGATGACGTGGTACGTCTGAATGATGAGCTTGTTCGCCTGCAAAAAATGAAGGAAGGGGGCGCCCTCGATAAGCTGGTTTTCTTCGGCCGTGACGGGATGGTCTCCTATTACAACGAACAGGAGCTAGATGCCGAGATCGCAAAGATTCAGGCCGCCCTAAATGATGCGATAAATCGTCCTCAGACTAACATTCCGGCTCCGACTGAGCCGCCGAAGGCGCTTGCTGAGACTAGAAAGCTCGTGTCAGCCATCGCCGCAGACACCAAGGAGGCCGATGCTGAAGCAAAGAAGCTAACGAGCTCCTATCAATCGATGGAGAAGTCGCTTGCCAGGCAGCTCGCGTTGTACGGCCAGGCAAGCGAAGTCTCCAACCTGCGTTTCGAAATCGAACAGGGTTCCCTGAAGGGCATCGTCGGCCAGCAAGCCGACTACCTGATGGGTCTCGCTCGCGAACTGGACGCCAAGCGCGACTTGACGGAGCAGGAAAAGCTGCGCATCGACATCCTGCGCGAGTCTGGTCAGCTGCGCGCCGCCAATGACGCCCAGTTCGATCTGGAGTACGCGGAGAAGATTGCCGAGTACGAAGAGCAGGGAAACATCGCAGCAGCGGAACGCCTTCGGACGCTGAAAGCCATCCGCGAAATTCAGATGAATGCCGATCAGGCGCCGGGAACCGTCGAGGGCGTAACGCAAGCCCCTGGCACCCGCGGTGTTGATGCGGTTGTATCCGGACCAAGCGGCGAGCTGATGAGGCTCGAGCAGGATGCGGTAGCGCTGGAGCAATGGAGGGCGACAGAGCTAGAGAAGCAGCGAGCTCTGCTGGATGCGAAGGCCACCAATGAAGAGGTCTATGCGGCCCGGGTAGAGAACATTCATCAGCAGCACCAAGACCGTATCGCACAGATTGAGGCCGCGAGGCAGCAAGTGCAGCTAGCAGCAGGCGAGGCATTCTTTGGAAACATGGCCGGACTGACAGCGGTTTTCGCCGGTGAGCAATCCAGCGCGTACAAGGCGATGTTCGCACTCGAGAAGAGCTATGCGCTCGCGAAGGTGTTGATGAACGCGCCCAAAACGGCATCCGACGCCTACTCGGCAATGGCTGGCATTCCATATGTCGGGCCGGCTCTGGGTGTCGCCGCAGCGGCTGCCGCGCTTAGCTATCAAGCCGTCCAGGCGGCCGGAATCAGGTCTGTCGGGCTATCAGGTATGGCGCACGACGGTATCGACTCAATTCCGAGCGAAGGAACTTGGCTGCTCGACAAGGGTGAGCGAGTAGTGGATCGCCGTACCAACGCTGATCTGAAGGATTATCTGTCCGGCAGCAACGGTAAGAGCGGAAAGCAGGGGATGACTGTGAATCAGAACTTCAACGTCGCCAGCGACGTGAGCCCGCAGGCCATACAAATGATGACCGACATGTCACGCCAAGTGCTGGAGCAGGTCATGCGTGACGCAAATCAGAACGGGCCGATCATCCAGACTATCCGCCGGAGGATGTGAAATGGCTGAAAACTGGCCGTCCGAGTTGTACCCCAGCCAAATGACATGGGGCTGCGTCTACAACAGCCGAGCATTCACATCGTCGCTTTCGAACGCACAGCAGATAGTCAGCTATCCCGGCGCCTACTGGCGGTGCTCAATGAGCTTCAACCGCATGAGCCAGGAAAGAGAGCGCCGCCTAACCGCGATG
>LNAP01012072.1_pt1 | contig 20812 bp, 21 predicted proteins | sample 602601 | NCBI WGS metagenome assembly LNAP01 (sample SAMN02440304, study PRJNA202911) | soil metagenome | biome: Subtropical and temperate rainforests or woodlands; isolation source: soil samples (1 kg each in a 20% v/v slurry with milli Q water) were... ...
TGTCAGAACCCGGCGACTATGCCGCAAAGCCTTTGTGACTGTCCAGTTCTATGCAATAGCCAGCACGATGGCCGATGTTTGCGCGAAATATGTGACCGGGTGATTAAATCCGGTCATTTGCTTTCGCGACACGTTCGGCGAAGTCCGTGGCGTTGATCTCGCCGATCACTCGCACCTCGGTGCGTTCGACACCGTCCTTGCCGAAAAACATCAGCGCCGGTGGGCCGAACAATTTGTAGCGGTCGAGTAGCGCACGTTGCTCGGCGTTGCTCGCAGTGATGTCGAAGCGGATCAGCCGATAGCCCTTGAGGCGTTCGACGACCTTCGCGTCGTTGAGCACTTCGTGTTCGATGACTTTGCAGCTGATGCACCAGTCGGCGTACCAGTCGAGCAGCAGTGGGGTGCCGGACGATCTGGCGTCCGCGAGGGCGCGATCCAGTTCAGCCGGGGTGGTGATGGTTTGCCAGTTGCCGGTGTGTTGCGGCTGCCCGTTGCCATTGACGATACGCGGCTGGCCGATGGGATTGAGCGGATCAGTCTGGCCGCTGAAGGCGCCATACCAACACGCCAGCGCATAAAACAGCAGGAACATGCCGAGCAATTGACCGACACGTTTTCGCGGCGGTTTGTAGACGAACTCCAGCGCACCCATGAACAGGCCGACGCCACCGGCCAGCAAGCCGATCAGCAGCAAGGTGATCTGCCCCGGCAACACCCGACTGAGCAGACCGATCGCCAGCCCCAGCAACAAAACGCCAATCGCGTTTTTCACGTAGACCAGCCACGGCCCGCTTTTCGGCAGCCAGGCTGCACCGCCGGTGGCCACCAACAATAGCGGGGCGCCCATGCCGAGGCCGAGCATGAACAGCTTCAGCCCGCCGCCCAGCGCATCGCCGCTGGCGCTGATGTACAGCAACGCGCCGGCCAGCGGTGCCGAGACGCAGGGCGAAACCAGCAGACTGGAAACCACGCCCAGCACCGCCGCACCCCATAACGAGCCACCTTCGGTGCGACCGGCGATGCGGTCCAGTCGGCTGCTGATCGCCTGCGGCAACTTGAGTTCGAAGACGCCGAACATCGCCAGGGCAAACACGGCAAAAAACATCGCGAACGGCACCAGCACCCACGCCGATTGCAGCCTCGCCTGAAGATTGAGCTGTGCGCCGAACAGCCCCATCAACGCACCGAGCAGGGCGAAACAGGCGGCCATCGGCAGCACATACGCGAGAGACAGATTGAAGCCGCGCAAGCCACCGACCTGGCCACGCAACACCACGCCGGACAGGATTGGCAGCATCGGCAATACGCAAGGGGTGAACGTCAGGCCCAGGCCGGCGAGGAAGAACAGCGCCAGTTCCCGCCAGCTCCAACTCGTGGTCGCGCCGCTGCTGCCATCGATACTCAGGCGTTCGGTTTCAGGCGGATAGCACAGGCCTTTATCGGCACAGCCCTGATACGTCACGGCCAGCGTAAAGGCGCGTTGATCGGTGCGTGGCAGTTCTATATCGAGGATCCCGTGGTAAACCTCGACATCGCCAAAATATTCATCGTGCTTTTGTTCACCCTTGGGCAATTGCGCCGTGCCGAGTGCGAGATCGGCGGCGGGGTCGGCGCGAAACTGAAAGCGATGGCGGTAGAGGTAGTAACCCTCGGTGGCGACGAAACGCAGCTTTATCGATTGCGGCGTGCTTTCGACCAGACTGAGCTGAAAGGCTTCGCGCACCGGCAGGAAGTCGGCGCTGTTGTTGATCGAGCCCAGCGTGGCGCTTGGCCGACTCTCCAGCAGCCCGGCGGCGTTGGCCGGCAGGGCGAGAACAAAAAACAGCAGGCAAAGCAAACGGCGCATGACAATCTCGCGTATCGGAGGTGCGGGAATGATAGCGGAGTCGTCGCGGATGCGTATGTAGGCGCTGTCGAGTGAAACGAGGCTGCGATCTTTTGACGTTGATCCAAAAACCAAAATCAAAGATCGCAGCCTCGTTTCACTCGACAGCGCCTACAGGGAGTCTGGTCAGACGCGGAAGGCTTGAACGGCTGTATGCAACCGCCCTCCCAGCACCAACAAATGCTCCCCTTGCTCACGTCCCTCACCGATGCGCAGCAGGTTATCCCCACCCAGCTGGTGAATCCGCTCACTGTGATCGCGGATCTCGCTGACCGCGCCGCTTTGCTGAGCGGTGACATCGGCGATGCGTACGGCAGTGTCGGAAATGGTCTGGATCGCCCCGACGATTTTATCCAGCGCGCCGTCAGCGGCCTGGGCCTGATTGGCCGTTGCTTCAGCATGCTCAACCTGCGCACGCATGCCTTGCACCGATTGCTGCGCCGCCGTTTGCAATCCGGCGATCAAGACCTGAATCTCGGCCGTGGCGCCAGCGGTGCGTTGCGCCAACGAGCGAACCTCTTCAGCGACGACGGCAAAACCACGGCCCATTTCCCCGGCGCGAGCCGCTTCAATGGCTGCGTTCAAGGCCAGCAGGTTGGTCTGGTCGGCAATCGAGCGAATCACCGTCAGCACGCCGCCGATGGTGGCCGATTCCGAGGCCAGGTGTTCGATCATCTGTGCATTGCCTTGCACTTCATCGACCAGTGCGTGCAGCCCGGTGAGGCTCAGGCCGATGACTTTTTGCCCATGTTCCACCGCCAACCCGGCATGGCGGCTGGCGTCGGCAGCCTGGCTGGCATCACCGGCCACTTGTTGAATGGTCGCTTCCAGTTCGCCGAGAGAATCACGGATGAGCGCCGTGTCACCCGCCTGATGCTCGGCGCCGCTGTGCAGGTCATTGCTCAATTCGGCCAGGGTGCGGCTGCTGCCGGCGACCTGTTCGGCGTTAAGGCGAATGGTCCCGACCAGATCGACGAGGTAGGCGCGCAGACGGTTGAGCGAGGCTTGAATGTCATGCAGCTCGCGATTGGTCTTGCCCAATTCAATGTCCCGGCTGAAGTCGCCTTCGGCCCAGGTCGAAAGCGCCGGCGCGAGGTTGGTCAGTGTTCGGGCCAGGCGTCGTTGCAGGGTGTCGATGAGCAACGCGATCAGCAGGATCAGGCCGATCATCACGCCTTGCATCAGCCGCACTTCGCTTTGGATCTGCCCATGCTGGGCGCGGACCACCGGTTCCAGCCCGGCGATGGTCTGTTGTACCGCAGCGATTTTCAGGTGAGTCGCGGCGCTGAGGTCGGTACGTTTCTGGATCTGCTCACGGGTGCGCGCAAGCTCCGCGGGATAGCGGGTTAGCAGGCTGTTGAGTTCGCGTTTGAGCCCGACGCCAGCATCTTCGGTCACGGTTTTTTCGGTGTTCTCCAGGCCCATCATCGCGGCGAAATCATCGGTGCCCGATTCACTTTTACTGGCAACGCCGAGTAGCGGCAGGGCATCCAGACGTTCTGCTTGAGCGCGGATGTTGGTGACTTCACGCTCAACATCCGCCGCCAGTTCGCTGCGACCGCTGCTGACCAGTTTGTCCCGGGCCAGCGACAGTTTGCCCAGGTGTTGGGATGCATTAAGCAGAGGCGTCAGATAAGTCGCGTTATCGCTGGCGTACTGGCTGAGCTGATCGAGGCTGGCACCGAGCTCGCGTTCGGCTTGCAGCAGCAGTGCCTGAGGATCTCCCGCGAGTTTGCCGGCGGCCAACAGGTCGGTTTTGCTGAACTCATCCAGGTTCGTCAGGCTGGGGCGCAAGGTGTCGGCCAATGCCGGCGGCAACTCCACGAGCTCCTTTTGCAATGCGTCTATGGCCTGGCTGGCGCTGCTCAGGCGCAAGGCATCACCGCTGGCGAGGTAATCCTCGACGTTGCGCGCCACTTCATTTTGAAATTGCTGTGACAGCCCCAGGTAACGCTCCATCAACAAATACGGGCGTTCCAGGGCTTTTTGCGACCACCAGAGCGTGGCGCCGAGGGCCACGCACACGGCGACTAAAAGGAGGGTGTTGAGATTGGTCAGCAGCTTCAGGCGCATCGCGGGACTACCAACGGCAGAATGGTAAGTCCCTGAAGTTATTGCGTTTCTGTTACAGGGTTATGACTGACTGGGTGGATTCCGATGAAAAGGTGGCATTTTGCTTTGATGCCCGCGCCGCCTGTACGCGGTTGCGCCCGGCGTGCTTGGCACGGTACAGAGCCTCGTCCGCCTGGCTGGCCATCATCAGGCCGTCGGAGTCTTCGCCCAGCTCGACCACCCCGGCGCTGAAGGTGCACCAGAGATCCTGCGGCTGCGCGGGGTAATGAATTTCCGCAAAGCGCTGACGGATTTCATCGAGGACGTTGTAGGCGGCTTCGATATCGGTGTCCGGCATGACGATGGCGAACTCTTCGCCGCCGTAACGGCCGATGAAGTCAGTCTTGCGCAGGCGTTGCTTGAGAAACAGCGCCAGGCTCTTGATCACGCGGTCGCCCATCGGGTGGCCGTGACTGTCGTTGACCCGTTTGAAGTGGTCAATGTCGAGCATCGCGAAGCTCAAAGGCTTGCTCTCGCGGCGGGCGCGAAACGAGCAGTCTTCGAGCAATTGCAGAATGTGCGTGTGGTTGTACAGCCCGGTGAGGCTGTCGCGGACCATCCGCGCTTTGAGATTGCGCGCGCGCGCTGCGCGGTTGCGCACCGTGGTGATCAGGTGGCGCGGCTTGATCGGTTTGGTCAGGAAGTCGTCGCCGCCCTCGCTCATGGCGTCGAGCTGCTTGTCCAGATCGTCTTCGGCGGACAGGTAAATGATCGGCACGCTGACGTAGCGGTCGTTGTGACGAATGACCTTGGCCAGTTCGGTACCGGTGCAGGTCGGCATGTACATGTCGAGGATGATCAGGTCGGGCTGGAAGTCCGCGAGTTCAGCCATGGCCTGGATCGGCTCGATCAAGGTCCGCGTGACGATTCCGGCGCTGTTGAGCAGGCGCTCGGTATGCAAGGCCTGTGCGCGGGAGTCGTCGATGATCAGCACTTTATAAGGTTCGTATTGCGCAACGCAGGTCAGGACTTCGATCTTTTCCAGCAGGCTCGAGGCTTCGAGGGTGCCGGTCAGGAACTCCTGGCCGCCGGCACGCACCGCCGCGAGGCGGGTCGGGGTGTCGGTTTCGAGCAGGCTGAAAAACAGCAGTGGCAACGGTTCATCCAGACCGACCTGGGCTTCGGCGGCCAGTTTCAGGCCGATGCCGGGACCGCTGAAGTCCACGTCCATGACGATTGCGGCGGGCAAGCGTTCGACCATCGACGAACGAAAGGCCGCCACGCTGTCGAGGGATTGGGCGCTGAGTCCAAAGAATTCAAGCTGCTTGGCCAGGCGCTCGGCACGGTCGTGATCCTGGAGCATCACGTAGATCGGCTTGCGCAGCGGCGGCAGGAAGGTTTGTTCGAGTTGATCGCCATGTCGCAGGCCGGTGCGCGACAAGCGCTGCATCAGGCGATTGAGATCAGTGATCAGGCCGCTGCTCAGGCGTCCGCGATTGGCATCGACGGCTTCCAGCGACTGGCCGATGTGGCGCGCCAGCTGGATGTGTTCCGGTTGTTCGAAACGCTCGGCGAAACGCTGCAGGCGCAGGTTGGCCTCGCTCAGTTCCGATAAATCGGTGACGGACCACTCGCTGCGTTGCAGGCGCTGCCAGATCTCAAGAATTTGACGTGCCTGATGAATTACCCGCTGGGCAAAGTGGTGCTTGAGGCGCTCACGGCTGGGGTCTTCTGGCTCGGTCATATCCTGACTACTAGTTAGGGTGGTGGCTCTATGCTAGCACCTCTTTTCGTTTGCATGAGTGTCGTACGTCAATAATCTGCAAAGCGACGTCATTCAGTTTCTGACTGGCTGGTCTGAAAATGCCTGGAGGTTATTCCGAAAGGCCCGTGGGCTGGGTGTCTCAGGGCACTTTTCGTGTTTTTGTGCGAAGCGTCCGTAAGCTTGGCGAGTGTTATTTGTCAGGGAGTTCTGGTTTTTGGCTTGCTGGATTCGAGCCGGGTTTTCGGCGTGTAGGGTGTCAGGGAAACCCTTAGACGCCATCCACGAATCATGACCCAGTGTTTCAAAGACCAACCCAGCGATCAGCAGCGCCTCAACCACAACAGCACCCCCATCGCTGACTGTGAATGCAAAGAGGAGCTGCTTTATGGCAGCAAGGCACTCATTACCGACGTGCCGATTCTTACTTGCGCCTGCCTATGGCGACACTACCAGCGCGAGGCGGAAGAGATTGTCGCACCCGGTGGGGTACTGATTGCCGACCCGGTAGAGCGCAACCGCGTGATCAACGCTGCCTACGCTCGCCTGTGGCTGCACGATTCAAGGTTTCAGTGGGCCGGGCTGGCGGCATTTGCCTCCAAGCAGGTCGGCTGCGGATTACTGCATGCGGCGGACAGTATCGACCTCATTCGCAAGGAGTACGAGGCGCGGCAGCGTGTGCGCGATAGCCGCAGCGAGTTCGGGTTGCTGACGCCAGACAAGATGGCCGAGCAGGCGGATGAGTTGCGTGGCTATAAGGAAGCGGATGCGCGTAATCCTGTGCCCTCTGTGGACTTTCGTTCAACGGGTGAGGACTTGTCGCTGGTGCAGCAGCAGTTCCGGCATGTGCACGACATGATGGCGCTGGGGAATACCACGCTGTTTCTGGATATTTATCCGTTGCATGAGTTTTATGCGAAGCGTGGGTTCAGAGAGTTGAAACAGTGCTTGGGAGCACGAGCGGGAATATTTGGGCATCCGAAGTTTCCGGTGCTGTGGCCGGTGGGGGAGGAAAAGCTCGAATTCGGGCTGGATTACACCGAGATTTTTCTGGGTTTTGAGGCGATAGAGGACGGAGAGTTAAGCATTTGGCGCGGCATGAGCAGAAGAATATCCTCCAGCCAACGATTTACCAGGACCGCCAACTGGTAGCTTTGCTGCGTGCCAATCACGCCTCCTACGTTACGGGGTTTCCTTCAGGCGTTGCCCAGGCGATTGAGTTGACCCTTACCAGTCAGTGTCAGCGTGTCGGGGACGGGCGCACCGTCGATTTTGGCGACAACCCACTGGCGGACTTGTCCGACATCAATCAGCGAATGGAATTCGTGCTCCAGGCAGCGACACGCTTTGATCGGATGCTCGGTGACCACAACCGTTATGCATTGGAGCAGTCAATCAACGAGATCGCAGCAAGCGGTAGTAGTCAATGACTCTTCGATCACATTGGTTCGGCTGGCGCTGCGGCGCCTTTCTTCTTGTCCTGGCTGGCCTGACGTGGGCCGTCATACACCGCCTGACGCAACCTCTCTGGGATGAACCCGAAATCGTCGTGGAAATGGGGGGGACGTATGAAAACCTGCTCAGAAACTCTTCAGCTCCCTTTAGTCCGGAGATCCGTGACCGCATCTGGTTCGGCATTCCCATGACCGACGCACGATTGCGATTTGTTGATCCACAGTTCGGATTCACCACGCCGGCGGCGCGCTTTTTCACTGTCAATTTTGACGACAATGTCATTTCCGGTATCCGCATGTCCCCGCAGGTCGAACCGCTGCTAATCGATGATGCCCTCAAGGTAGTTCTCGATCTGCAAGACCAATGGCGTGAAAAAGGTTGGGTGGCAAAGGGGCTGCGAAACAATCCCACACTGAGTGGCGGGCGTACTTGAGTAAAGGAATTCTCTCTGGACGATCCTATTGGCAGGCGGGCGACAAGTATCAGGCCATGCTGATATTGGGGCGTTTCGAGGATTATCGAAATCCGAGTCAGGAACGCTACCTCATCACCTTGGACCTCGGTAAAGCCTGGCGGCCCTTTGACGAAATCGAAGACATGTACGACGAGCCCAGTCACTTCCCCGCCCCACAACCCAAATAAAAAGGAGCCCCACCATGCCAACTCCCGCCTTCATGACCCTGCGCGGCGAACGACAGGGCCTGATCAGCGAAGGTGCCTTCACCGAGGCGTCGGTGGGTAACACCTTCCAGAAGGGACGTGAGGACCAGATCATGATCCAGGCTCTGAGCCACGGCATTTTCGTGCCGAAAGGGTCGGGTGCAGGTCGTCGGATGCACAAGCCCTTGATCATCACCAAGACCATCGACAAAGCGACACCGCTGATCAACAACGCTTTATGTTCTGGAGAATTGCTGAAAGTGTGCCGCGTCGAGTGGTATCGCACCTCGGCTCAGGGAATTCAGGAACACTTCTATACGATGGAGCTGGACGACGCGGTCATCATCGGCGCGGAAGTGCTCATGCCTCATTGCCAGGATCCCGGCACTGCCCACGTCACTCAACTGGAGAAGGTTCACTTCAGTTATCGCCGGATTTACTGGCGGCACGAAATCAGCAGAACCATGGGCGCCGATGAGTGGAGCACCGAGGTGCAAGAGTGAGGTTGGTCAACGAGTTCGAGCTGTCCGAGTGGGAGCGCCAACACGCCTGGCCCACTGAGCAGGCGCTGGAACTGGTGCGCCAGGCGCTGATGGATCGACAGCCTATCGATGGGCTGGACGAGTTGCGCATCGGGCTGGTGATCGACACTGACAGCGAAGTGCTTGACCAGATCGAGCGGGGAGAGTGGTGGTTGGTCAGGCCTGAAGCCGATTACGCTGACTGGGTCATGCCGGAGCGGAGCTTTGATCCTGCGATCATGGAGCTGATGCAAAATCCCCCCGCCCAGGCCACAAGATCGCCAAGGCTCTTTCGCCTCCTGGACAGCGTAACCAGTGAGCCGCTGGCGCAGCGTCACTATATCGCGACGGTGGATGGGGACACGGCGCCGCGCAGAACTGACGGAAAGGGCATCGCGCATCTTTTTCTATCGGCGGAGGTTCAGCCAATCTCAATGAAGGTCACTGGCGTTTAACACGGGCAGGGCGGCTCGGGTTCATGGACACGGTTTTCACCGCTACCTGACGGTAATTTACCCGGATAACCTGACGACGGGTGCCGGGCAAAGGCACGTTGTTGTATGGTTGTGGTCGAACCGATGAACTCAAGTGATTGAAAGGATATCGCCATGCTGGACTGGAAGAACCGCGCGGGCAGCGCGCACCGAAATCGGCCACCCGCAGCTACATCGGCGGCCTGTTGTTCAGCCGGGCGCTGGCCACGTTGATCGGCCTCTACCTGATTGTGGCCGTTGCGCTTGGCTGGTACTGGAGCCAGGAGCCGGCGCTGTTCCCGGTTCAACAGAATGCCCAGGTGGCTGCCGAGAAAGAAGGCAAGCAGATGGTCATCGGCTACACCACGGTCGAAACCCTCAAGACGGTTGCCGACACCTTGTTGACCAAACCGGGCGGTTACATTTCCAACGATCGTTTCCCGCCGGGCCTGTGGATGGATAACACGCCGAGCTGGGAATATGGCGTGCTGGTCCAGGTCCGCGACCTGACGCGTGCGTTGCGTAAAGACTTCGCCCGTTCGCAATCGCAATCGGCGGAAGACTCCGATCTGGCGAAAGCCGAGCCGCGTTTCAACTTCGACAATAAAAGCTGGGTGCTGCCGTCCAGTGAGTCCGAGTACCTGGAAGGCATCAATTCCCTGAGCCGCTATCAGGCGCGCCTGTCCGATCCGACGCAGAAAAACGCGCTGTTCTATGCCCGCGCCGACAACCTCAACAACTGGCTGGGCGATGTGGGCACCCGCTTGGGTTCGCTGTCACAACGTCTGTCGGCCAGCGTTGGCCGGGTCAAACTGAACACCGCGCTGAAAACCGAAGTGGTCGCGCCGGGTCAGGTGCCACAGGTGGACGAGGAAGTCGTCGAAACACCGTGGATGCAAATCGATAACGTGTTCTACGAGGCTCGCGGCCAGGCCTGGGCGTTGTCCCATCTGCTGCGCGCCATCGAGGTCGATTTCGCCGATGTGCTGGCGAAAAAGAACGCGACGGTCAGCGTGCGCCAGATCATTCGTGAGCTGGAAGCCTCGCAAGAGCCGGTCTGGAGCCCGATGATCCTCAACGGCAGCGGCTTTGGCGTGCTGGCCAACCACTCACTGGTCATGGCCAACTACATCTCCCGGGCCAACGCAGCGGTGATCGATCTCCGTCAACTGCTCAATCAGGGCTGAGTCATGGTCGATAGCGCCAAAGAGGCCGCCCATCGCGCAGCCTCGGATGCCGAACAGATCGCCTGGGTCGACGAGCAGGACAACCTGCTCGGCGCTCTGGTTCGCTCCGACCTGCGCGAGCGCGGGCTGATCGGCCGCGGCACGTACATCATGCTGTTCAATTCCGTCGGTGAGCTCTGCGTGCATCGGCGCACGTTGAGCAAGGCGATTTATCCCGGTTACTGGGATGTGGCGGCAGGGGGCATGGTGCTGGCCACCGAAACCTACGCCGAATCGGCCGCCCGTGAACTGGAAGAAGAGCTCGGTGTGAGCGGTGTGGAACTGACCGCCCATGACCATTTTTTCTTCGAAGACACTGGTAATCGCCTTTGGTGTTCGGCGTTTTCGGCGGTGTGGGACGGCCCGTTGATCCTGCAGTCGGAGGAAGTGCTCGAAGCGCGCTTTATTCCCGTCGATCAGGTCATGCTGGAAATCCAGCAAAAGCCTTATTGCCCGGACTCTTTGGCCGCCTTGAAGCGCTATCTCCGGGCTCGCGGGGAAGACGTCGCATAAGAGGCATAAATTGGCGCCGATTGGCTCTTAGCAATCGGCGTTTTTGCCGTTACACTGCGCGACCTTTTCAAGCTGAACCGGCATTGCTTTTTGTAGGAGCTGCCGCAGGCTACGATCTTTTGACATTGCTTTTGATTCAACATCAAAAGATCGCAGCCTCGTTGCACTCGCCAGCTCCTACGCAGGGCTGTACCGGTTCAGTAGCGCTGCCCCTGCCTGAGTGGGGCTTCGCGGTCGATGGCACTTGCCCAAGTGCCGCGACCAGTCTTTGTCCTCCCAAGAGGATTGCCGGTGGCCAAAAAAGCCGCATCCTTCGCCGCCCTTGGTGGCCTGGTATTTTCCACCGACGCAGCGGAATGCAGTAAACCGGTGGACGCCTGTATCTGCAAACAGACCGTTATCCCGGCCGGCGACGGCATCGCTCGCGTGCGTCGCGAAAGCAAGGGGCGTGGCGGCAAGACGGTGACCACCATCACCGGCGTGCCGCTGGCCGAAGACGCGCTCAAGGACCTGGCCACCACGTTGAAGAAGCGCTGTGGCACCGGTGGAGCGTTGAAAGACGGAATCATTGAAATCCAGGGCGATCATGTCGAGCTGCTGTTGGGCGAGCTGATCAAACTCGGTTTCAAGGCGAAGAAGTCCGGCGGCTAGCAGCCTCTGTGAAAACCACCCCCGGCTTGATCCGGGCCTGATTCAACCCGGGTCCGCCGTCGCCTACATGGTTTTCACAGAGCCTGTTCTGACCGGTTTCTAAACTCACTGCGGTCAGCGAGGTCTATCCCCTCGTTGACGAACCGTCATTTTCATCCTTTAGACTGCGCCGGCCTGAACCCAGGCGACGCTCTATGACTTCTTTATAGGGGACTTCAATGTCCGTACGACGCACACGCAAAGACGATGGCAGCCAACAGCCGCAGTGTTTACGGGATTCGCCATTGGGGGGCCGGGTATTTCGCGATCAATGATGCCGGTCGCGTCGAGGTTCGTCCGAACGGTCCGACCAGTTCGCCCATCGATCTGTTCGAACAAGTCGACCAGCTGCGCAAGAGCGGCCTGTCCTTGCCGTTGCTGGTACGTTTCCCGGACATTCTGCAAGACCGCGTGCGTCAGCTGACCGGCGCGTTCGACGCCAACATCGAGCGCCTGGAATACCAGAGCAAATACACCGCGCTGTACCCGATCAAGGTCAACCAGCAAGAAGCGGTGATCGAGAACATCATCGCCACGCAAAACGTGTCGATCGGCCTCGAAGCCGGTTCCAAGCCTGAGCTGCTGGCGGTACTGGCGCTGGCGCCGAAGGGCGGGACCATCGTCTGCAATGGTTACAAGGACCGCGAGTTCATCCGTCTGGCGCTGATGGGCCAGAAGCTGGGCCACAACGTGTTCATCGTGATCGAGAAAGAATCCGAAGTGGGGCTGGTGATCGAAGAAGCCGCCTCGCTGAAGGTCAAGCCGCAGGTCGGCCTGCGTGTGCGTCTGTCGTCCCTGGCCTCGAGCAAGTGGGCAGACACTGGCGGCGAGAAATCCAAGTTCGGTCTGTCGGCGGCGCAATTGCTGTCGGTGGTCGAGCGTTTCCGCGCGGCGGGCCTTGACCAGGGCATTCGTCTGCTGCACTTCCACATGGGTTCGCAGATCGCCAACCTGGCGGACTACCAGCACGGCTTCAAGGAAGCGATTCGTTACTACGGCGAACTGCGCAACCTCGGCCTGCCGGTGGATCACATCTCTGGGCGTCGACTACGACGGCACGCATTCGCGCAACGCCAGCTCGATCAACTACGACATGGACGATTACGCCGGTGTCGTGGTCGGGATGCTCAAGGAGTTCTGCGACGCGCAGAGCCTGCCGCACCCGAACATTTTCTCCGAAAGCGGCCGCTCACTGACCGCGCACCACGCCATGCTGGTGGTGCAAGTCACCGACGTCGAGAAACACAACGACGACGTGCCGCAGATCGAAAACAAGGAAGCGCTGCCGGAAACCGTGCAGTGGCTGGTTGACCTGCTCGGCCCGACCGACATCGAAATGGTTACCGAGACCTACTGGCGCGCCACACACTACATGAGCGACGTGGCCACCCAGTACGCCGACGGCAAGCTGACCCTGGCGGAAAAAGCCCTGGCCGAGCAATGCTACTTCGCCGTGTGCCGTCGCCTGCACAACTCGTTGAAGGCCCGTCAGCGTTCCCACCGTCAGGTGCTCGACGAACTCAACGACAAGCTGGCCGACAAGTACATCTGCAACTTCTCGGTGTTCCAGAGCCTGCCGGACACGTGGGCCATCGGCCAGGTCCTGCCGATCCTGCCGTTGCACCGTCTCGACGAAGAACCGCTGCGTCGCGCCGTATTGCAGGATCTGACCTGCGACTCCGACGGCAAGATCAAGCAATACGTCGACGAGCAGAGCATCGAGACCAGCCTGCCAGTGCACGCACTGAACGAGGGCGAGGATTACCTGCTGGGGATTTTCCTGGTCGGCGCCTATCAGGAAATTCTGGGCGACATGCACAACCTGTTCGGCGACACCGACTCGGTGAACATCTACCAGAATGCCGACGGCAGCGTATACCACGCGGGTATCGAAACCCACGACACCATCGAAGACATGCTGCGTTACGTGCATTTGTCGCCGGAAGAGCTGATGACTCACTACCGCGACAAGTGCGCCAGTGCACGCATCACCGCCGCCGAACGGACCCAGTTCCTCGACGCATTGCGTCTGGGCCTGACCCGTTCGTCTTACCTGTCTTCTTGAGGTAAGTCGCCGCGCTCATCAGGTTGTCTGAAATTGTTCCGCACGCTGCGGAAATTTCGGATGACCTGGTGCGGCGGTTCTCTATTTCCCCGCGAAATTGCCCACACTCCCGGCTATCAAAGCCATATGGTCTTCTTTTCGCGTAGGCCATTTCCTAAGTTGTACTTCGGCACTCTACTCAGCCATGGCTCTCGGCGAGAATCCCCGGCCGCCCCTCCTGTAGAGAATCGCCGATGTTCGATCCAGTCAACGAACCTTCATTTCGTCTGGACGTAGCCGGTCTGCCCGACCCTTTCGAAGTTCTGGCCTTTACCGGTAGAGAAGCGATCAGCGAGCCCTTTGTGTTCGATGTGGACCTGCTGATCGATGACCCGACGCTCGACCTTGCGAGCTTGCTGTACCGCCCGGCCGCTTTACATTTCGGGCCGGAGGGCAGCACGGTGCATGGTCTGTTGCATGAACTCGTCCAGCGTGACCATGGCCCGACAGTCAGGCTTTGCCATGTGCGTCTGAGGCCCAGGCTGGCTTGCCTTTCCCAGCGTTTCAGTCGACGCATTTTCAACGACGTCTCGGTGCCCGAGATTCTCAGCCAGGTGCTCAAGGAGCACGGCATCACGGGTAAGGATCGACGCTTCGAACTGAGTGGCGATTACCCGCCCCGTGATTTCTGCACGCAGTATCGGGAGTCGGATTTGCAGTTTCTCCAGCGCCTGTGCGCCCAGGAGTGCCTGCATTATCACTTCGAGCATCACGCACGCGGGCACTGCGTGGTGTTTGGTGATGGTCGTGGCCATTTCCGTCCCGCTGCGAACGCGCCGTTCCAGGTCGATGGCGAGCAACCGGCGGTGCGGCAGTTTCAGCTTCAGGCGGGGCAGCGTACCGTGCCGGGTGTGGAAGGTCGTACAGACTTGCCGACGTTGCGCAGTGGTCAGATGATGCCGTTGTCCGGCCACCCGGTTGCCGACTGGAATCATTTGTGGCTGCTGACCCATGTCGAACATCAGGGTAGTCAGGATCCAGTGGCTCCCTACAGTAATCGGATCCGTGCGCTTCATGGAGCCACCTCCTTCGTCCCGCCTCCCTGTGCGGTGAAACCGCGGATGCACAGCCTGCAACGAGCCTGGGTGGTCGATGTCGATGAACCTCGGCCGGATCCCTCTCGGCCAGTGGCCGTGCAGTTCGACTGGCTCTATCAGGGCGAAGGCGCGGCCCCCAGCCATTGTTGGCTACCGCTGGCCGCTGAGCTGGAGGATCCGAGCGTCTCGCTGCTGAGCGAGGGCACCGAGGTGGTGGTGAGCTTTATCGAGGGCGATCCGGATCAGCCGCTGATTTGCGGGTTTCTTCATACGCCGTCGCGGGTCGAGGTGGTCGAGGAACCCAGCCCGCCAGAGGCCGGCCCACTCCATGACGGTTTGCTGGAACTGCTGCGCTCGGGTGAACCCTTGGTGCTGTTGTGTCTGTTACCCGGCGGCGGCAGCTTCAGCCACTGCTCGCAGGCGCTTTGCACCTGTCGGGCGGCGACGCTGTTTGGCCAGAGCGGTGCTGCATGATTGGCGCAACCCCGCAATGGCTGTTGCTGGACGTCCCGAGTGCGACTCAGGCGAGCGCAACACTGCAACAGGTATTCTCGCAGGCCCAGCGGTTCTGGCTGTTCGAGGGCACCGAACTGCAGGCGTTGCGTGAAGACGGCCCGGCGCTGGTCGACCTTCGAACGTGCGCGGCGCTGGCCGAGTTGTGCTACAGCGATACGCAGGCCTTGCGTGGCTTGCTGATTGTCAGCGAGGTGTCGTCATCACGATTGCTGGCGCATTTACGCCGCATGCTCATCGTGACTTGCGGGCTGCACCATCGAGCCTTGTTGAGTTATTACAATCCGAACACGGCCAGTTACTTTTTCGACGCCTGTGATGCCCGGGAGCTGAGTCGCTGGCTGGGACCGATCAGTCAGTTGCACTGGTTCGGCGGGACGTGGGCCGATCGAGCGATCGGCAGTCAGGGCTGGCAGCAGTTGTTCAACCCGGGGCTCGCCGTCAGCCCGCTGGCGGTCGAAGAAAGCCTCAGCCCCCGTCAGCGGGAAACCCTGCAAACCTGCCTGCTGGAACAGCATGCCTGGCACTGGAGCCAATCCACCGGGACCGATTACCGCCGCTTGTGGTCCCATGTGCAGGAAGGGCTGGCGCTGGGTTTCAGCGAACGGCCGGTACTCGATGGCTGGCTATGGCTACGCTTGCAGTACCCCCGCGCTTCGCTGGTGCCGCCATTATCGGGGCTGACCCAGCAGGAACGCCTCGATAGCCTGCGCATTCGGTGGCAGAACGATCAACCCTGAATACGAGGTACGGCATTAATGACGAGCACTCTGCGGCGACTGTTCTGCCTGGCAATGGGCGGGTGTCTGCTGTTGGCGATGACGGCGTGCTCGCCACTGAAATTGCTCAATGCCCTGACGCCCGACGGGAGTTTCGACAAGACCGAGGGCATCGCCTACGGTGCTGATCCGCGGCAAAAACTCGATGTGTACGTGCCGAGTCATCCCGTGGCGAACGCCCCTGTTGTGGTGTTTTTCTATGGCGGCAGCTGGAACAGCGGGTCCCGCAGCGATTACGGGTTTGTCGGCGAGGCTTTGGCGTCTCGGGGGATTGTCGCGGTGCTGGCAGACTATCGGTTATATCCGCAGGTGCGTTATCCGCTGTTCCTGGAAGATGGCGCAAAAGCGGTTGCCTGGACACACGAACACATTCGGCAGTTTTCCGGGAATCCGCAGCGGCTATATCTGATGGGCCACAGTTCCGGGGCGTACAACGCTGCGATGTTGGCGCTGGACCCCGACCTGCTCGGCGCGGTAGGCCTGTCGCCACACAATCTCAGCGGCTGGATCGGTCTGGCGGGACCGTATGATTTTTTGCCGATCAAGAATCCGGACGTACGCCCGGTATTTTTCTGGCCGGATTCACCGCCGCAGTCGCAGCCGATCAATCACGTCAGTCGTGGCTCGCCACCAGCCTTGTTGATGGCCGCGACGGACGATGAGCTGGTCAACCCGGCGCGCAACACCGGCGGCCTGGCGCGCAAGCTGCGCGAGGCGGGCGTACCGGTGCAGGACCTGTACTTCTCGCGTCCCGGCCACGCCACGCTGGTAGCGACCCTGTCACGACCGATGCGCGGTCTGGCGCCGGTGCTGGAGCAGGTCGCCGCGTTCGTGAAGGCGACGCCGGGTCAGTGAGCCCGGCCGCTGAACCAGCCGTCGTTGTTGCGCAGAAACCAGGCAATCACACCAAGGGTCAGGCTGCGCAGCACCATGAACAACAGGAAGGTTATCCACAGTCCGTGGTTGCCCAAACCTTGCAACGCCCAGCCAAACGGCAAAAGCAGAATCACGGTCAACAGCATGCCGTTGCGCATTTCCCGAGCGCGGGTGGCGCCGATGAACAGCCCGTCGAGCAAGTAGCTCCAGACCGCGATCAAGGGCAGGGCGGCGAGGTAGGGCAGGTAGATGAACGCCGTATCGCGCACGCTCTGAATGTCAGTCTGCATCTCGATGAACAAGTGCCCGGCGAACAGAAACAGCACGGCAAACCCCAGGCTCGCCAACAACGACCAGCCACAGGCAACGACCAGTGAGCGGCGCAGGGCATCACGGTCGCGAGCGCCAATGGCATGTCCGCACAACGCTTCCACCGCGTGGGCCAGGCCATCGAGCGCATGGGCGGTCAGCAGCAGCCCGTTGAGCAACAAGGCGTTGGCCGCGACGGTGGCGTCACCCAGTCGTGCGCCCTGTACGGTGATCAGGAAAAACACTGATTGCAGCAACAGGCTGCGGATGAATATGTCGCGATTGACCGCCAACAACGGTCGCCAACTCTGCCACAGCGCCAGTGCGGCCCAGGCGATGTGGCCGGGGTAGGCGCGCAGGGCCTTGCGGGTCATCAGCAGGCCGATCAGCGCGCCGGTCCATTCGGCGATTACCGAAGCCCGGGCCGAACCGACCACGCCCCAATCCAGGCCGAGGACGAACCACAGGTTCAGCGCAATGTTGACCAGGTTGGTGCTCAGCAGAATCGCCAGTGGTGCCCGGGCGTTTTGCGTGCCGAGGAACCAGCCGACCAGCGCATAACTGGCCAGCGCGGCCGGGAGGCCGAACAACCGCGTGTGAAAGAATTCGCGGGTCAGTTGGTCCAGCTCTGCCGAGGGTTGCATGAAGTGCAACGCGACTCCGCTCAACGGGATGCCCACCGCCCCCAATGCAATGGCCAGAACCATGGCCAGCAACAGCCCCTGCAACAGAATCTGCCGCAACGCTGCGCCATCCCCGCGTCCGGCGGCCTGGGCGGCAAAACCGGTGGAGCCCATGCGCAGAAAGCCCATGGCCCAGGCGAGAAAGGTATACAGGCTGGCCCCGACCGCGACAGCGCCCAGTTGATGGGCGTGAGGCAAGTGGCCGATGACCGTGCTGTCGACCAGCGCCACCAGTGGCACGGAAATGTTCGAGAGGATCATGGGCGCGGCGAGTGCCCAGACCCGGCGATGGGTCGGGCGGTCGCGCCAGTCGGCAATCAGGTTGGACATGCAGGCTCCTTGGAGAGCCGGCATTGTAGCGATACATGCGAATCCGCAGCATCAATTGTGGCGAGTGAGCTTGCCCCGCTGGGTCGCGAAGCGGCCCCACCCCCCGACTTCGAGTGTATGCAGACACACCGCGCTGGCTGATTTACGACTGCTTCGCAGTCGAGCGGGAGCAAGCTCCCTCGCTACAGTGTTTGTGCGAGGGCTAGTGGATTATCCAGCTAAGCAGCCACAACCCCAGCAGCAACCAGATGATCCCCATGATGACCGACGCATTCATGAACGCCCGGATCGCCGACCACAACAGCATCAGCCCCAGGATCAACGCAATGATGCTGATGATCGATGTGTCCATGCCCAGCGCGCGGGACAATCCTTCGACAAAATTGCTGCCGGCATGGCTCAACAGATTGAACAGGCCGCTGAGGGCGTCAACGATAAAGCGGATGACTGAACCGATTGCCTGGCCGAGCCATTCGAAAAAACTTTCTACCTGCATGTCGTTAACGTCCTGATGTAAGTGGTTGAGCCTTGGGCCATTGAACGCGGTGGCGAGTTCCCTGTAGGAGCTGCCGGAGGCTGCGATCTTTTTGATTATGGAGCAAAGAAACGCGCCTTACCGAGATGCTTGCCTTCCTCAGTCATCCCCCCGAAGCTATACGCCTTCAGGAGAGCCCGATGAACCTTGTTGAACTGACCGAACGCCTGCACGCCATCCGTGACCGCAATGACTGGCGGCAAAACCTGGCCATGGCCGCGAGCGTGGAAATGTCCGAACTGGTGGAAATCTTCCAGTGGCTGAGCGAAGACCAGTCACGCCAGTTGCCGGCGGACAAACTGGCCCATGCCGGGCAGGAGGTCGGTGACATCGTGCTCTATCTACTGCTGCTGTGCAGCGAGTTGGGGCTGGACATGAATGAAGTGGTGCGCAGCAAACTGGCGGACAGTGAACGGAGGTTCAGCTGATGAGTGACCGTCATTTCGATCAACTGGCAACCCGTTTCGCCGAAAAGATCTACGGCGGCGCCAAGGGCGCGATCCGCCTGGCGGTGCTTCAGGCCGACCTGGCCGAAACCCTGCCTGACCGTCCGCTGCGTGTGCTCGACATCGGCGCCGGCCTTGGCCACATGTCGTTGTGGCTGGCCCAGCGCGGTCATGACGTGACGCTGGCAGAGCCCGCCGAGCCGATGCTGGAAGGCGCCCGCCAGCGTTTTGCCGACGCCGGCCAGACGGCTACTTTCATTCAGGCGCCGTGGCAGGATTTGCTCGGCCAACTCACCGAGCCCTACGATCTGGTCCTGTGCCACGCGGTGCTGGAATGGCTGGCGGAACCCCATGCAATCCTGCCGGTACTGCATCAATTGACCAAGCAGGATGGCTGGTTGTCCCTGGCCTTCTACAACCGCGATGCGCTGATCTATCGCAACCTGCTCAAGGGGCACTTCCGCAAAATGCGCAAGAACGACATGGCGGGTGAAAAGCAGAGCCTGACCCCACAGCAGCCGCTTGATCCGCGTGAATTGGCGGCGCAACTTGAAGGCCTGTGGCAGGTCGAAACCCAGAGCGGGGTGCGTGTTTTTCACGACTACATGCCGGTGGAGTTCCAGGCCCGCGCCGAACTCGTGGACTTGCTGGAAATGGAACTGGCCCACCGTCGTCACCCAAGTTTTGCCGGGCTTGGGCGCTACTTGCACTGGATCTGTCGGCCGGTCTGATCGGAGCGCGAAATGAAACGTCGTTCAGGGTTACTGGTGATCTGTCTCGGGTTGGCTGCCTGCCAGGGCACCAATCCCTATGTGGCAAGTTCCAAACCGTTGCCGCCGGCGCCACCCGAGGCGGCCAACACCTTCGATCGCAGCGCCTACCCGGCTGCGCCGCGTGACTACGGTCGCTACCGCAGCTGGGCGTGGCTCAACGGGCGCATGCCCGCGGGGTCGGCCTGGGCGGATTCGGCGCAAGTCGCCGAGGCCGTGAGCAATGCCCTCGATCAGCGCGGTTTGCGGCCGCTGCATGACAATCGCCCGGCGGACCTGTTTGTCAGTGCCAATCTGCATCTGGAAACCCGCTTGCGTCAGGTCCGGGACGACTATGGTTATTACGGCGGCTATGGCGGTTACAACCACCACGGCAGCGGTTATGGCATGTACAACACGGTGCCGATCGTTCGCACGTATTCGGAACAGGTCGTGGTCGTGAGGGTGGACCTGTTCGATGCGCAAAGCGGTCAACCGGTGTGGAGCGCGAGCGCCGAAACCGCCAACAAGGGCAGCCAGAGCGCCCGCGCCGATGCCATACGGGAGGCTGTGGAAAAGGCCATGTCGGCGTATCCTCCCAGTTAGCTTCTGCAATCAGGAAGCGTTCCGCAGGTTCATGTCTTCAATCGGAGAATCATCATGTTCCGCCGTCTCGCTTTACTGGCAGTGGCCGCGCTCCTGAGCGCCTGCGCCGCCAACCAGGTCAATCATGACTTCGACGCCAGCCGCGACTTCGCCGCCTATCGCAGCTGGAGCTGGAAAGACCCCGCCCTGCAATATCGCCCCGATGACCCACGGATCAAAAGCGACCTGACCGAACAGCGCATTCGCCAATCGGTGGCCGATCAGCTGGATCAGCGTGGCCTGCGCCCGGCCGCTGCGGGCAAACAGGGTGATTTGAGCGTGCAAACCTACCTGATCGTCGAAGACCGTCAGCAACAAGTGACCACCAACTACGGCGGCGCGTGGGGTAACCCGTGGAATGGCTACTGGGGCGGGCCGATGTACAACGAAACCCGCAACATCAGCTACAAAGTGGCAATCATTCAGATCGACCTGCTCGACGGCAAGGACGGCAAACTGGTGTGGCGCGGCAGTGACGAACAAATCCTCAGCCGCTCACCGAACCCGTCGGATCGCAGCACGGCGATACGTGAAACGGTCGGCCGGATACTGGCCAACTACCCACCCAA
>LNAP01005167.1_pt1 | contig 20804 bp, 20 predicted proteins | sample 602601 | NCBI WGS metagenome assembly LNAP01 (sample SAMN02440304, study PRJNA202911) | soil metagenome | biome: Subtropical and temperate rainforests or woodlands; isolation source: soil samples (1 kg each in a 20% v/v slurry with milli Q water) were... ...
CCAGGCCGTCGGCGACTTCCTGGAAGGCCGTTTGAATGGACTTCTCGTAGTTCGCCACGCCGATGTCTTTCTGGATTTTCGAGTAATCCAGGCTGGCGCTCAGGGCGCCGGCGTTGAAGATCGGCAGGTTGATCTGCGGTTGGAACAACCAGGTGCCCGAACCACCCTTGAACAGACCGGACAGGTCCGGGCTCAGGGTGCCGGCATTGGCCGTGAGGCTGATGCTCGGGAAGAACGCAGCCCGCGCCGCGCCGATGTTGGCATTGGCGGCCTTCAGGTTGTACTCGGCCTGAAGGATGTCCGGACGACGATGAAGCAGGTCCGACGGCAGGCCGGGTGGAACGTCGCTCAGCAGGTCGTCGTCAAGTGGTTTGGCCGCTTGCAGGTTGGCCGGGACACCGGTGCCGAGCAGCAGCACCAGGCTGTTCTCGTCCTGGGCGACCTGACGGGTGTACTTGGCCAGTTGCGCACGGGCGTTTTCCACCGAGGTGCGCGACTGTGCCAGGTCCAGGGCCGAGGCGACGCCGACTTCGTTGCTGCGGGCGGTGAGCTTGTAGCTCTCCTCGAAGGCGGCGAGGGTGTCCTGGGTCAGCTTGTACAGTTCCTTGTCGGCCTGCCAGGTCAGGTAGGCATTGGCCACGCTGGCCACCAGGCTGATCTGCGTGCTGCGGCGGCCTTCTTCAGTGGCGAAGTATTTCTGCAACGCTTCTTCGTTCAAGCTGCGAACCCGACCGAACAGATCGAGTTCATAGGCGCTGACGCCAACAGTTGCCGAGTAGGAACTGCTGATGCCGGCTTCGCCGGTCTGGGAAGCATCAGCCGGAAGCCGCTGACGGCTGCCGCTGCCATTGGCCGAGACGGCCGGGAACAGATCGGCACGGGAGATGCGGTATTGAGCCGCGAACGCGTCGATGTTCAGGGCCGCGACACGCAGGTCACGGTTGTTTTCCAGGGCAACCTGGATCAGCTGTTGCAGCGCCGGGTCATGGAAAAACTGCTTCCAGCCCTGCTCGGCAGCCGCTTGCGCCGGTGCCTGGGCCGGAGAGTACGCCGGGCCCTGCGGGTACTGGCCTGCCACCGGCGCTTCGGGCTGCTGATAGTCAGGTATCAGCGAGCAGCCACTGAGCACGAAGGCGGCGACTGCCAGGGAGAGTAGCGACTTGCTCATTAGCCAGCCTCTTTAGAAGTTTCAATAGCGTCATCCTGGTCGGCGATTTTGCGCTGGCCAATGGACGACACGGTGACGAAGAACAGCGGGACCCAGAAGATCGCCAGCACAGTGGCCGTGATCATACCGCCGATTACGCCGGTACCGATTGCATGCTGGCTACCGGAGCCCGCACCGGTGGATATCGCCAGTGGTACCACACCGAGGACGAAGGCGAGCGAGGTCATGATGATCGGTCGCAGACGCATGCGGCAGGCTTCGATCGCTGCATCGCGCAGGCTACGCCCTTGTTCGTGCAATTCCTTTGCAAATTCGACAATCAGAATGGCGTTTTTCGCCGCCAGACCGATAGTCGTCAACAAACCTACCTGGAAGTACACGTCGTTGGACAAACCACGCAGGCTGGTGGCCATCAGCGCACCGATGATCCCCAGCGGTACAACCAACATCACCGCGATCGGAATCGACCAGCTTTCATACAACGCCGCCAGACACAGGAACACCATCAGCAGCGACAGGGCGTACAGCGCCGGTGCTTGCGAACCGGACAGGCGCTCTTCGTACGACAGGCCGGTCCAGGAAATACCGACACCCGCCGGCAGTTTCTTGGCAATGGCTTCGACTTCGAGCATGGCTTCACCGGTGGAATAGCCCGGCGCCGGGGCACCGAGGATTTCCATCGCTTCCACACCGTTGTAACGGGCCAGTTTCGGCGAACCGTAAATCCACTCGCCCTTGGCGAACGCCGAGAACGGAACCATGGTGCCGGTGCTGTTGCGCACGTACCACTTCTGCAGGTCTTCAGGGCCCATTCGAGCGCCTGGCTGGCCTTGCACGTACACCTTCTTCACCCGGCCACGGTCGATGAAGTCGTTGACGTAGCTACTGCCCAGGGCAATCGACAGGGTGTTGTTGATGTCGGCGATGGTAATGCCCAGGGCACTGGCCTTCTCGTCATCGATTTCCAGCTGGTATTGCGGTTCGTCGTTCAGGCCGTTCGGACGCACCTGAGACAGGATCTTGCTTTGTGCGGCCATGCCGAGGAACTGGTTGCGCGCTTCCATCAGTTTTTCGTGGCCGATACCGGCACGGTCCTGCAGGAACACGTCGAAACCGGTGGCGTTACCCAGTTCCAGTACCGCCGGTGGCGCAAAGGCGAACACCATGGCATCGCGGAAAGTGAAGAAGTGCTGCTGGGCACGGGCCGCCACCTTGAACACATTGTTGTCGGCGTTACGTTCGTCCCACGGTCTGAGCATGATGAACGCCATACCCGAACTCTGGCCGCGGCCGGCGAAGTTGAAACCGGTCACGGTAAACACCGAGTTCACCGCATCGCCTTCGCCGCCATCCTTGCCAGGGCGCAGCAGGAATTCACGCATTTCGTCCACGACCACCTGGGTGCGCTGGGACGTCGAACCGGCCGGGGTTTGCACCTGGGCGAACAGTACACCCTGGTCTTCTTCCGGCAGGAACGCCGTTGGAATGCGGGTGAACAGCCAGATCATGCCAACCACGATCAGCAGGTACGCCAGCAGATACGGGATCTTGCGCTGCAGGATATTGCCGACACCGCGCTCGTAGCTGCGAACGCCACGGTCGAAATTGCGGTTGAACCAGCCAAAGAAACCACGCTTGGGTACGCCGTGCTCGCCTTTGGGAATCGGCTTGAGCATGGTGGCGCAAAGCGCCGGGGTGAAGATCAGCGCGACCAGTACCGACAGGGCCATGGCCGAGACGATGGTGATCGAGAACTGCTTGTAGATCACACCGGTGGAACCGCTGAAGAACGCCATCGGCAGCAGAACCGCCGATAACACCAGGGCGATACCGACCAGTGCACCCTGGATCTGTCCCATGGACTTCTTGGTGGCTTCCTTGGGTGACAGACCTTCTTCGCTCATCACCCGTTCGACGTTTTCCACCACGACGATGGCGTCGTCCACCAGCAAGCCGATGGCCAGCACCATGCCGAACATGGTCAGGGTGTTGATGCTGAAACCGGCGGCCGCGAGGATGCCGAATGTACCGAGCAATACCACCGGCACGGTCATTGTGGTGATGATGGTGGCGCGGAAGTTCTGCAGGAACAGGAACATCACCAGGAACACCAGCGCGACCGCTTCGACCAGGGTGTGAACCACGCCCTTGATCGATTCGGTTACTACCGGAGTGGTGTCATACGGAAACACCACTTCCATCCCTTGCGGGAAGAACGGCTTAAGGCTGTCGATGGTCGCGCGCAGGGCCTTGGCGGTATCGAGAGCGTTGGCACCGGTAGCCAGTTTCACCGCCAGGCCGGAAGCCGGGGCACCGTTGAACTGGGCGTTGATGCTGTAGTTCTCACCCCCCAGGCCGACTTCGGCAACATCCCTCAGGCGAACCTGGGAACCGTCCTTGTTGACCTTGAGCAGGATCTTGTCGAATTGCTCCGCGGTCTGCAGGCGGGTCTTGCCGATGATCGTCGCGTTCAACTGGGTGTCGGGCAGGGCAGGCAGGCCGCCGAGCTGGCCGGACGACACCTGCACGTTTTGCGCAGCGATGGCGTTTTTGACGTCGATCGGAGTCAGGTTGTAGTTGTTCAACTTGGCCGGGTCGAGCCAGATACGCATGGCGTACTGAGAACCGAACACCTGGAAGTCGCCGACACCGGCGGTCCGCGAGATCGGGTCCTGCATGTTCGACACGATGTAGTTGGACAGGTCGTCCTTGGTCATGCTGACCACGCCGATCACCAACAGGAAGTTCTTCACCGCCTTGGTGACGCGGATACCTTGCTGTTGCACTTCTTGCGGCAGCAGCGGGGTGGCCAGGTTCAGCTTGTTCTGCACCTGGACCTGCGCGGTGTCGGAGTTGGTGCCTTGCTCGAAGGTTGCGGTAATGGTCATGGTGCCGTCGGAGTTACTTTCCGACGAGACATAACGCAGGTTGTCGATACCGTTGAGCTGTTGCTCGATCACCTGAACCACGGTGTCCTGAACCGTTTGTGCCGAAGCACCCGGGTAGGCCACGGAGATGGCGATCGCTGGAGGCGCAATGCTCGGATACTGGTTGATCGGCAGTCTGAGGATCGATAGTGCCCCGACCAGCATGATCACCAGGGCAATTACCCAGGCGAAAATCGGACGGTCGATAAAAAATTTCGACATGGTTTACTCCCCTTTGCCGCCAGACGCTTTATCAGCTGCCTGGGCGGGGGCCGGGTTCTTTACGGCTACGTTGGTCGCTTCACTGGCCTTGACTTCGACGCCGGGTTTGACGAATTGCAGACCTTCGGTGATCAGGCGATCGCCGGCCTTCAGGCCGTCTTCGATCAGCCATTGGTTACCGACGGTGCGGTTGGCCTTGAGTTGGCGCAGTTCGACCTTGTTGTCCGGGCCGACAACCAGTGCGGTCGGCGTACCTTTGAGGTCGCGGGTCACGCCTTGCTGCGGGGCCAGGATCGCGGCGCTGTTCACACCGGCCAGCAACTTGGCGTGCACGAACATGCCAGGCAGAAGGGTGTGGTCAGGGTTCGGGAAAATGGCGCGCAGAGTGACGGAACCGGTGGTCTGGTCAACCGAGATTTCGGAGAACTCCAACTTGCCGTCCAGCTTGTACTCACTGCCGTCTTCGAGGGTCAGCTTGACCGAGGCTGCGTTATCGCCAGCCTTTTGCAGACGACCGCTCTCCAGCTCACGGCGCAGTTGCAACAGCTCTACCGAGGACTGCGTCACGTCGACGTAGATCGGGTCGATTTGCTGGATCACCGCCATCGCATCGACCTGGGCATTGCTCACCAGCGCGCCTTCGGTCACCGAGGAGCGGCCGATGCGGCCCGTCAACGGGGCGTAGACCTTGGTGTAGCGCACGTTGATCTGGGCAGATTGCAACGCGGCTTCCGATTGCAGGCGGTTGGCCACGGCGGTGTCGTATTCCTGACGGCTTACGGCTTGTTCGTTGACCAGTTGCTGGTAGCGGTCGGAAATCGACTTGGTCGAGCGCAGGTTGGCTTCAGCGCTTTTCAGCGTCGCTTCATAGACCGACGGATCGATCTGGTACAACTGCTGGCCAGCCTTTACGTCACTGCCTTCCTTGAACAGGCGCTTGAGAATGATGCCGTTGACCTGCGGGCGGACTTCGGCAATGCGGAACGCACTGGTACGGCCGGGCAGATCGGATGTCAGGGTGAAAGCTTGAGGTTGCAGAGTCACAACGCCGACCTGAGGCGGTGGGGCGGCCGGTGCAGCCTCTTCCTTTTTGCATCCGCTGAGCAGCGATGCCAGGGCGACGGCGGCGACCAGAGCGGTAACAGCTGGCTTGAATTGCATGAAAATCCTCGGGTCAGGCGCGCAAGGTGCGCACTAGAAAGGTGGAAGGTTGAAAATGTTTGCCGAGTGGATAAGTAGCTTGCTAAGGAATATACTTACGTACATGGCTGTTTGTAAATACCCAGGCTGCGTATCAACGCCGTTACACAAGCAGCTACACAAGCCGTTTAAAGGTTGGAATTGTAGGCCGGGGACGAACCCCCAGAACGTTCGCCCCACTTTTATTCAGCTGATGTTCAGGCATCGCTGAAGCACCCTGATTGAGGTTGTACTGCCATGGTCCGTCGTACCAAAGAGGAAGCTCAGGAAACCCGCGCGCAAATTCTCGTGGCGGCCGAAAAGGCCTTTTTCGAGCGAGGCGTGGCGCGCACCACCCTGGCGGACATCGCGACTCTGGCCGGCGTCACTCGAGGGGCCATCTACTGGCATTTCAGCAACAAGGCGGATCTGGTGCAGGCCATGCTCGACACTCTGCATGAGCCGCTCGAAGAAATGGCCAAGGCCAGCGAGAGTGAAGACGAACTCGATCCTCTGGGCTGTATGCGAAAGTTGTTGATTCATTTGTTTCATCAAATTGCGTTGGACCCGAAAACCCGACGTATCAATGAGATTCTTTTTCATAAGTGCGAATTCACCGATGAAATGTGCGACCTGCGTCAACAACGGGTGTCGGCCAGCCTCGAATGCAATGTACGGATCGGCCTGGCCCTGAGTAATGCAGTGAATCGTGGCCAGTTGCCAGAAAACCTCGACACCGCCCGCGCGGCGATCAGCTTGCATGCTTATATAGACGGCATCCTGTACCAGTGGTTGCTGGCCCCCGACAGCTTTGAATTGCACGCTGAAGCCGAGCGTTGGGTCGATACCGGGCTGGATATGCTGCGATTGAGTCCCAGCCTGCGCAAATGAAACAACCTTCATGCTCGGCCGGTTGAACCAGGGTTTACCGCGCCGGGGCCTGTGTTGAACACGGGTGCATTTATATACGCTCACTTTCCGCGTTGACAGCCGGATAGCTGCATATTTTGTAGGAAAATTGTTGCGCGCTTGTGAGAGGGAGCCAACCTCACTCGGGCGGATGCTGTGGCTGAATACAGATATTTCGAAAAGCGCCCCCGTTGCGAGGTACTTTCCTGAATCATGCAGTCACTTCAACCGAGGGTAATGGCGACAGCGTAGCTATAGGGACTATTCGATAGCGTTCGCGAGATCTGCGAGTTGCATTTCAGCGGTTTTTTACCGATAGAAAGGACCGTATGTTCTCTATAGGGAATGGTCGGTGGCGAGAAGGAGAACGCCTGATATTTTCTCTGGAGTTTGACCAGTGTTGAAAACTCAAAGGCGTGTGAGGCGCTTTCAAAGGAGAAGTTATGATTGATGCTGGTTGGAAGCCTGGTTCTGCTCGATGATTTAAGTACTGGTGTTTCGTGACGTAGTGTGAAGCACATGTGCTCTAGAGGTTGAATGTCGAAGTCCGATATTGGATGCCCGCTGTAATCCCAACTTGCATGGCGCAGCGAAAAAACTTCGTTCGAACTGTTGAATATAGTGATCAGAATGCTCGTGTATGATTTGATGCGCGAGATTAAATTCCATTCATCTTTTTCGTCCTGCTTGGCCTGTTTGATGTAGTTCAGGTAATTTTCATTGACCTGGGATTGTTCTCCCATCCTCAGGATTTCTTCGATAGAGAACCCAGCCAGCGACGCTTGTAAAGTGACGCCAAGGATCGGGTTCATTTGCATCAAGACTGACAGCAGTGTTGAGTTCAGGGAAACAAGATCAACTTCCTGAATGATGTCGTACGCTTCAAAGTCTTCGTAATCTGCAGCGTTTATTTTAGTGTTTTTGTTTTCTTCCATGAGACAACTCCTTGGGTGTGTTTGATTGACATTAACAGTTGTTCGAACAGGATTCACTTTAAAGGCCGTTCGGTTGTGTTTGGTTTTATTGCATATGATGTAGTGGTGTTGGTTGGGTTGGCGAAATGATTGAGCTGTTAATATGGTTGAAATAAAAAGCCCCGGCTCTTTCGAGTCGGGGCTTTTGCGTTTCCACTGTTGCTGATTACAGCGTCGGGTAGTCGATGTAACCGACCGGGCCCTTGGCGTAGAACAGTTCAGGACGCGCTTCGTTCAACGGCGCGTCAGCCTGCAAGCGTGCCGGCAGGTCAGGGTTGGCAATGAACGGTACACCGAAGGCGACTGCATCGGCCTGGCCACTGGCGAGCAACGCGTTGGCGCTGTCCTTGGTGAAACGTTCGTTGGCAATGTAGGGGCCGCCGAAGGCTTCCTTGAGTTGCGGGCCGAGGCTGTCGGCACCTTCTTTCTCCCGCGAGCAGATGAAGGCAATGCCACGCTTGCCCAGTTCGCGAGCGACATAGGTGAACGTTTCAGCGGTCGCCCATGTCATGCAGGTCGGCGCGTGGCGACAGGTGCACACCCACGCGGCCGGCGCCCCAGGTTTCGATGGCGGCGTCGGTCACTTCCAGCAGCAGACGGGCACGGTTTTCCAGGGAACCGCCGTAGTTATCGGTGCGCTGGTTGGTGCTGCTTTGCAGGAACTGGTCGAGCAGGTAACCGTTGGCCGCATGGATTTCCACACCGTCGAAGCCGGCGGCCTTGGCGTTCTCGGCACCGACGCGGTAAGCGTCGACGATGTCGGCGATTTCAGCGGTTTCCAGGGCGCGTGGGACAGGGAAGTCGGCCAACGGACGAACCAGGCTGACGTGGCCTTTTGGCTGGATGGCGCTCGGCGCGACCGGGGCTTCACCGTTCAGGTACAAACCGTGGGAAATGCGACCCACATGCCACAGTTGCAGGAAGATCTTGCCGCCCGCGCCATGGATAGCCTTGGTCACGTTGGACCAGCCACGCACCTGATCATTGGACCAGATGCCCGGGGTGTCCGGGTAGCCGACGCCCATCGGGGTAACCGACGTGGCTTCACTGAGGATCAGGCCGGCGGAGGCGCGCTGTACGTAGTACTCCGCCATCAGCGCGTTCGGCACGCGACCTTCGTCGGCGCGGCAGCGGGTCAGTGGCGCCATGATGATTCGGTTGGCCAACTCGAGGTCGCCCAGTTTGATCGGATCGAAAATAGTCGTCATTTAATGCAACCCTCGTGAGGTAATGGTCTGTCAGTTGGTAGCAGGGGTCAGATCGGGATTGCCGCTCTGACGGAAAGTAATCAGGGTGACCAGCAGGGCGAGTACCGCCAGGGCCGCTGCGGCGAGAGGGACGCTGGTCAGGCCAAAGCCGTGGGCGATCACACTGCCGCCGACCCAGGCACCGAGTGCGTTGCCGATGTTGAAAGCGCCGATGTTCAGGGTCGACACCAGGTTCGGTGCGTCTTTGCCGAAGGTCACCACGTTCACTTGCAAGGCCGGTACGGCGGCAAAGCACGCAGTGGCCCAGAGGAACAGGGTGATTTCGGTCGGGATCAGCGCGACGCTGGTCCAGGTCAGCACGGTGGACACCACGGCCATGGTGATGAACACGCCGATCAGCGTCGCGGCCAGGCCTTTGTCGGCCAGCTTGCCGCCGATGATGTTGCCGACTGTCAGGCCCAAGCCGATGAGCATCAGGGTCCAGGTCACGCCACGGGGCGAAACGCCGGTGACTTCGCCGAGCAGCGGGGCGACATAGGTGAACAGGGTGAACACCGAGGCGGCGAACAGCGCGGTCATGCTCAGGGACAGCCAGATGCCGCCGCCCTTGAGTGCGGCCAGTTCGGCGCGCATGTTCATCACGCTTGGCCGGCAGGAAGCGGATCAAGCCGATCAGCGCGATCACACCTATCACGGTCACGGCCCAGAAGGTCGAACGCCAGCCGGCTTCCTGACCGAGGGCGGTGCCCAGCGGTACGCCGAGGACGTTGGCCAGGGTCAGGCCGGTGAACATCAGGGCCACGGCCGAAGCGCGTTTGTTCGCAGGCACCAGGCCGGCGGCTACCACTGAACCGATACCGAAGAAGGCGCCATGGCACAGGGCGGTGACCACACGGGCGAACATCAGCACGTTGTAGTCGCCGGCCACTGCGCAAAGCAGGTTGCCGACAATGAAGATGCCCATCAGCGCCACCAGGGCTGCCTTGCGCGGCAGTCTGGCGGTGGCCAGCGCCATGAACGGCGCGCCGATGGCCACGCCCAGGGCGTAACCGGTCACCAGCCAGCCGGCACCGGGAATCGACACACCGAGGTCCGCCGCCACGTTGGGCAGCAGGCCCATGATGACGAACTCGGTGGTGCCGATGGCGAAGGCGCTCAAGGCCAGGATGAGTAGCGAGAGAGGCATTGTTTAATTCCTTGTCGACTCTAAGGATCAGAGCTCTTTACTGAAGGTGCGGAGGAATTCCTGAATTGTTTCCTCGTTGCGTTTGAAAAAGTGCCACTGGCCGACTTTGCGGCTGCTGATCAGGCCGGCGCGTTGCAGGGTTGCCAGGTGTGCGGACACCGTGGACTGCGACAGGCCGCAACGTTGATCAATCTGTCCGGCGCAAACGCCGTGCTCGTTACTGTGGGACTGGTCGGGAAATTCGACGGTCGGGTCCTTGAGCCAGTGCAGGATGTCTCGTCGTACTGGGTGTGCCAGGGCTTTTATTATTTCGTCGAGATTGATGGTCATGATGTGGGCTCGTGATGTTTAAAACGCTATATCGCGATGAGGCGAACTTTAAATCGGTATTTCGCGATACACAAATATGATTTGGCTCTGACCAGCTCACATTTCGATATATCGAGTTATAACGATATGTTGAGTGTAACAAGACAAGGGGGCAGTGCTAAGCTGCGCCCATGAACTATCTCGCACATCTTCACCTCGGTGGCCAGCGTCCCGGCCAAATGCTCGGCAGTCTGTATGGCGATTTCGTCAAGGGACGCCTGCAAGGGCAGTTCGCTCCGGACATCGAGGGGGCTATCCAGTTGCACCGCAGCATCGACGTGTTCACCGACCGCCATCCGCTGGTGGACGTCGCGTTGTCGCGTTTCTCCCTGACCCGTCGTCGCTACGCGGGCATCGTGCTCGATGTGTTTTTCGACCATTGCCTGGCCCGGGACTGGACGCTGTATGCCGACCGGCCCCTGGCGTTGTTCACTTCGGACGTTTACCGGGTGCTGTCCAGCGAACGGCAATTGCCGGAGCGTCTGGCGAAGATTGCGCCGCACATGGTGGCCAATGACTGGCTGGGTTCGTATCAGGAATTCGAAGTGCTGGAGCAAGTGTTGCGCGGGATCTCGCGACGCCTGACCCGGCCGGAGGAACTGGCGGCGGCGATGCAGGAATTGCGGCGATTGTATGAACCGTTGAGCGAGGATTTCCGGTTGTTCTATCCGCAGCTGCAGGATTTTGCGCAGAACTATCCATCAACATAAAACCCCTGTGGGAGCGAGCAAGCTCGCTCCCACAGGGTACTTCGGTGAATAAAAGATCGCGTCACGCCGCAATGGCAGGGCGCATTGGTGCTCGTTGCGGTTCGACAATTTCACCAAACAACACCTTCTGCACCGCCTGCTGCGCCTCGAACGCCAATGCCGCGCGTTCCCGGCCTTCGCAAGCGATTGGCTTGAGCAGATGAATCTCCACGCCGCCACGGTCATTGGCGAACAACCGCATCAGATGCGACAGCAAGTCATCGTCGCCAATAAACGGCGCCAGCGCGCAAGTCTCGCCGTCACGCACATAACGAATCGCCACCGGCTGCATTGCCACTTCGGAATCGATGGCAGCGGACAGCAGGCGGCCGTGAAAAGTACGCAGCGAACGGCCATCGGTAGTGGTGCCTTCGGGGAACATCAGCAGTGGGTGTGCCTGTTCCAGGTGACGGGTCATCTGCTTGCGGATCAACTGGCTGTCACCCGAGCCACGGCGGATAAACAGGCTGCCGGCTTTGGCCGCCAACCAGCCGGCTACCGGCCAGGTGCGCACTTCGGCCTTGGACAGGAACGACAGCGGCGTGAGCATGCCCAGCAGCGGGATGTCGGTCCAGGACACGTGGTTGCTGACCCAGAGCATCGGTGCCTTCGGCAGCTCACCGTGGACGGTCACGTCGAAGGGCAGGGCATTGCTCAGGCGCGCCATGAAAAACCGCGACCAGCGTTGCCGGCGCGCCATCGAATGGGCCATGCCCAAGCGCTCGAACAGCCCGAACACACTGGCCATGCCCAGGCCCAGCGTCACTACCATCAGCACTCGCGCGATTCGCGCGTACACCCGCAACCGGCCCATTACACAGCCGCCTTGAAGTGTTTGGCGTAACGCGGGCAGAGTTCGTCGCGCTTGAGCAGGATGAACACGTCGGCGACCTGGAAGTCTTCGTCCCAACATGGTTCGCCGCAAATCTTCGCGCCCAGGCGCATGTAGGCCTTGAGCAGCGGTGGCATTTCGGCGATCACGTTCGACGGGATGTCGAGGCTCGGCAGCGGGTTTTTCGGCTCGGCGCGCAGATGTTCGGTGCACAGGTAGCGTTCGCGTAAACGCTGCATGATCGCGTGGGCCTGCACGCCGCCATCCTGCATCGGAATGCTGGCACAACCCATCAGGTAGCTGTAGCCGCCCTGGTTCAGGACTTCGGCCAGTTCGCCCCAGAGCACGGCGATGGTGCCGCCATTGCGGTAGGCTGGGTCGACACAGGTGCGACCGATTTCCAGGATCGGGCCTTGCAGGTGTACCAGGCCGTGGAGGCTGAACTCTTCTTCGCTGTAGAACTTGCCCAGGCTGCTGGCAGCCGTGTGGTCGAGTAAACGGGTGGTTGCCACCAGGCGCCCGGTATTCAAGTCACGCACGCCGATGTGGGCGCAGTGAACGTCGTAGTCATCCATGTCCAGACCCAGTTCAGCGCCTTTGAGCCTGGCGTTGAATTCGCCGCTGAACACGTTGAAGCGCAAGGCCTGGGCTTCCTGCAAAGCCTCGGCGCCCACCAGGCGTTCGGCTTGCAGGCGGCGTTCGTTGCCGGTGTCGCTGATGCGGGCGATCTGAGTCATGGCGAATCTCCGTGCGGGCTGCTCACCCGTCTTTGGGCTACAGCGAATCGACTTTCTTTGTCTAGCCGTGTTGTGCAAAGTCAGGCTATGTAGCCCCGGTGTCATCGCCATTAAGCTTTGGTGATGCTTATATGACAGCCTTCGAGGAGCCTCTTATGCCCTGGCAAACCCTGTTGAACCGCCGTGACCGATTGCCCGCCAACCCGGATCTGGCGGAAGGTTTCGCGACCTTGTTGCAGCAGTTGGGAACGGTCACTCCGTTTGAATTGGCGGTGCTTGGCGGGCGGTTGATGGCGACACCGGGGCAAGCGTTTCTGGTGGGGTATCAGGCGGCCTTGCGCATGCTCTGGCCGAGCGCGCCACTGAGCCTGGGTGCGTTGTGCGCCACCGAGCAGCGCAGCCTGCGCCCGGCCGATATGCAAACCCGACTGAGCGATTTGCGCCTGAGCGGACGCAAGGATTTCGTCACCGCCGGCAATGCCGCCGACTGGCTGCTGGTGGCGGCGCGCAGCGAGGAGCCTGGCGCCGATCCACGCTTGAGCCTGGCGGTGATCTATCGCGATGAGCCGGGTGTGCGGGTGGAAAAGCTGGCGCCGCTCCCGTTGATGCCGGACATCAGCCATGGCCGGTTGTTTCTGGATAACGCGCTGTGCGAGTTGCTCGCAGGGGATGGTTGGGACGCTTACGTCAAACCGTTCCGAACGTTGGAAGACATCTATGTGTTGAGCGCCATGACGGCCTGGTTGTATGGCGTCGGCCAGGAATGCGCTTGGCCGCAAGGCTTGCAATTGCGGTTGCTGGGTTTGCTGGCGGGGTGCGCGGAAATCAGCCGCCAGCCACCAACCCATCCGGCCGGGCATGTGTTGCTTGGCGGGTTGTTTGCGCAGTTCGAAGGGCTCAAGGCTGAGGTGAAAGAGGCGCTGGCCGGAGGGCCTCAAGAGTGGGCGGCGATGTGGCAGCGGGATCAGGCGGTGATGGATTTGGCTGCAGGGGCGCGGGGCAAGCGATTGGCGAAGGCTCTGGCGCAATCTTCGCTGCCCTGACTGGCCTCATCGCGAGCAAGCTCGCTCCCACAGGGATCTCGCTTACAACAAAGATTCATTGTGGGAGCGAGCTTGCTCGCGATGGCGACCTGATTGGCAGCAAAAGTTTCTGAACTGTCATCAACCTCGTCTAGGCTCAGCCAGTTCAATCTCCGAGCCCTCGCCATGCCCAAAGGCCTGCCCCTGATTTTCCTGCTGTTGCTCAGCCTCACGACCCAGGCTGAAAGCTGGCCCGTCGAGCAATGGCCGACCGCGCCGACGCCCGCTGGCCCGGCGCTTCAAGCCCTGGAGACCTACGCCTTTCCATCTCGCGATGACACCACTCGCCAGGGCATTCGCACCGATGCCTTGCTGGTGATCCGCGACGGCCAATTGATCTACGAACGCTACACCGGCCCGACGACGGCCGAGACGCCGCACCTGACCTGGTCGATCAGCAAGAGCCTGATGGCGACGGTCCTCGGTGTGGCCTATGGCGAAGGGCTGTTCAAGTTACAGGACCCGGTGCAGAAGTTTTATCCGCCACTGGCCAGACACCCAAGCCTGACCATGGCCGACTTGCTGCACTGGGCCTCGGGTCTGGATTGGCAGGAAGACTACGAATATGCACCGCTGAAGTCTTCGGTAGTGGCCATGCTCTACACCCGCGGTCACCACAACATGGCTGCGTTCACCGCGGCCCATGCCGAGTACGCGGCGCCGGGCCAGACGTTTCGCTACTCCAGCGGTGACAGCAACCTGTTGTCCGCCGCGCTGAAAACCATCGTCGGCCCCGGCCGCTATCCGGACTATCCGTGGACTGCGCTGTTCGAGCCGCTGGGCATCCGCCAAGCCGTGTGGGAAACCGATGCCACAGGCACTTTCGTTGCTTCGTCCTATGCCTATCTCACTGCACGGGACCTGGCCCGGGTCGGTCTGTTGATGGCCCGCGAGGGGCGCTGGGCAGACAGGCAACTGCTGCCCAGGGACTGGGTGGCATTCAACCGCGAGCCGTTCGCTCACTATCATGCCGATCAAGACGAGGCCGTCCCCGGTGGCCAGTGGTGGCTCAATCGAGGCGTTGAGGGCGCGGCACGACCCTGGCCCGATGCCCCCGTCGACACCTTCGCCGCGCTGGGGCATTGGGGCCAGGCAATGTACGTGATCCCCAGTGAACAGCTGGTGATCGTCCGCTACGGCGATGACCGCGACGGCACTTACCGGCACAACCAATTGCTCCAGCTCGCGCTCAAGGCCTTTACTGGGAAGGTGCAGCCATGAGCGGTTTCATTCGCCGTCGACCGCTCAGTTCCCTGTTGTTGATCCTGCTGATCGCCTTGCTCGGCTGGATCTGGCACGAGCGGGTGGCGCTATGGGCGTTCCCCGACATCATCAGCGCCTACACCGCCAAGGAATATTGTTCGTGCCGCTATGTGATGAACAACGATGCCGAGTACTGCCACGGTTATGTGAAACAGTGGCTGCCCGCCAGTGGCTTTACCGATGACCCGGCCGGCAAGCGTGTCACGGTCAGCGGCATGGGCCGCAGCAACAGCGCGGTGTGGATCGGCGAGCGTCAGGGTTGTCGTTTGCAGCCTTGATATCCCTTCAGGTTCCACTCTGTGGAACCACATTCGATTGTCCTGGCGCGTGACTCGCGGTTATCTGGCGGTGAGCGCGACCTGCCTTTGATGTGTCGCGAAATCACCGCGAACAACAAGAACGGGACTACACCCGGCCCGAGGACAATCGTCATGACCCGATATCAGCACATCCTTGCCTGGCTCAACGACGTGGCCAGCGACCTGTACGCCACCCGCCAGGACATCCACGCCCACCCGGAACTCGGCTTCGAGGAAAACCGCACCTCGGCGCTGGTGGCCAAATCACTCGAAGAGTGGGGTTATGAAGTGCACACCGGCATTGGCAAGACCGGTGTGGTTGGAGTCCTGCGCAATGGCAGCAGCCTGCGCAAACTCGGGATACGGGCGGACATGGATGCGCTGCCGATCATCGAGAATACCGGCGCGACCTACAGCAGCCGGCATCAGGGCTGCATGCACGCCTGTGGGCATGACGGTCACACCACGATGTTGCTGGGCGCGGCGAGATACCTGGCGGCGACCCGTCAGTTCGACGGCACCCTGACGTTGATTTTCCAGCCTGCCGAAGAGGGTCAGGGCGGTGCCGAAGCGATGCTCGCCGATGGCTTGCTCGAACGTTTCCCGTGCGATGCGCTGTTCGGCATGCACAACATGCCGGGGCTACCCGCCGGCCATTTGGGTTTTCGTGAGGGGCCGATGATGGCCTCCCAGGATTTGCTAAACGTGACCATCGAAGGTGTCGGCGGCCACGGCTCGATGCCGCATCTGGCGGTCGATCCGCTGGTGGCGGCGGCCAGTGTGGTCATGGCCCTGCAAACCGTGGTCGCGCGCAACATCGATGCGCAGCAGGCGGCGGTGGTTACGGTTGGCGCGTTGCAGGCCGGGGAGGCGGCCAACGTCATTCCACAACAGGCGATCCTGCGCCTGAGCCTTCGCGCGCTGAATGCCCAGGTGCGCGAGCAGACCCTCGACCGCGTACGCGCGATCATCGAGTCCCAGGCGCAAAGCTTCGGTTGCAGCTCGCGCATCGAACATCGTCCGGCCTACCCGGTGCTGGTCAACCACGCGGCTGAAACCGAATTCGCTCGGCAAGTCGGCGTCGAGCTGGTCGGTGCCGATGCAGTCGATGCCAATACCCCCAAGCTCATGGGCAGTGAAGACTTCGCCTGGATGCTGCAACGCTGCCCCGGCGCCTACCTGTTCATCGGCAATGGCGTATCGCGGCCGATGGTCCACAACCCCGCGTATGACTTCAACGACGACATCCTGCTGACCGGCGCCGCGTACTGGGGCGCGCTGACCGAGAGCTGGCTCAAGCCGGCCTGATGTCCTCACTTTCTACTGCCGCTGGACCGGGCGCGCGCTGTCGTGCCCGCCGTTACCCACCAGGTTTTTGGAGAGTTCCCCATGCACACTTCGAGCACAGGCGTTTCGCGCACCCGGCAGGTAGTCGCCGCCGTTATCGGCAATGCCCTGGAATGGTATGACTTCATCGTTTATGGCTTTCTGGCCAGCATCATCGCCCGGCAGTTTTTTCCGTCCGAGGACGAATACGCCTCCTTGCTGATGGCCCTGGCGACTTTCGGCGTCGGCTTTTTCATGCGTCCGGTGGGCGGCATTTTGTTGGGCATGTATTCAGACCGCAAAGGGCGCAAGGCGGCGATGCAGATGATCATTCGCCTGATGACCGTATCCATCGCACTGATTGCGTTTGCGCCGACCTACGCCGCCATCGGCATGGGTGCGCCGCTGTTGATCGTGGTTGCGCGGATGCTGCAAGGCTTCGCCACGGGCGGCGAGTACGCCAGCGCCACGGCGTTCCTGGTGGAGAGCGCCCCGGCACACCGCAAGGGGTTGTATGGCTCGTGGCAATTGGTCGGGCAATGCCTGGCGGTGTTCTCTGGGGCGGCGATGGTCGCATTGTTCACCCACCTGCTGACCCCCGAGGCACTCGACAGCTGGGGCTGGCGGATTCCCTTTGTGCTGGGCTTGCTGATCGGCCCGGTCGGGCTGTGGATTCGCAAACACATGGAAGAGCCGGAGGAGTTTCTCGAGGCGCGCAAGCAGGCCAAAGGCGCGAGCCCAAGCTTGATGCAAGTGCTCCGCGAACACCGGCGCAGCATTCTGGTGTCCATGGGCCTGGCCTGTGGTGCGACCGTGTCTTTTTACGTGGTGTTGGTGAACATGCCGACCTTCGCCCACAAGAATCTCGGCCTGCCGCTGGATCAGGTGCTGCTGGTGCAAATGTTGGCGGTGGCGCTGATGACCGTGGTGATTCCGTTGTCTGGCGCGTTGTCGGACCGCCTCGGCCGCCGCCCGGTGTTGATGGCCTTCACCCTGGCGTTTTTCCTGATGGTGTATCCGCTGTATGTGTGGGTGGCGGCGGCGCCATCGGTGGAGCGTTTGCTGGTGATGCAACTGTTACTGTGCAGTGCGATCGGCGGGTTTTTCGGCCCGGCTCCGACCGCGCTGGCCGAGCAGTTCCCGATCGAAGTGCGCTCCACCGGGGTGTCGGTGGCTTACAACGTTGCGGTCATGGTCTTCGGCGGATTCGCGCCGCTGATCGTCACCTGGCTGAGCAAGGTCCTGGCGACGCCGGTGGCGCCATCGTTCTACGTGTTGTTCGCCTGCTTGCTGACGTTGCTCGGTACCTACTGCATGCAGGAAGCACCACGGGCAAAAAGATCCGTTGAACTCAATCTTGGGGTGAAACCTTGAGCAGCAATCCGATTGTTGAAATGGACGCCGATGCACTGTCCCGGGCCATTCATGGGCGGCAGGTGTCCTGTTGTGAGGTGATGCAGGCGTATCTGGCGCAGATCGAACGCTTCAATCCACAGGTCAATGCGCTGGTGTCCCTACGCCCGGCCGAGGCATTGCTGGCAGAGGCCGACGAGTGTGATCGGCAGCTCGACCGGGGGCAGTCCCGAGGCTGGATGCACGGCATGCCGCAAGCGGTCAAAGACCTGGCGGCCACCGCCGGTTTGCGCACTACCATGGGCTCGCCGCTGTTCGCCGAGCAGGTTCCGCAACACGACGCCATCAGCGTGGCGCGGGTGCGTGACTGTGGGGCGATCATTATCGGCAAGAGCAACGTCCCGGAATTCGGCCTCGGCTCGCAAACCTACAACAGCGTGTTCGGCACCACCACCAACGCCTACGATCCGACCTTGGTTGCCGGCGGCAGCAGCGGCGGGGCGGCGGTGGCGTTGGCGTTGCGCATGCTGCCGGTGGCCGACGGCAGCGACATGATGGGCTCGCTGCGCAATCCGGCGGCGTTCAACAACGTCTACGGATTTCGTCCGTCCCAGGGGCGCGTGCCGTTCGGGCCAGGACCTGAGATGTTCGTCCAGCAGCTGGCCACCGAAGGACCGATGGGCCGCACGGTCACCGATGTTGCCCGTTTGCTCGGCACCCAGGCTGGGTACGATCCGCGCGTGCCGTTGTCGCTGACTGAAGATCCGGGGATGTTTCACCTGTCGTTGCAGCAGGATTTCAGGGATGTCCGGCTGGGCTGGCTGGGGGACTACAATGGCTACCTGCCGATGGACCCCGGTGTCATGAGCCTGTGTGAATCGGCGCTGCAGGACTTCGCCACACTGGGTTGCAAAGTCGAGTCCTGTCAGCCGGACTTCTCCATGGAGCGCCTGTGGCAAACCTGGCTGGTGCATCGGCACTGGCTGGTGCAAGGCAGCCTCGGCGGGTTGTATGCCGATCCGCAAAAACGCGAACTGCTCAAACCCGAAGCCCGATGGGAGGTCGAGGGCGGGCTGCGTCTGACAGCGGCGGATGTCTATCAGGCCTCGGTCAGTCGCAGCGAGTGGTATCGAGCGCTGAACGAATTGTTCGAACGTTACGATTTTCTGTTGCTGCCCACCGCCCAAGTGTTTCCTTTTGATGCACAAACACCATGGCCACGCGTCGTTGGCGGGCAGAGCATGGACACTTACCACCGCTGGATGGAGGTTGTCATCGGGCCGACCCTGGCCGGGTTGCCGAGCATGAATGTGCCGGTGGGTTTCAACCCCGCCGGGTCGCCGATGGGCCTGCAAATCATTGGCCCGGCCCAGGCCGACCGCGCGGTGTTGCAACTGGCGTATGCCCATGAGCAGTTGACTCAATGGGTCAAGCGCAGGCCGCCGGGCTGTCTGCAAAATGCCTGAGCCTGACGGACAGGCCCGCATCTTGCTGTGCTTTTTAAAAAGAGCAGCGGTCATCCGATCCGGGCTTAGGGAGATCGAATCCATGGAGAACAAGGCAGAAACCGGCAGCGTGCGTTCCGTCGAGCGCGCCCTGGCGATTGTTGAGTTGCTGGGTGAGCATCAGGCGTTGGGGCTGGAGGAGTTGCACTACCTGACGAGCCTGCCCAAGGCCACGGTGTCGCGCATGTTGCTGACGTTGCAGGAGCAGGGATGGATCTATCGCGGCCTGAGTGATCGGCGCTACCGGTTGTGTGCCAAGCGCCTGTTTGGTGACAGCCAGCAGCGTTTCAAGCGGCGCCTGGTGGAGAACGCCGCTCCGCAGTTGCTGGAGTTGAGTGAGCGCACCGGGCTGGTGGCGGACCTGTCGTGCTTCGATGGAGAGCGGATCGAGGTCATGGAAAGCGCGATCCCCACGGTGCTGCGCAAGCGATATCCGAACAACTGCCAGATCGTCGGCCAGCACGCCAGCCTGTTCCATTCGGCCATGGGGCGGGCCTGCCTGGGCGAACTGGACAGCCATGAAGTGGAGCGTCTGGCCAGTCGCGAGCGAATGACGGACGAATCCCTGTTCAACACCACCGAGCAGGCATTGCACCAAGGCTTCGGGCAGCGCACTGAGGGTTATTGGGAATATCCGGTGCGCCTGCCGTTCCTGATTCGCGCGGTGGCCTTGCCGATCCGCACCGATGGCCGCCTGGTCGGCAGCATGGCACTGCACTGGCCGATGGATCAGGCGCCGGTGGAACGGATACTCAACCTGCACCTCAACAGCCTGGCCTCGACCATTGGCAATGTGCAGCAGGCGATGGCCTGAGTGGAACTTGTGATGGTTTAGAGACTCAAGGCAACACATTTCTTGCAACCTGTGTCAGGCCGGTTAAGGTTCAGCACAGGTTTCTCTGCCTTACGAGTCTCTATGTTCAAGCGCTCCACCTTCCAAACCCTCACTTTCCTGCTGCTGGCCGGTGCCGCGTTGTCGGCCCGCGCCGACTGGTACCTCGATGGCGAGTCTTCGCGCCTGTCGTTTGTCAGCACCAAGAATGCCAATGTTTCCGAAGTGCAGCGCTTCCTGGTGCTGCACGGCAAGGTCGACCCCGAGGGGCTGGCGCAGGTGGAAGTCGAGCTGGAGTCGATCAACAGCGGCATCCCGTTGCGCGATGAGCGCATGCGCAAGGAACTGTTCCAGATCGACCGGTTTCCCGACGCCATGATCACCACGAAAATCGATCTGCGCCCGATCAACGACCTCGCTCCCGGCGCGCAGTTGGAGTTGCGCCTGCCGCTGATGGTCGACCTGCACGGCAAACAACACGAATACCAGGCCGAACTGTTGGCGACCCGCCTCGATGACCGGCGTTTCCAGGTGGTGACCCTCGAACCGCTGGTGATCAACGCCGAGGATTTCGATTTGGCTCCCGGCCTGGAAACGTTGCGCAAACTGGCTGGTTTATCAGCTATCAGTCTTTCCGTACCGGTGGGTGCGGTACTGATTTTCACGGCGCGCTGACATGGCCGG
>LNAP01004995.1_pt3 | contig 20803 bp, 22 predicted proteins | sample 602601 | NCBI WGS metagenome assembly LNAP01 (sample SAMN02440304, study PRJNA202911) | soil metagenome | biome: Subtropical and temperate rainforests or woodlands; isolation source: soil samples (1 kg each in a 20% v/v slurry with milli Q water) were... ...
CCTGAGTCATATCCGTAATTTCTCCATCATCGCCCACATCGACCACGGCAAATCGACCCTGGCCGACCGCTTTATCCAAATGTGCGGCGGCTTGTCCGAGCGCGAAATGGAAGCCCAAGTCCTTGACTCCATGGATCTCGAGCGTGAGCGCGGGATCACCATCAAGGCCCACAGCGTCACCTTGCATTACAAGGCGCGCGACGGCAAAACCTACCAGTTGAACTTCATCGACACCCCCGGCCACGTTGACTTCACTTATGAAGTGAGCCGTTCGCTGGCTGCCTGTGAAGGAGCTTTGCTGGTGGTCGACGCTGGCCAAGGCGTTGAAGCTCAGTCGGTTGCCAACTGCTACACCGCCATCGAGCAGGGGCTGGAAGTTATGCCCGTGCTGAACAAGATGGACTTGCCCCAGGCCGATCCGGATCGGGTAAAAGAAGAAATCGAGAAAATCATCGGCATCGACGCCACTGACGCCGTGGCCTGCAGCGCCAAGAGCGGCCTAGGCGTCGACGAAGTGTTGGAGCGTCTGGTAACCACCATTCCTGCGCCAACCGGCAATATCGGAGATCCGCTGCAAGCGCTGATTATCGACTCCTGGTTCGATAACTATTTGGGCGTTGTCTCGTTGGTGCGCGTGCGCCACGGCTGCGTGAAGAAGGGCGACAAAATTCTGGTCAAGTCCACCGGCAAAATCCATTTGGTGGATAGCGTCGGTGTATTCACCCCCAAGCACACGGCCACCGTTGACCTGAAAGCCGGTGAAGTAGGCTTTATCATTGCCGGCATCAAAGACATTCACGGTGCACCAGTGGGTGACACGCTGACCCTCAGCTCGACGCCAGACGTCGATGTACTGCCAGGCTTTAAGCGCATTCAGCCGCAGGTTTATGCCGGTTTGTTCCCGGTGAGCTCCGACGACTTTGAAGACTTCCGTGAAGCGCTGCAAAAGCTGACGCTCAACGACTCGTCTCTGCAATACCTGCCGGAAAGCTCTGATGCCTTGGGCTTTGGTTTCCGTTGTGGCTTCCTTGGCATGCTGCACATGGAGATTATTCAGGAGCGCCTGGAGCGTGAGTACGACCTGGATCTGATTACCACGGCACCGACGGTAATCTTCGAGTTGCTGTTGAAAAATGGCGAAACCATCTACGTCGACAACCCCTCGAAGCTTCCGGACCTGTCGGCCATCGAAGATATGCGCGAGCCGATTGTGCGCGCCAATATCCTCGTGCCGCAGGAGCATTTGGGTAACGTCATTACCTTGTGTATCGAAAAACGTGGCGTTCAGCGCGACATGCTGTTCCTCGGTACCCAGGTTCAGGTTAGCTACGACCTGCCGATGAACGAAGTGGTATTGGATTTCTTTGATCGTCTGAAGTCCACCAGCCGCGGTTACGCCTCGCTGGATTACCACTTTGACCGTTATCAGTCGGCTAATCTGGTGAAGCTTGACGTATTGATCAACGGTGACAAGGTCGATGCCTTGGCGCTGATCGTGCACCGCGACAACGCACACTACAAAGGCCGTGCGTTGACCGAAAAAATGAAAGAGTTGATTCCGCGGCAGATGTTCGATGTGGCCATTCAGGCTGCTATCGGCGGGCAGATTGTGGCTCGCACCACCGTTAAGGCGCTGCGCAAGAACGTATTGGCCAAGTGCTACGGCGGTGACGTCAGCCGTAAGCGCAAACTGCTTGAAAAGCAGAAAGCCGGTAAAAAACGGATGAAGCAAGTCGGCAACGTGGAAATTCCACAAGAAGCCTTCCTTGCAGTGCTCAGGTTGGATGGTTAATACCTATGTCGTTCAATTTTCCGCTGTTGTTGGTTATCGCTGTCGCCGTCTGCGGTGCGCTGGCGCTGGTTGATCTGGTGCTGTTGGCACCACGCCGCCGCGCAGCCGTAGCAACGTATCAGGGGCAAGTGGCTGAGTCTGATCAGGTCGTGCTCGACCAGCTCAACCGCGAGCCGTTGCTGGTCGAGTACGGCAAGTCGTTCTTCCCGGTGCTGGCGATAGTGTTGGTGCTGCGCTCGTTTCTGGTCGAGCCGTTCCAGATTCCGTCCGGCTCGATGAAACCGACCTTGGAAGTGGGCGATTTCATTCTGGTTAACAAATTTGCTTATGGCATTCGTCTGCCAGTGCTCGATACCAAGGTTATCGAAGTGGGAGATCCACAGCGCGGTGATGTGATGGTGTTTCGCTACCCAAGCGAGCCGACCGTTAACTACATCAAGCGTGTTGTGGGGTTGCCGGGCGACAAGATTCGCTACACCGCCGACAAGCAGTTGTTCGTCAACGGCGAGTCAGTGGCCAAACAGCTGGTAGGTGAGGAGCCAGGCTCCTTGGGCAGCGCCACGCTGTACAAAGAAAAACTTGGCGATGTTGAACATCTGATCCGCATCGAAATGAACCGCTACCGCGCCGATCCAGGCAACGAGTGGACAGTGCCAGCCGGGCACTACTTCATGATGGGCGACAACCGCGACAACTCCAACGACAGCCGCTACTGGAACGATCCGAAGATTCCAAAAGAGCTGCTGGGCATGGTGCCGGACAAAAATATTGTCGGCAAAGCCTTCGCCGTGTGGTTGAGCTGGGCGGATCCGAAATTGCACAACGTGCCGACCCTGTCACGGGTTGGGCTGATTCACTGATTCGTCGGCGCTGCTAAAACCAGCGCCGAGCGCTATATATAGTCAGGCCCGCAGAGGCCAGGACGTTAAAAAAATTGCCGACACTGAGGTCAAACATGACGTTTGCGCGTTCGCAGAAGGGTATGGGGTTGTTGGGGTGGATGATCACCGCTGCTGTGGTGGCGTTTTTCGCCAGTGCGGGGTTCAAAATGTTCCCGCATTACATGGATAATGCGGCTTTGGAGAAAACCATTACCGGCATTGAAACCGACAAAGTCGCCGATGTGCGGAGCATCCCTGACTTTTATGCTCATGTGCGCAAGGCAATGACCGTCAATGCCATAACCGGCATAGACCTGGAAAAGGCCATGGAAGTGAAGTTGGATAACAATGAGTTCCGTGTGCACTTGAAATACGAAACCCGTGAAGCGCTCATCCAAAACCTCGATCTCGTCGCTCGTTTCGACAAAGAATATCGCGTGCGTATGCCGTGAGTGCAGCACTGAGTCGTTTAGAGCGTCAGCTCGGCTATACCTTTCAAGACCAGGAGCTGATGATCCTGGCTCTCACCCACCGCAGTTTCGCCGGGCGCAATAATGAGCGCCTGGAGTTCCTCGGTGATGCCATTCTCAACTTCGTCGCCGGTGAGGCGTTGTTCGAGCGCTTTCCTCAAGCGCGCGAAGGCCAGCTTTCGCGCTTGCGCGCACGGCTGGTAAAGGGTGAAACCCTGGCCGTTCTGGCCCGTGGCTTTGACCTTGGCGAGTACCTGCGTCTGGGCTCCGGTGAGTTGAAAAGTGGCGGTTTTCGCCGCGAATCAATTCTGGCTGATGCGCTGGAAGCCTTGATCGGCGCCATTTATCTCGACGCCGGTATGCAGGCAGCGCGCGAACGCGTGCTGGCCTGGCTAAGCTCTGAGCTGGACGGTCTGACTTTGGTCGACACCAACAAAGACCCGAAAACCCGCCTGCAGGAATTTCTGCAGTCGCGCGGCTGTGACTTGCCGCGCTACGAAGTGGTGGATATTCAGGGTGATCCGCACTGTCGGATGTTTGTTGTCGAGTGCCAAATCACCTTATTGAACGACAAGACCATAGGGCAGGGCGCTAGCCGCCGTATCGCCGAACAGGTGGCCGCGGCCGCCGCTTTGATTGCCCTTGGTGTGGAGAATGGCCATGACTGATTCAACTGCAACACGCTGTGGCTACGTCGCCATTGTTGGCCGGCCCAACGTGGGCAAGTCGACGCTGCTTAACCACATCCTTGGGCAAAAGCTGGCGATCACTTCGCGTAAACCGCAGACCACCCGCCACAACATGCTCGGTATCAAGACCGAAGGGCCAATCCAGGCCATCTACGTCGATACCCCCGGTATGCATAAAAATGGTGAAAAAGCCCTTAACCGCTATATGAACAAAACGGCTTCGGCTGCCCTCAAGGACGTCGACGTAGTGATCTTCGTGGTTGAGCGCACCCGTTGGACCGACGAAGATCAGATGGTCCTCGAGCGCGTGCAATACGTGCAGGGTCCGGTGATTGTGGCGATCAACAAGACCGACCGGATCGAAGATAAGTCGGATCTGATGCCGCATCTGGAGTGGCTGCAAGGCCAGCTACCGAACGCGCAGATCGTGCCGATCTCCGCGCAGCACGGGCATAACCTTGAAGCGCTGGAAGGTCTGATCAGCAACCACTTGCCGGAAAACGATCACTTCTTCCCTGAAGACCAGATCACCGACCGCAGCAGCCGCTTCCTCGCTGCTGAGCTGGTACGGGAAAAAATCATGCGTCAGTTGGGCGCTGAGCTGCCGTACCAGATCACGGTCGAAATCGAAGAGTTCAAGCAGCAAGGCAAAACCCTGCACATCCACGCCTTGATTCTGGTGGAGCGTGACGGCCAGAAGAAAATCATCATTGGCGACAAGGGTGAGCGGATTAAACGCATCGGCATGGATGCGCGCAAAGACATGGAAGTGCTGTTCGACTCCAAGGTCATGCTTAATCTCTGGGTCAAGGTCAAAGGCGGCTGGTCCGACGACGAACGTGCTCTGCGTTCGCTGGGTTACGCCGACCTCTAAGCTTTTTCCTTATCGAGCCTTCCATGCTAAACAGCGCGCAACCGGCTTTTATCCTGCATAGCCGGGCCTATCGCGAAAGCAGCGCGCTGGTGGACTTCCTCACTCCTCAAGGTCGCCTGCGCGCAGTATTGCGCGGTGCTCGTGGCAAAGCCGGCACCCTGGCGCGGCCGTTTGTTCCAGTGGAAGTAGAGTTTCGCGGGCGCGGCGAGTTAAAGAATGTCGGCCGCCTGGAGGCTGCCGGTATTCCGCGCTGGTTGCATGGCGAAGCGCTGTTCAGCGGCCTGTACCTGAATGAACTGATCCTGCGCTTGCTGCCCGCCGAAGATCCCCATCCGGTTGTATTCGACCACTACGCTGCCACTCTCGAAGCGTTAGCTGCCGGCCGTGCGTTGGAGCCGCTTTTACGTGCCTTTGAATGGCGTCTGCTGGATGAGCTGGGGTATGGTTTTGCCCTTGCCGAAGATCTCCACGGCCAGCCGGTGATCGCCGACCAGCTTTACCGTTTGCTGCCCGATTCCGGGCTTGAGCCTGTGCAGCTGTTTCAGCCGGGCCTGTTCCAGGGTGTTGAACTACTGGCCATGGCCGAGGCCGACTGGACTGCACCTGGCGCTTTGGCCGCGGCCAAACGCCTGATGCGCCAAGCCCTTGCCCCCCATTTAGGTGGCCGACCGTTGGTTAGCCGCGAATTGTTTATGACCTTGAAGGAGCCACCCCGTGACTGACGCCAATCGCATCTTGTTGGGCGTGAATATCGACCATGTCGCCACTCTGCGTCAGGCTCGCGGCACTCGCTATCCCGATCCGGTGAAAGCCGCGCTGGACGCCGAAGAAGCCGGCGCCGACGGCATTACCGTGCACCTGCGCGAAGACCGCCGTCATATCCAGGAGCGTGATGTGTTGCTGCTTAAGGACGTACTGCAAACGCGGATGAACTTCGAAATGGGCGTGACCGAAGAAATGCTCACCTTCGCCGAGCGTATTCGGCCTGCGCATATCTGCCTGGTGCCGGAAACCCGCCAAGAGCTGACCACCGAAGGCGGTTTGGACGTAGCCGGGCAGGAAGCGCGGATCAAGGCGGCGGTGGAGCGCCTTGCGCGGTTGGGTTGCGAAGTGTCGCTGTTCATCGACGCCGACGAGCGCCAGATCGAAGCCTCCCGACGTATCGGCGCGCCGGCTATTGAACTGCACACTGGGCGTTATGCGGATGCGCATACGCCGACGGAAACTGCTGAAGAGCTCAAGCGCATTGCTGACGGCGTGGCGTTTGGCTTGGCTCAGGGCCTGGTCGTCAACGCCGGTCATGGCTTGCACTACCACAACGTTGAGGCGGTGGCGGCGATCAAGGGCGTTAACGAATTGAACATCGGCCATGCGCTGGTGGCGCATGCGCTGTTTGTCGGCTTTAAGTCGGCGGTTGCCGAGATGAAGCAGTTGATCGTGGCGGCGGCCAATCGTTAAACCCACAGGTATTTGTCGCGGCTGTGGTGCGCAGGGCACACTCTGCAAGAGACCAGCCCAGGGTGTGCTGCCCGCACCACATGCGGTTACTTGCGCGCGGTAATCACCGCCCGCATCGGCGCCGGTAAGCCTTCCACAGTTTTGCTGTGGTCGTTGGGGTCGAGGAAGTGGCTGAGGGATTGGTAGCGCATCCACTCGGTACTGCGCTGTTCTTCAACACTGGTGATGCTGACATCGACGCAGCGCACATCGCTAAATCCAGCCCGACGTAGCCACAGTTCCAAAGCGGGAACCGAGGGCAAGAACCATACGTTACGCATCTGCGCGTAGCGGTCTTCGGGTACTAATACCTGGTTTACATCGCCTTCAATCACCAATGTTTCCAGTACCAGCTCGCCGCCTTTTACCAGGCAATCTTTCAGCGCTAACAAATGCTCGATAGGCGAACGGCGGTGGTAGAAGACGCCCATGGAGAAAACTGTGTCGAAGCCTTCGAGGCCGGCCGGTAGGTCTTCCAAAGCAAAAGGTAGATGCCAGGCGCGTAGCGCTGGCAGATAGCGTTGTACGGCTTGGAATTGGCAGAAGAACAGCCAGTTGGGGTCGATACCAATCACGCTGTCGGCGCCGGCACCGAGCATGCGCCATTGGTAGTAACCGTTGCCGCAACCGACGTCGAGCACGCGTTTGCCGCGCAAGTCCAGGTGAGGCGAGACCCGTGACCATTTCCAATCCGAGCGCCATTCGGTGTCGACATGCACCCCGAACAAATCGAACGGCCCTTTGCGCCAGGGTGACAGGCCCATTAGCGCCTGGCGCATTTGCCCGCGAGTGGTGTCATCGCAAGCACAGTCCAGCAGCAGGCCGTTAACCAGGTCAACCTGGGTGGGCAGCACTGCGGGCAGGGCGTCCAGAGCGCCTTGCCAGCGCTCGAGGTCGCCATGGCCTTTATCCATTTTTGTGTCGAGCTGGGCTTGCAGGGTGGTCGCCCAATTAGCTAGCGGCGTGCCTGCCATGTGGCGGACCAGGGGGCTCAAGTCGATCATGGCAGGGCAATCAACGAGGCGAAGTTCAGGCACTGGAACCAGGGCACCACTTTGCTGAAGCCAGCGGCGAGCAGGCGTTCGCGGTGTTGTTCGAGGCTGTCGGGTTTCATCACGTTTTCGATGGCGTTGCGCTTCTGGGCGATTTCCAGCTCGCTGTAGCCGTTGCGACGTGGAGGTCGGTAAGTAAGTCGTGCTCCTGCTCATCGGCAAAACGCAGTTTTTCCGAGAGGATCAGCGCACCGCCCGGAAGTAGGGCTTGGCGAATGCCGGTGAGCAACTGCAAGCGTTGTTCCGGCTGGATAAATTGCAGCGTGAAGTTCAGTGCTACCAAGGAGGTCGGCTGCAATTGCAAACCGAGGATATCGGCCTCAATGACCTCTACCGGCAGCAGCTCCTGGAACATTGAATCTTGGGCATGCAGGTATTCGCTGCAGCGCTCGACCATGGCGCTGGAGTTATCCACGGCAATCACCTTGCAGTCGCTGCAGGTCACGTGGCGACGCAATGCTTGGGTCACCGCGCCCAGCGAGGAGCCCAGGTCGTAGAGCACGCTGTGCGGCTGGGCAAATTGTGCGGCCAGCACGCCGATGTTTTCGACAATGGTGGGGTAGCCCGGCACCGAGCGTTTAATCATGTCCGGAAACACCCGCGCCACGGCCTCATTGAAGGTGAAGTCGGGCACGTGCGGCAGGGGCTGCGCAAAAAGGCGGTCGGGTTCTTTGCTCACGGTGGCTACGCTTGGCTCAAAAGGGCGCCATTTTAACCAGCTGCGGGGCGGCTGCCATAGCCTTGTGCCTCAGCGGTTGCTCTTTCGCGAAGCCCAGCAAATCCGGCGCAAAGCAAAAGCGGCCCGTAGGCCGCTGGAAAAGATGCGCACCACTACTTAACCGTAATCACGCAATCGAAGGTTTCCGCTGGTGCTACTTCGGGTTCCCAAGGCCGCTGGTAGGTCATCAGCAATTTGCCGCTACCGGCTGCGCTGGCCTGATAGCGCCAAGTGGACACGCCGGCGCTGCCAACAATGCCGGCATCTTCCGGGTTGCTGTACACCTCCGGACCGAGGCTGCGCAGTACGCCGCTGGCGGTGTCTTTGCTCTGCCAGCGAAAGCCTGTGGTGGGGTTGCTGCTCAGACTGACAATCAACTGCTGGCCAACGTGCAGTTTGGCTGGGCAATCGCTTTGTTTATCTACTTGCACAGCGACGTTGCTGGGGGTTTGGGCGCAGGCGGCCAACAGAGCGATACCGAGGGGGAGCAGCAGGCGAGCAGCAGTCATAAAAGCGTCCTGTCCAGGGGCGACGAATGGCCGCAAGCATAGCGCCAAATCGGTGGGCTTGTCGGGAGGGAAGTTCACAGAGCCAAGGGAGGACATCAGCCGCAGCGCTTTCTACCTCAAAGCTTGCGGCTGTTCTTGAAGCACGGGCGCAAACGACGCGCGGCAGGCGACTCTGGTGATCAGTGGCCAATTACCCCGTGGCGATCCTGAAAGGTGCGCGCTTCGATAATGTCGTCGCCTTGCATCTGGCGCCTTACATACATGGCAATTTCCCGCTCCGCATCGACGCGGGTGAAGTACGGGCCTTCGAGCGTTCCTTCGCGTGTAGCGAAGAAATATTGCCCATTCACCGCACTCACGCGTTCGCTACGGTAATGGGTACCGGCTGCTGGGTCTTGCTGGCGTTGGCTGAACATAGGAGTAGCTCCTGAGGCGAGTAGGCTGTTTTTGAGTCTAATCCTATCTGCTGAAATTGCGCTTTTTTGCCCATTAATGCGATAGATGGTTGTGGTTTCGCCGCAGATGGCTACGTTTTAGCCGATTTTGTGCTTTTTTGACGCCAGTGCGATGACGCCACTCCCATGCAGCCGGTACAGTTGAGTTGCGCAAGCCGGCCCAACTGTCGCTGTGTTAGCCGCCGCTGCCCGCCTAGAATGCGGGCTCCGCTGTAGCGCGATACGTCGCCACTACGCGTTTTTTTGCTTATTGAGGCTGCCATGCACATCTCTTCCGGCCGTTGGCTCTACGGCCTGATGCTTGCTCTGCTCACCGCTGTGCTCTGGGGCGTGTTGCCCATTCAATTGAAAGAAGTGCTTGAGGTGATGGACCCCATCACCGTCACTTGGTACCGCTTGATCGTGTCCGGCACGTTGCTGCTGGGCTACCTAAGCCTCACCAAGCGCCGTCCGGATTTTCGTGTGCTTGGCAACAATGGCCGCTGGCTGTTGGTGGTCGCGGTGCTGGGCCTTATCGGCAACTATGTGCTGTATTTGCTTGGGCTGAAAGTGCTGAGCCCGGGAACCACGCAGTTGGTGATCCAGGTGGCGCCGATTCTGTTTTTGCTCGGCAGCGTGTGGCTATTTAAAGAGCGCTTCAGCCTGGGCCAGGCGGTTGGTTTATGCGTGCTGGTGATTGGCTTCGGCTTGTTTTTTAACCAGCGCTTGCACGAGCTGCTGACGTCCTTGGGTACTTACACCGTAGGGATCTTGACCGTGCTACTCGCTGCGTTTGTCTGGACCTTTTACGGTCTGGCGCAAAAGCAGTTGCTGACTCGCTGGAATTCCATGCAGGTGATGATGGTGATCTATCTAGCCTGCGCGGCGTTGCTCACGCCGTGGGCCCAACCGTTACAAGTGCTGCAACTGAATACGCTGCAGTTCTGGCTACTGGTCGCCTGCTGCCTGAATACCCTCGTGGCTTACGGTGCCTTCGCCGAAGCGTTGGCGCATTGGGAAGGCTCGCGGGTTAGCGCCACGCTGGCGATTACGCCGTTGGTGACCTTTGCTTCGGTGGCAGTGGCAGCGCACCTGTGGCCCGAGCATGTACACCCGGAACAGATCAATTGGCTGGCCTATGTGGGCGCGGTGCTGGTGGTGTTGGGCTCGGCGGTAACGGCGATTGGGCCGTCGTTGATGGCGAGTTTGCGTGCGCGTAGGTTGGGTTGAGCCCGAGGCGAAGCCCAACGCGGAGCCCTTAGGGCTCCGCGTATCGGTTTAACTCGATACCGATACGCGCCGCCCTGTGGCCGGCCCGTTGGGCTTCGCTGCGCTCAACCCAACCTACAACCTACGTGTCGGCCGAATTTATACCGAGGAGCCGAGGTTTTCCGCTTTGCGTAACCAGGCCTGACGCTGGGTTTCGGTGGAAGGCCGAATCGGCGAAAACTGTACTAGGCGGCGGGTTTTTATCCCGCAAAAACCGAGAATGGTGCGGGTCATTTGCCGGTGGGCTGGGGCGCCGTAGACCCAGCGGAAGTACCAGGCCGGGGTGTCCATGGTCACCAATAAATCCGCTGTGCGGCCAGTGAGCAACTTGTCCCACAGTTGCCCGCGGTTGCGGTATTTGAAGGCGAAGCCGGGCAAAAAAGTGCGGTCGAAAAAGCCTTTCAGCAGTGCCGGAATACCGCCCCACCAAACCGGATAAACAAATACCAAATGCTCGGCCCAGTGGATCTGTCGCTGGGCTTCGAGCAAGTCGGCTTCCAGGTTCTGGCTCTGGTCGTAACCGTCGCGCAGGATCGGATCAAACTGCATCTCGCCCAGCTTTAATTGCCGCACCACATGGCCCTGAACCCGCGCACCCTGGGTGTACGCCTCGGCCAGGGAATGGCAAAAGCTGCCGGCTTTCGGCGTACCTAAAATCAGCAAGATGCGTTTGCCGTCACCTTCCAGTGGCGTGGCCCCACTCTTGACCTCATCACTCATGACTTCCGGCCTCAAGCATGCTTTGCGGGCGCACCCATTGGTCAAACTGTTCGTTGGTTACCAGGCCCAGTTCCAACGCCGCTTCGCGCAGGGTGGTGCCTTCGCTGTAGGCCTTCTTGGCGATTTTTGCCGCGTTGTCGTAACCGATATGTGGGTTAAGTGCGGTTACCAGCATCAACCCGCGTTCCAGGTGTTCTGCCATTTTTTCTGCATCCGGCTGCATACCTTCGACGCAGTGCTTGTTGAAGTTGCGGCAGCCATCGGCCAGCAAGCGGATGGACTGCAGCAGGTTATGGATGATTACCGGTTTGAACACGTTGAGCTGCAGGTGACCCTGGCTGGCGGCAAAAGTGATGGTGGTGTCGTTGCCCATCACCTGGCAGGCCAGCATCGACAGCGCCTCACACTGCGTGGGGTTGACCTTGCCGGGCATGATCGAACTACCTGGCTCGTTAGCCGGCAGGCGCACTTCGGCAAAGCCGGCGCGCGGGCCGGAGCCGAGCAGGCGCAGGTCGTTGGCGATTTTCATCAGTGCCACAGCCAGGGTTTTCAGCGCGCCTGCCAAGGTCACCAGCGGTTCATGGCCGGCCAGGGCGGCAAATTTGTTCGGTGCCGATACCAATGGCAAGCCAGACAGCGCCGTCAATTCAGCCGCAATCGCCTCGGCGAAACCCTGTGGCGAATTAAGCCCGGTGCCCACGGCGGTGCCGCCTTGAGCCAGTTCGCAGACGGCGGGGAGGGCGGCACGAATGGCGCGGTCGGCGTAACCCAACTGCGCCACAAACGCCGAGAGCTCCTGGCCGAAGGTGACCGGAGTGGCGTCCATCATATGGGTGCGGCCGGTTTTCACCAGGCTCATATGCCGCGCCGCCTGTTCAGCCAGGCCACCAGATAGCTCGGCAATCGCCGGCAGCAGTTCGTTTGTCACCGCTTGCGCGGTGGCGATATGCATGGCGGTGGGGAAGGCGTCGTTAGAGCTCTGCGCGCGGTTGACGTGATCGTTAGGGTGCACCGGCGCTTTACCGCCCCGGCCGTTACCGGCCAGTTCGTTGGCGCGGCCGGCAATCACTTCGTTAACGTTCATATTGCTTTGCGTGCCGCTACCGGTTTGCCACACCACCAGGGGGAATTGGTCGTCGTGTTTGCCAGAAAGCACTTCGTCGGCGGCCTGTTCGATCAGGCGGGCGATGTCCGGCGGTAATTCGCCTATGCGGTCGTTCACCCGGGCGGCGGCTTTCTTGATCAGCGCCAGAGCGTGCAGCACGGCCAATGGCATGCGTTCCTGGCCGATGGCGAAGTTGATCAATGAGCGTTGCGTCTGCGCGCCCCAATAGGCCGCTTCAGGAACGTCGATGGCGCCAATGCTGTCGGTTTCACTGCGATTCATGGTCTTTCTCCGCGGACTGTTCCGGCAGTTTAGGCGTTGTGCTGGCGGGCAGGTTCCATGTCTTGGGCGAAATCGTTACCGCACTCTACGGGCGAGGCTTACCAGCGCGCGTTGGTGGTGCCAAGCCAGCCGAGGGCGCCGTCTACCGGTACGCGCTCGCCTTTGGGGCCGCGCAGCACGCCGTCAAACTGGCCAAACCATTGTTTGGTTTCGGCATAGAACGGCCCGACTTGCGGGCGCGCAATATGCTGTTGGCGGGGGGTGAAGACCAGGTTCAGGCGCTCGTCTTCGCTGTGTAATTGCCAGGGGGCAAGCGGATTGTGCGGGTTGCCGGCGATGGTTACCGAACTGGTGACATGCAACAGTTCACCGCCAAACCACAGCGCGTTTTCGGACAAGCCGGTGTTGTCGGTCCAGCCGGAACCAAAGTTGCCAGCAATGCCGCCAGGTGCGGCGAATGCTGCGCGGGTCCAGTGCGTGTTAAGCGGCCATACACCGCGGCCGAAGTCCAGCGCGGCAAAGCTTTGCCCGGGCGTGCAGCGGTAATGCGTGCTGCCCAGTTGCACGTCTCCAGAAACCGGCAGGCCTACATGGCGCGAGGTGGCGTGGAAACCGCCCGCGGCAAAGGGCACCACCAGATTCACCGAATCCAGATGGCTGGGACGCTGCACATCCAGCGCGACCTGCAACGCCTGGCCACCGATGTCCGGCACCGTGGCGACCAAGCGGGCGCGGCCAGGGTGTTCGTCTACGCGTATTTGCAGGCGCTGGTTTTGAAAGATATGGCCTTGTAGCGGCGTGTCCGGCAGCGTGCAGCCGCGTGCGAAAGCGCGCAGCTGGGTGTGGGCAACGGCTTTGCCAGTACGCAGGTCGAGAAAATAAGCGGCGCCATAGCCCAGGTAATCGAGATCGGCGACGGTCAGCGACAGCATCCAGTCCGGGGTCGTTACGCACCAATGGTTCCAACGCTTGCGCCGGCCTAGATTGCCAGGCATTGAGCATTGGATCTGGGGGCGCGTAGACCAGCCAACTGCCATGGGCAGCAGTTGCCCCTTGGCATCGCATAACGGTAGCCAGGGGTCGGTGGCAAAGGCGCTGTTGAGGTTGCTCATCGAACACGTCCGTGTGTTGCTGATAAAGGAGGTCTGGCGCAGATCTGGGCTAGGCGGAAGCTGCAGGGTGCGATTAAAACGCCGCGCTGGTTTTACAGCGCTGGTGACGCGTCCGCTGAAAAGTTGCCAAAATGTTGGCGCGAAGAATGCCCTTTCATCGCCTTATGCTGCAAGTACTGGCAATTGGCTTGCGGACCAACGGAACGGCTTCAAGAGCTGTAAGGTGTTTCTTATAGGCCTAAATCGTGCAACCCCTTGGCTTGAGCCGTGTCCAAGCAACGCGCAGAATGCCCAGCCTCCGGGATAAGCCACTAACTGTAATTTTCTAGCAAGGAAACACCATGAACCCGATTCGTACCCTTTGCACCGCCGCTTTTATGATCTGCCTCAGCGGCCAAGTATTCGCAGACGCCGCCAGCCACGCCGCTAGCGCCGAAACCTTCCTCAAACTGGCCCACGCCGACAAACTCACCGCTCCTATCTACGCTCAAGTCGACCAGCTGTTCGACCAGCGCTTCACCCAGGCCCAAGCGCCCGAATCGAAAAAAGCTCTGCTGCAAACCTACCAAGCCAAGGCCAAAGCCTCGCTGGACAAAGCCGTTGCCTGGGACAAACTCAAGCCGGACATGGTTAAGCTCTACACCACCAGCTTCAGCGAACAGGAACTCAAAGACCTGATCGCCTTCTACCAGTCGCCACTGGGCAAGAAAGTGCAAGAAACCATGCCGCGCGTAACCGCCCAATCGGCGCAAATGGCTCAAGCCAAACTGGAAGCCGCAGTACCGGAAGTGAACAAGCTGCTGGCCGACATGACCAAAGAGCTGACCCCAGCTGACGCCAAAGGCGCCGCTGCACCAGCCCCAGCCCCTGCTAAAAAGCCGTAATCGGAGTTGACCATGAGTATGCGTGAACGCATTCAAACCACCCTTGCTGCCCTCGAGCCTGCGTTCGTCGATGTGCAGGACGAAAGTCATATGCATAGCCGTGGCCTCGAAACCCACTTCAAGGCTGTGGTGGTAACGCCAGCGTTTGTTGGCCTGAATGCGGTCAAGCGTCATCAAAAGGTCTACGCCACGCTGGGCGATCTGATGGGGCAAATGCATGCGCTGGCGCTGCACACCTACACCCCGGAAGAGTGGGCAGCCACCGGAGCTGCTCCGGCGTCACCGACCTGCGCAGGTGGTCATTAATACCAGCGCTGTTTCCCGGTAAAAAAACCGCCGTTTGAGCATTCAAACGGCGGTTTTTTTTTCGCCCTCTAGCAGGGTGTGCTGAGTGTTCGTCAAATGATGGATGCGTGTATGCCGCGGTGCGCACAGCACACCCTACGCAGGTTTGGCCTGGCAACGGCGCTTGAACATCGCATAAAATGCGCGCCGCGCCAGCAGGCGCCATTTTTCAATACGTCCGGTCCGCCCTTTACGCGGGTGACCACCTGGAGAACTACCCCCATGACCCAATCCATCGTCGTGGCGGCGCTGTATAAGTTTGTCACCCTGACTGACTACGAAGCGCTGCGTGAGCCGTTATTGCAAGCCATGCTCGACAACGGCATCAAAGGCACGCTGCTGATCGCCCTCGAAGGCATCAACGGCACCGTTTCGGGCAGCCGCGAAGGCATTGACGGCCTGCTTGCCTGGCTTAAGCTCGATTCGCGCTTCAACGATATCGACCACAAAGAGTCGTTCTGTGACGAGCAGCCGTTTTACCGCACCAAGGTCAAGCTGAAGAAAGAGATCGTCACCCTCGGCGTGCCGGGCGTTGACCCTAACCTCGAGGTCGGCACCTACGTCGAACCGCAGGACTGGAACGCGCTAATCTCCGACCCCGAAGTGCTGTTGATCGACACCCGCAACGATTACGAAGTGGCCATCGGCACCTTTGAAGGCGCGCAAGACCCGAAAACCAAAAGCTTCCGCGACTTCCCTGAGTACATCAAAGCCAACTTCGATCCGGCCAAACACAAGAAAGTGGCGATGTTCTGCACTGGCGGCATTCGCTGCGAAAAAGCTTCCAGCTATATGCTCGGTCAGGGCTTCGATGAGGTCTTCCACCTTAAAGGCGGCATCCTTAAATACCTGGAAGAAGTACCGCAGGAAGAGACCAAGTGGCAGGGCGACTGCTTTGTGTTCGACAACCGCGTGACCGTGCGCCATGACCTTAGCGAAGGCGAGTACGACCAGTGCCACGCCTGCCGTATTCCGATTTCGGTTGCCGATCGCCAATCGCCGCACTATGTGCCTGGCGTCAGTTGCCCGCACTGCTGGGACACCCTCAGCGAGAAAACCCGCAACGGCGCGCGCGAGCGGCAAAAGCAGATCGAACTGGCCAAAGCCCGTAACCAGCCCCATCCTTTGGGTTACAACGCGCGGGAAAAGTAAGCGCGGCCTACGCTCCACCGAATGCCTTTTAATGCCCCAGTAGCAGTCCCGGTTAGCGGAGTGAGCATGCAAGCGCGCCTGATATATGTAATGGACCCGATGTGTTCCTGGTGCTGGGGCTTTGCTCCGGTGTTCGACGCCTTGGCAAAGCAGGCCCAGGCTGCCGGCGTTAGCAGCCACTTAGTGGCCGGTGGTTTACGTGCCGGCACTGTCGCGGCGTTGGAGCCGACCACCAAGCGTTACATCCTTGAACATTGGCAATCGGTGCTGACCAGCACCGGCCAGCCCTTCACCTTTGACGGCGCCTTGCCCGACGGCTTTGTCTATGACACTGAGCCGGCCTGCCGCGCGCTGGTGGCCGCACGCAATCTGGACGCCGATAGTGCCTGGCCGCTGGTCAAGCTGATTCAGCAAGCGTTCTATGTAGGCGTTCGCGACGTCACCCAAGCCGGCGTACTGGTGGAGCTGGCCGAGCAAGCTGGCTTGCCGCGCATTGAGTTTGCTGCGGCGTTCGACAGCGCTGCCGAACAGGCCGCCACGGTTGCCGACTTTGAGTGGACGCAAAACCTTGGCATCGCCGGTTTTCCCACCGTGTTGGCGGAATGTGATGGCCGCTACGCGTTGCTCACCAACGGCTACCAAGCGCTGGACCAACTAGCGCCGTTGCTGGCGCGCTGGTTGGAGCACAACGCCCATGCTTGATCGCTTGAGCTGGGAAGAAATCCGCCGCCTGGCCTTGCGCCACAAAAAGTCGCTAGTCATTGCCAACTTGGTCGCCGTACTCGCCACTGTGTGCAGCGTGCCAATCCCTTTGCTGTTGCCGCTGCTAGTGGACGAGGTGCTGCTCAAGCAAGGTGACGCCGCGCTTAAGGTGATGAACAACTTCCTGCCTGCCGGCTGGCAAACAGCGGTCGGCTATATCGGCCTTATGGTGGTATTGACCCTGGTATTGCGCAGCAGCGCCCTGGTCTTCAACGTGTTGCAGGCGCGGCTCTTTGCGCGCCTGTCGAAAGATATTGTGTACCGCATCCGCGTGCGCCTGATCGAACGCCTCAAGCGCATTTCCCTTGGCGAATACGAGAGCCTGGGCAGCGGCACGGTGACCACGCACCTGGTCACCGACCTCGACACCCTGGATAAATTTGTCGGCGAGACCCTTAGCCGTTTTCTCGTGGCCATGCTCACGCTGACCGGCACGGCCGGCATTCTGATGTGGATGCACTGGAAGCTGGCCCTGCTGATCTTGCTGTTCAACCCGTTGGTGATCTACGCCACCGTGCAACTGGGCAAGCGGGTCAAACACCTGAAAAAGCTGGAAAACGACAGCACCTCGCGCTTCACCCAGGCATTGACCGAAACCCTTGAAGCCATTCAGGAAGTGCGTGCCGGTAACCGTCAGGGCTTCTTTCTCGGTCGCCTCGGCTTGCGTGCCCAGGAAGTGCGCGACTACGCCGTGGCTTCGCAATGGAAAAGCGATGCCTCCAGCCGCGCCAGCGGGCTGTTGTTTCAATTCGGTATCGATATTTTCCGCGCTGCCGCCATGCTCACCGTGCTGTTCTCCGACCTGTCCATCGGCCAGATGCTCGCGGTGTTCAGCTACCTGTGGTTTATGATCGGCCCGGTCGAGCAACTGCTGAATCTGCAATACGCCTACTACGCCGCCGGTGGTGCGTTAACCCGCATTAACGAACTGCTGGCCCGCGCCGACGAGCCGCAATACGTGGGTGGCGCCAATCCCTTTAGCGGCCAGCCCACCGTCGGCGTCGAAGTGCGCGGCTTAAGCTTTGCCTACAACGACGAACCGGTGCTAGACGGTCTTAACCTGGCGATTGAGCCGGGAGAAAAAGTCGCCATTGTCGGCGCCAGTGGCGGTGGTAAAAGCACTCTGGTGCAACTACTGCTCGGGCTGTACAGCGCGCAGAGCGGCAGCATCCGATATGGCGGCAAAAGCCTGGAAGAGATCGGCCTGGAAACGGTGCGCGAGCATGTCGCGGTGGTGCTACAACACCCGGCGCTATTCAACGACACGGTACGCGCCAACCTGACCATGGGCCGTGAGCGCAGCGATGAAGCCTGCTGGCGCGCCCTGGAGATCGCGCAACTGGCCCACACCATTCAAGCCTTGCCCAAGGGGCTGGACAGCATTGTCGGCCGCTCCGGTGTGCGCCTATCTGGCGGCCAGCGTCAGCGTTTGGCGATTGCCCGTATGGTGCTGGCTGAACCCAGCGTGGTGATTCTCGACGAAGCCACTTCCGCGTTGGATGCCGCCACCGAATACGCCCTGCACCAGGCCCTGGGCCAATTCCTGCAAGGCCGCACCACGCTGATCATCGCCCACCGCCTTTCCGCCGTTAAGCAAGCGGATAGGGTACTGGTGTTCGACGGCGGCAAAATTGCCGAAGACGGTGGTCATCAGGAATTGATCGCCGAGGGCGGGCTGTACGCCAAGCTTTACGGCCATCTACAGCACTAAAAGCGAACGACCGCGCACCAAGGGATTACGGCCAGTCGAGCGTAAGTTGGCTGTGGAACTCGCGCTCAACGCCGCTCAGCGGGTCGGTAAAGCGCAGGCTTTGCGCCAGCAGCTTTAGCGGCTTGCTGTAATCGTCCACGGCGTTTTTATCCAGCTGCGGATAAAACGGGTCATTGCAAATGCCCGCGCCCAGCGCCGCCAAATGCAGGCGCAACTGGTGCTTTTTGCCGGTCACCGGGTACAGCGCATAACGCCACAGCCCGCCATTGCGTTCGCGCACCTGCATCAGCGTTTCGCTGTTGGGCGCGCCTTCAGCTTCCTTCATTAAAAAGAACGGCTCGCCGGCCACCATGCGGGTTTTATGCAGGTGCGGAAATTCGACATGGGGTAGGGCAGGGGCAATGGCTTCGTAGGTTTTGTGTATCTGCCGCTCGGCAAATAAGCGCTGATACGCGGCGCGGCTTTGCGGCTGCACCGAGAACAACACCAGCCCGGCGGTCAGGCGGTCAATGCGATGCAGCGGCACCAGGTCATGGCTGCCAAAGCGTTTGCTCAAGCGCGCCAACAGGGTTTGCTCGACGTATTCGCCAGCCGGGGTGACCGAGAGAAAGTGCGGCTTGTCGGCAACGATCAGATGCTCGTCGGCGTACAGCACCTGTTCTTCAAAAGGCACCGGCACTTCATTGGGCACTTCGCGGAAATAGTGAATGCGCAGGCCTTGCTTGTACGGGTGCTCCGGGCCGATGGCGGCGTTGTGTTCATCTAGCACCTTGCCGCGCGCCATGCGCTCTAACCAGGTTTCGCGGTTGATGGCCGAGAAGTGTGCGCACAGGCAATCGAGCACCGTCAGCCAGGGGCCGGCGGGAAGGCAGAGGGTGCTGCGGCGGGTAGGGTGGGGCATGGGAGGCGGACCGGGAAAAGAGGCGGGGATTCTACGCGTAGGTTGGGTTGAGCCAAAAGCGAAGAGCCTGCAGGGGGCCGCATTTAGATTTGCTGGAGGATCGATACGCGCCGTCCTGCGGACGGCCTGTTGGGCTTCGCTGCGCTCACCGAACGCGGACCGACCCAACCTACGCTTCAATTCTCCTGCGCCCGATACGCCCCCGGCGTAAGCCCCGTCCATTTCTTAAACGCCCGGTGAAACGCCGAGGGCTCGGAAAAGCCCAGCTGCTCAGCTATATCCTGAATCGCCAGGTTATCGCGCCCCAGGTGGTAAATCGCCAAGTCGCGGCGTAGGTGATCTTTCAGCTCCTGAAAGCTTGAGCCTTCTTCACGCAAATGCCGGCGCAAGGTTTGCGGGCTGATATGCAGCTGCTGCGCCACCGCGTCCAAGTCTGGCCAGTTGGCGCAGTCACGGCCGAGCAAGCGACGAATCTGGCTGATCAAGCTATCGCCGCCATCCGGGCGGGCGAGCAAGTCGGCGGGGGAGTGTTCGAGAAAATGTTTAAGCGTGCGCTCATCCTGCAAAAGCGGCATGGCCAGGTAGCGCGCCTGAAACAGCAGGCCTGTATGTTCGGCATTAAAGCGCCGCGGGTTGGGAAACAGCAGGTCGTACTCGGCGCTGTGCTCGGGCTCGGCGTAGTTAAAGCTGGCTTCCTCCAGACGAATACGTTGGCCGATCAACCAACTGGCCAGGCGATGCCAGATCACCAAAAGGCTTTCCACCAGAAAGTGGTCGGGGTCGATCAGGTTGGAGTCGTCCACCGTCAGCCGCGCCCAATCGCCATCGCGGTTCAGGGTGATTTTTGGCGCATCTTCGAACAGGCTGTAGAACAGCGTGCCGCGCAGCAACGCCTTTTCCAGGGTGTGGCAGTGGATCAGGGCGTAACACATCATCGCAAAGGTGCCGGGCTTGCTGCGGCGTTGGCCAAAACCTCAGCGCTTCCCATAGGCGTTGCATCAGCTGGGCAAATTGCTCCGGCGCTACCCGCGCACGGGGCTCGTCCAGCAGCGCCGGCTGAATATTCACCTCGCGCAAAATCGCGCTGCAGTCCAGGCCTTGGCGCTCGGCACCGCGTAGGGCTGCGCGGACAAAATGGCTGGCGATGGTGCGTTCACGCATTAGCTAGGCTCGGCAAAATAGGGCGGCTCGATGGTAAGCACCGAGGCTGCCTGGGAACAAGCACTCAAGCGCGGGCTATGCTTTTTGCAGGGTTTGGCGGGGGATATCCGCCAAGCCTTGGCGGAAAGCCGCCAAAAGCATCGGTAGATTGCCTGGGTTCTGTTGCTAAAGCCCTGTATTTACTGGGTTTTAGTATTTTTTAAAAGAATGGCATGACCTCTGCAATAGGCGATGCAGGCTTGCAGCATACGCAAGCTGCCAACAACAAATCCCTCCGGTTCAGGAGGGTTAGCGCACTGGCAGCGCGCGCACCCGGAGTGGTGCCGTGCGGTCGTTGAGGAACATGCCATGACCCGTAAACCGTTCTATAAGGTTCTCTATGTTCAGGTTCTGATAGCCATCGCTATCGGTGTATTGCTTGGGCACTTCTACCCAGACACTGCTGTTGCCCTCAAGCCGCTCGGCGACGGGTTCGTCAAACTG
>LNAP01002010.1_pt1 | contig 20798 bp, 15 predicted proteins | sample 602601 | NCBI WGS metagenome assembly LNAP01 (sample SAMN02440304, study PRJNA202911) | soil metagenome | biome: Subtropical and temperate rainforests or woodlands; isolation source: soil samples (1 kg each in a 20% v/v slurry with milli Q water) were... ...
ATCGTTGGGTAAGGCTTTTGATAAGGTCATTTTTAATCCATTTCTGAAAATAGCAGTTTCCTGCAAAATGACGTTTACACAAAATTATTTACACCCTCATCATTTTTCCTAGAAAACCAAATTTAACTGCCTATAACATTAGCTTCCAATATATAAAGTAACGATATGTATTGCTTTATATAAACTCAATTCATTAATAAATGACATTAGTGAAACCATGTGGTGCAACTGTATCGGCTCCTGAGCAGGTAGAAAATATTTAGGTGAGCATCTGATGCAGCAATCTGCCATAAACTGTTTTGCCTAGAGTTTATGAGATAATTCTGCGGCAGTAATTAACTGCCGTTTTTGCAAAATTATTTACACCCTCACCTAAAAATTCAGGATATTCCAATCTTGGACATCCTGAATCTTAGGATAGCTAAATTTTATGATTTATTAACTTCGTCATGTATTGAATCTGCAAATGCATCAATCTGCTTATCTGCTTCTTCTTTACCGACGCCGTATGCTTCTTGTATTTTTCCTGACAATTGATCACGTTTACCCGCAATAACATCTACCTGATCATTTGTAAGTTTGCCCCATTTTTCCAGCGCTTTGCCACTGAGTTGCTTCCAATTACCTTCTATACGATCCCAATTCATGATGTGCTCCTGTGTAATAGTTATATGAGTAGTGCGTTTACTTGATAACGAGTTGATTATTGACCTGTTTTACCTCGGATACGACCCGAGCAATTTCTTCAGCTTTTTTGCTGCTTGCAAGTGAGTCAGCGCTGCCAGTAAGGGTTACTACACCATCTTTTGTAGTGACATTTATATCCATGCTATTGATGACAGATTCGGCTAGAAAAGCAGCTTTAATCTTGGTAGTAATCGTAGCGTCTGCGACGTTATCACCGGCCTTATCGCTTGCTTCCCCCATCTTGTCTGAGGTCTCTCCCATTTTTACTTCTGCATTGGCAACGGCTTGATCCATTTTTTTGCCAGCATCCTCACCTGTATTTGGATTATCACAAGCTGTGAGGCCAATTAGACAAACAAGCGTAAATGCCGATAATTTCATTGATGCAGCTTTCATGCTGTACTCCTTAGTAAAACAATAATAAATATTGATGTTTTTAGGCCGCGCTCACATCATTTACAAATGATAACGGTAAGACTTTAAAGGTAGTCAACGCATCTGTACGGCGTTGAGAACGCATAAATATAATGGTGGTAGTGATCTTGTAATTAACAATAAGAAAAGTTTTTACTATGTCTGCATAATAAGACGCACCTAGCCTCATGGTCTGTACGCTACCGAACAGAATATTGAATCAACCGATTTGATAAATACCGCAATTGATTCACATTGTGTGTGCTGTATCGCACAGATTATCTATGTAAGCGCCTGCAACAATATACTTCCCAAAAGTGTAAAAACTTTATTGAAGTGATTTAGGAGAACAGAAATGAATATGGTAAAAGCCAGTGAAATTAAACCTGATATGCCTGTAGTGTGTTCACTAGATGGAGAATTTGCCAAAGTGGACCATATGCAAGGTGATACAACGATTAAATTGATGAAAGATAAGAACGGCCAGCATCACTTTATTCCACTCAGCTGGGTTACATCAATTGAAAATGGTCAAGTAAAAGTGGATAGACCCGGTGATGAAGCCATGAAGCAGTGGGACACGAATGGCCCCGTTCTTTAATTTCAGTTTTATTAACTTTCTCGCATATTCTGGATTATACAAATCTGGAATATGCTGTATTAAATTTAACAATCAAGGTGCAAAATCATGATCACTCGCAGCAATACATCAATGGAAAAAACCATTAAACGTGGTGCAAAATTATCAAGAGCTAAACAGTTTCATCTTGCACGAAAAATCTTAACAAAGGCAGGAGCTTGCCTTTCTACGATAGAGCGCGTGTTATACGAGCCGCATAATATTCGTAATACCGACTGAGTCACTTCATTTATATCAGAGACTTCGGGTCATTATTCAATAGAGCTATCAGGGCTGTAACCTACAGAAAATTGGAGCCTAATTTTATGCTGCAATAACTGACCTGCAGCCGCTATGAGCTACTAAATCAGCTGCACACGGCCTAAAAATTACTTAACTTGATACCATTTTATAAAAAATAAGACTATTTAAGGCTCTCAGGGCTTTTATATTAAAAATAGTTTGCTATAATGCGCGCACTAAATTTGAAGACAAAGTGTCATTGTTCGTGACGCTGAGTTTGACAAATTTCTACGGTTTAAGAAACGTTCAAGGTCCCCATCGTCTAGAGGCCTAGGACACCTCCCTTTCACGGAGGCGACCGGGGTTCGAATCCCCGTGGGGACGCCATTACAAAACAATGGGTTTAGCATGCTTTCGACACTGTGCAATTCAGTCGAGCAATCAGCATGTGGCTTCAACTCATTGCTTGGCAAATAAATATATCCTCGCTTTTCCTCTTTACGGCCAATAGCCTAAAAATACACCTCAACATGATGTTCTTGTTGGTCATTGACCAGTGGAATCCTGCTGTGTAATTGCATTGTGCCATCATCTGAAGCGTTAGAGACTTTTACACTATCTACCATCACTCCAATGACATGTGCAGAAGTCTCTGCTACCCGCTGCATGCTAATGTGATACATGGTTTCACGATAACGATAATGGATTTTGTACGAATTCCAGTGCGCAGGAACACACGGTGTAATAGACAGTTGATCTGCCTCAAGCTGCACTCCCAGTAGCGTCTCTATACTCAGCCGATACATCCAGCCTGCCGCACCTGTATACCAAGTCCATCCGCCTCTACCGGTGTGGGGCTCTGCCATATAAATGTCTGCAGCCATGACGTAAGGTTCTACCTTGTAACGCGCTATTGCGTCAGGGGTGTTGCCATGGTTGATCGGGTTCAGCATGGCAAATAGCTCCCAGGCTCGCTCTTTATCACCCATCATCGCAAAGGCCATGCTGGCCCATATCGCGGCATGTGTGTATTGCCCGCCGTTCTCACGTACACCTGGCACATAACCCTTGATATATCCAGGTTCAAGGCTGGATTTATCAAAAGGCGGTGCCAGCAACTGCACCAGCTGCGCATCGCGCTGAACCAGGTATTTATCTACAGAACCCATGGCTACACGGGCGCGATCCAGATTGCCAGCACCCGAGATAACGGCCCAGCTCTGGCTGATAGAATCAATTTTACATTCATCATTCTCAGATGACCCTAATGGCGTGCCATCATCAAAATAAGCACGTCGATACCATGCGCCATCCCAGGCATTGGCTTCTATGTTGCCGCGTAATTGCATGGCCTGACCAGCACAAGTATCTGCAAAGCCTACATCTCCACGGCGACGTGCCAAACCAGAAAATAATTGCAAGTTCTCATACAGAAACCACGCTAGCCAAACGCTCTCACCCTTGCCGTCACGGCCGATCAGGTTCATGCCATCGTTCCAGTCGCCGCAACCTATCAGCGGCAATTGATTAGGGCCAAAACGCAGACCATAGTTAATTGCACGCACGCAGTGTTCGTATAAACTTACCACTTCGGTAGAGCGCTGCGGTTGGTCGTAATAGGCTTCTTCTTCCAGTTTTAATTCACGCCCTTCCAGAAAATGTACAGGCTCGTCAAGCACGCCGGTATCGCCAGTAGTCTGCACATAACGGCAAGTGGCATAAGCCAGCCACAGATAGTCGTCAGAGAAATGCGTGCGTACGCCTTGCCCATGCGGCGGATGCCACCAGTGCTGAACATCCCCTTCCGGGAACTGGTGTGTGGCGCAAAGCAATAATTGTTCACGGGCAAGGTGAGGTGTTGTATGGATAAGCGCCATCGTGTCTTGCAACTGATCACGGAAGCCAAAGGCACCTCCGGATTGGTAATAACCACTACGACCCCATAATCGGCAAGATATCGTCTGGTAAAGCAGCCAGCCGTTAGCGAGTATATCCAGCGCTGGGTCCGGCGTTTCTACCTGCACTGCCCCTAATGTATGGTTCCAATATTCCCACACCACTTCCAATGCCCGCCGTGCACCAGCTGGCTCACTAAACCGCCGGATAAGATCGCGTGCTTCATCGGCGTCACCACAGGCTCCAGACATGAACACAATCTCGTGGTCTTGCCCGGCAGCCAGTTCAATATTGGTTTGCAACACAGCACAAGGATCAAAACTCGCCCCGGTTACCCCTGATAGCCGTTTGCGGTGCATGGCGGCAGGACTTTTCAGTGAGCCATTGCGGCCAATAAACGCCGTACGGTTACCACTGACGGATGAAGTCTGCCCGCTGACTTTAGCAAAAAATACGCGATTAGCACATTCTCGACCATATGCATTACGCGCAAACAGTGCACCACTCTGAGTATCAACTTCGGTCACAATATGCATCAGATTGGCGTGCCGCCATTCGCCAAGCACCAACTCCCAATAGCCAGTCAAAGATAATCTACGCGGCTTATTGGAGTTGTTAGTTAATTTTATTACAGCAAATTTTACCGGTGCATCCATGGCAACATAGGTATGCAGTGCAGAAGTAATATCAGATTCAGTATGTTCGAATACACTATAACCAAAGCCATGTCGGCAGACATACGCAGACTGACCACTAGCAGGTAATGGTGTAGGCGACCAGAACACACCGGTTTCCTCGTCTCGAATGTAGAATGCTTCGCCACTAGGGTCACTGATTGGATCGTTATGCCAGGTAGTCAGGCGAAATTCATGCGCATTTTCTACCCAAGTGTAAGCACTGCCGCTTTCGCTGATGACTGTACCGATATATGGGCTGGCAATTACATTAGCCCATGGTGCAGGCGTGGCCTGCGCTGGCGCCAGTGTAATCACATATTCCCGACCATCGGCGGTGAATCCACCCAGGCCATTGTTAAAAACACGTTCGTGTTCCGGCAATGAGCTCACTTGTGTAACAGAGGCAGGCCGTGTTGCCTCAAACAGGTCTGCTGTACGTTCTATCAATGCACGGCGTTCCACCTGCTCTATTAATGTTTCGGCACTATCAGTAAAGACAATGCGCGCAACTGTCAGGAACAGAATACGTTCATCTTCAGAAAGATCATCTATACGTCGTACGAACACCCCGCCAGATCTATCTGTAGCCTTTGCTTCGACACCAGCGTTAATAAGCCCCATGATCTGGTCTTGCAGAACAGCCCTGTAGCCGGAAAAGTCTTCATTAATAATGACCAGATCAACAGTTAAGCCTTTCATCCGCCAATAGGCATGGGCTTGCAGCACTTGCTTGACCAGATCAATGCGGTTTATATCTCCAATGCGCAATAAGACGATTGGCAGATCTCCTGACACACTAAAGCGCCAAAGCCCTGATTGGCCAAGTCGATTACGGGCAATAATTGCTGACGCGGCACGGCGCATGGCATTACCATAAATAACTGAGCCAGCTAATCGACCGAATACCTGCGCATCGGCTTCAGCGGCATTGATATGGCGTAATACGCTCTGACTCTGGAACCAGGCCATCTCAAAAGCGCGCTCAATAAAGTGTTTGTCACAATATTTGCCAAGTAATACCAGCGCAGCCTCGCGCGTATCGGCGACACCGGAAATAATATGCACCGTAGCTGAAGCATCAGCTAACAAATTAACACCGCGGCGAATAGCCACTACAGGGTCTAGCACCGAACCTGATGTGTTAGATAAAGATGTAAAATTTTTGATGAAATCTAGTGCTATCGGGTTTGCTAGCGAACGACCTCGCCCAATAAATTTGGCACGATCAGTCTCATAAGACACTTCATCAGCATCTAACCCGGGCGCTGCCAGCAGATGAAACATCCATGGCACTTGCTCCCCCGGCGTGCGAGGACGGCGCGTACAGAGTATGGCATCGCGTTCAGGCAGAATTTCTGTCTGCACAAATAAGTTACTGAAAGCGCGATGCGACAGATCACTATTCAACGTTGCTAATATGACCTCGGCGTAGCTAGTCACCTCTATGCGACGTGCGCGCGATGACAGATTGGTCAGCGTAACACGGCGGATTTCAACGTCATCTTCAGGTGAAACTGCAATTTCGGTATGCGCTTCAATGGCCTGATCGCGTCGACGATACTCTGCCCTGCCCTGTACAAAGATTGCTTCGTAATGCTCTGGTTTGCGTAATGTTGGCTGATACGCGCTGGACCAATAGCGCCCGTTATCACAGTCGCGCAAGTAAATAAAGGTACCGCAGTCGTCGCTGGTAGTATCTTCACGCCAGCGTGTGACCGCCAAATCATGCCAGCGGCTGTAGCCTCCACCGGCATTGCTTGCCATAACATGATATCTGCCGTTTGACAGCAAATGTACTTCTGGGAATGCTGTGTTAGGGTTGGTAAACACGCGCATGATGCCTGCTGCATCCGCCACAGGTGGCTTCGCTGTAGCCGTTACTTCTGCGACATGCGGATGCAACGTTGCGCCGCGTTTAGGCACGCGTTCCTGTAGCAACAACTCGGTTGCCTTCACTAAAGGTGCAGACATGAAACGGCGCTGCATCAGTTTGTCGAGCAATACATGCTCAAAAGCCAAAAAGCTCATGCCCTGATGATGTGCCATGAACGAGCGCACTATCGCATAGGATTTACCACGCGGTACGCGTGATGGCGTGTAATCAATCGCCTCAAAAAATCCATAATCACCAAGAAAACCGGTAGCTGCCAATGTCTGTAAGTTACGACAAGCCTCCTGTGGTGTCACCATCAGCGCCAGCGCACTTGCATAAGGGGCAATCACCAGATCATCTCCCAACCCACGCTTAAAGCCTAAGCCAGGGACGCCGAATGCACGATACTGGTAAATCTGGCTGGCGTCTGTCGTGTTATAGCCAGACTCGGAAATACCCCAAGGCACTCCACGTTGACGGCCATATTCGATCTGGCGTGAGACAACGGTCTTACAAGTCTGCGCCAGCAAGGTGTTATCGTAATCCTGCATGAGCAAGCTCGGCATCAGGTACTCGAACATCGACCCGCTCCACGAAATAAGGCTCACGTCACCGCCATGACTGGTCAGCAATCGCCCCAGTGAGAACCAGTGCTTCTGCGGCACCTGACCCTCAGCAATCAGCATAAAACTCGCTAGACGTGCTTCCGATGCCAGTAAGTCGTAACAGGATGGATCACGGCGACGTTCACCGACATCGAATCCAATACTGAGTAAATCGCGCGAAGTGTCATAAAGGAACTCAAAATCCATAACAGCCAGCTGGCGGCAACGTGCAAGCAAACTATCTATAACTTCAAGGCGCCCCAACGCGACAGAAGAATGTTGTGCCAGTTGCGTCAGCGTTGGTGTTTGACTAAAGTTATTTTCCTCATATTGCAGTAAACCAAGTTCTTCACGCAACGCCAAGCATTGCTGATTGAATGCTTTGGCCCAATAGTAGCTAGATCCTTCAATATCTATATCATCAGGCAAGCATACAAGTAAAGTATTACTCATGTTAGCCAGGTCGTCTGACAGATGAGTACTATCGTATAAGGTATATGGCAGGCCGTTAACAAGTGCAGCCTGCAAAGTATCTTGCAATAACTTAAGCTGCTTTACCAATATGAGTGATGCAGAGGTAGGGATATATTCAGCATATACCTGCAAAGTATCCTGTAAACCTTGAAATGAATTGCTGGACAGCACTGACTTATTTTTAAGCTCTGCCAGCCCTGCTTGCAGGGTAAGCAAACTGCCGGCTAGATTGCCACTATCGACTGAGGAAACATATTGAGGAAATAATGGCTGCAAGGTGCGTGTGTCGTACCAATTGTAAAAATGGCCTCGATAACGTTCCAGACTTTCCATGGTGTTTAGGGTGTTGGTGGTCAGGCGCAGTAATTCTCCGGCAGTTATGTAGCCAAAATCATAGGCGGCCAGATTCGCCAGCAGTGACATGCCAATATTGGTGGGTGAAGTGCGTGAGGCGATAACTGCTACCGGATACTCCTGAAAGTTATCAGGTGGCAGCCAATTGTCTTTTGGTCCAACAAATTCTGAAAAATAGCGCCATGTGCGACGCGCCGAACGCCTCAGGAATGCAACTTGCTTTAGGTTCAGGTTGGGTGTTTGATGTCCAAGCGGCGTGCTGATCCACCAGCCGATAACCGGGGATAATAGCCACATTAACAATAGAGGTGCGCAGAACCACAGCTCCATTACCTGGTTGTCTTTCAACGTAACAAATAGATAAAACCCTGATAAAAGCGCCAGCGCAGGAGCAACCCACATTTCCAGAAAGAAATCTGCCAGCGTGTGGCGTGCATTGCGTTTTGCATAGGACCCCAGATGCCAGAGCAGTAATCCTCGGCGAGTAAATAACATTCGTATACCTGAATGTAAAATTGCATTCAGGGAAATCATTGCGTCATAAGGCAGCAGTGCCAAAGTCAGCATTGAAAGTAGCAAGGGCCTGACTGCAGATCTGCCGGTTAACACCCAGTGTGTGAGCCAACTTCTAGCTTCTGGCCTGCGCATTAGCTCAATGATAAGCGTCAGTAAAGATGGAACTAGTACCGAGCTTGTTACCAGCAGCGTCCATAACCATACCGGCCCGACTCCTAACAACCAGCCACCTAGCAACAATATAAGCAGCGACGGTGATACGAGACTACGCCGTAAATTATCGAAAATCTTCCATACCAGCAAAGCCGTGAGCTGATTATGCTGCCGCTTTGCTTTGGTGCCATGCGCTTCACCCGGGCTTGGTACGCTGGGTAACAACCAACCAGCCAACTGCCAATCGCCGCGTATCCAGCGATGACGGCGACTGACATCTATTACATAGCTGGCCGGATGCTCTTCAATCAGGTCAATATCAGTGACAAGTGCTGATCGTGCATATCCGCTTTCCAGCAAATCATGGCTCAGAATTAAATTCTCTGGGAATCGCCCATCCAGCGCTAAACGAAACGCATCTACATCATAGATACCTTTACCAACAAACGAACCCTCACCGAAGATGTCCTGATAAACGTCCGATACCTCACGCGTATAAGGATCAACACCGGACTCACCTGCAAACAGTTTAGTAAACCAGGTCTGATCAGCACTGACTAAGCTAATAGACGCACGTGGTTGCAGAATGGCATAACCTTCAACGATACGTCCCTTTTCAGCGTTGTAAACCGGACGGTTAAGTGGGTGGGCAATGTTGCCGATGAGTTTGTGCGCTGTGTCACGCGGCAGTTGTGTGTCGGTATCTAAAGTGATGACATAGCGGATTGACGCAAAGATGGAAGTATCACCGACAATATCTGTAAATGCTGTAAGCGATCCGCCGCGTAGCCGTGCATTGAACTCTTCCAGCTTGCCGCGTTTACGCTCATATCCCATCCATACCTGTTCATGCGGGTTCCATAACCTAGGACGATGAAACAGATAAAAAATGCAGGGGCGATCATCCCGGTAGGTCTCGTTAAGAGCTTGAATAGCCTGCCGCGCATGGTCAAGCAAAACGTCATCAGTGGCTAATGTGCACTCGGTAGCGTCATAATAATCTGTCAGTAATGCAAAAAATAGATTTGGATCACGATTACCAAGATAACGAATTTCCAAGGCTTCTATCAGGCTATCAATGCCTTGCCTGCTGCCAAGTTGCGTTGGCACCACCACCATCGTGCGGCTAACATCAGGTATGCCCAGTGAATAATCCAACCTTGGCAATGCACGTGGCGGCAAGAAAAGTGTAGCTGCAAGGTTAACCAATGATATGGCCAAGGCCGAAGCAGCAACCATGAGCGGTATTGCAAGCAACCAGTAGCGCCAGTCGTTGATGGAGAGCCCTACAAAGTTAGACAGCACAATCAATGTGATCAAAACCGTCAGTATAAGAATCGGTACAAGGTAAAGCGGCAGGCAGAAACGTCGGCTGATTTGGCTTAGTTTATCTTGCCATGAAATATGGCAGGCAACCGTGAGTTCAAGCTGGCGCCGTCCATTTTCGATCAAGTAATAGCCTACGTGTGCGGTTCTGTCATCAGTACTTAATTGCGTGGCTGCAGCTTGTGCTAAAGCAATCGCCTCGCGCGCCACGGCTAGTTCACTGCGTGGACTGCATCGCGCAATGTCTTCTATCACATGCCGATAACGATCACGCGTCGCAAAGTCCTGACTGGCGTACATGCCTGCTGGGTCTTCATACAATGTATGTTCTACAGCACTGAGCGACTCAACATATTGCCCCCAATCCATAGCACCAATAAAACGCAGACTACATATACTATTGGCAATAGAGATCTGGCTCGCTGCTGCTTTGTGGTTAGCCATCTCTGTCAATTGGGATGCAGATACCCCCTGCTCCAGCAGTTTCTGCTCTAACCAGGTTTGAACGATGATCATGGCTGGACCCTGCGTTTGTAGTCTGGAGTAAAACTCCTCTACGAACGGTGCGGTCAGTGGCACATCCGCATTGGCAAACTCAGCAAGAATATGAATAAGCTTATTCGGCTCCTCTTCAACGGCTGCCAACATACGATCAGCCCAAGTGATGGCGATATCAAGCTCTTCACGGCGACTTGCAATACGCAAGCCAATTCGGCGTAAATTCTCCAATAATGCTAGCTGCAGCATAATAGGGAACGCCCAAAGTTCACCCATCTGCAACGATTCAACTGTTTGGTAAGCTGCGATGATATGCGTGGCATTGTCGTTATCGACACGGCCATCCATGTGTGAAATCAACTCCAACGCTAAATCATAGATACGTGGAAAACCGGCCGATAAACCATTAGACAGGCGTGGTAACTGGCGACTGTAGCCAGTAGGTAAATGTCTGCGTGCCAGCTCAATCTGCTGTTCGATCAGATAAAAATTATCCAGCAGCCAAACCTCTGCCGACACAGTACGCTGCCCGGGTATGGCCGCACTGGTGACGATATCATAGGCCGCGAGTAGCACTCGTTCATTATCGTCGAGGCGCGGCAATAGTTTATCCGGTCCTGGGTCAGGATCAATTTTATGCCGCCCTGCCATCATTACTGCATGATGTTTAAGTTGCTCAATGCTGAACAGTTCTGAGCGTAATAATTCGGTGTTTCTGTCACTACGCATTGCAATCGCATCGCGTGCAGAAATTATTAATTTTTTAATGACGATAATGTTCCCCTAACCTGGACGTATCACATTCGGTTTAGGATCAACCAATACTGAAAAAAGTGTTTATCTGATGATGCTGAGATAATGCATATCAATCACTAAATCCAACTGCCTTAACCATAATTGACAATGCGTTGGTGGTCTGTGCGCTGCCATACATAATGTATGACTTGCCATTGTAAATATTGGTGATAAAGGTTTTAGATTAGTCAGGAATGATATGGTGTTTTGAAATAAAGCTGATTAGACACGGATTGGTAAATATCTAGTCTTGCTTGCCAAGTGTTTACGCAAGGCCGTCATAAGAACAAAAACAGGGTGTCACTTTCATGGTGACGCCCTGTTTTATGGCACTTATTTTTTATAATGCTTACTAGTGAGCGTTGGCCGCTAAACAATAAATAAAAGCCTGCGTTTATGAACTTTTCTCCGATACTGCGGGCAGAGCTTCTAGTTCAAATCTCATAGTTGTTAAAAATTATATTTTTCCTAATACTACCAATATAATCAGTACGAGCACAATCAACCCTATACCACCGCTTGGCCCATACCCCAAGTTTCTGCTATGTCCCCAGCTTGGCAATGCGCCTATCAGCATCAAAATTAAAAGTATCAATAATATCGTTCCTAAGCTCATGTGAATCTCCTTGATGGTTTAACGGATACTTGATAGTGCCGTTTTCATTACCAACCTTAAACCTATTAAAAATATAGTTCCGTATGCTAGCGCACAGACGATGTGCAAGTAAGAAAATTAGAGTGTTCTGTCATATAAGTTATATCAACTTATTAATTATGGAGTACTTACCATGAATAGATTTATTGTTAACACATTTGCAACGGCAATTTTTGCAAGCTCATTTGCTGTTACAGCAGCAACTACAACAGAAAATACTGATGATGGTAGCGCATTAGGCACTTCAGATTCTTCACAGATTAAACAACAAGATAAAATCATTGATAAAAAAGCCAGCAATAAAAGTCTGAAACAAAACGGCATGATGAGTCATAGTGATAAAGAAATGAAAATGATGGATACCGACAATAACGGCATGGTATCCAAAGCTGAATACACCCTGTATCACGATAAAATGTACGACAAAATGAAACAGGAAAAAGGTGGTGTCAGCTATCAAAACTCAATGAACAACAAACCTATTGGCACAACCACCGGTAAAAGTAAAAACGGAAGTGTAGACATTACTAAAGATGGCCCGGTTAATGGCACTACAACAGGCACTAATTAGACGAAATCCTGAAATTACAACCTGATCTGTATGGAGTTAAGTAATGAGTACCATTAAAACCAAAGATGGAACCAATATTTATTACAAAGATTGGGGCGAAGGCCAGCCGATAGTTTTTAGCCACGGCTGGCCTTTAAGTTCAGATAGTTGGGAGTCACAAATGCTGTTTCTTGCATCCAATGGCTACCGCTGCATTGCACATGACAGACGTGGACACGGACGTTCAGATCAGCCTTGGACAGGCAATGATATGGACACTTACGCAGATGATTTAGCTGATTTAATTAATGCGCTGGAATTAAAAAATGTAGTTTTGATCGGCTTTTCTGCGGGTGGCGGAGAAGTGACAAGGTACATTGGCCGTCACGGCTCAGATCTAATCAGTCAGGTAGCGTTAATTTCCGCGGTGCCTCCGTTAATGCTTAAAACGCCAGCCAACCCCGATGGTTTATCCATGGATGCGTTTGACAAGATACGTCTGGGAGCTACCAATGATCGTTCGCAGCTCTATAAAGATATCGCCAGCGGTCCGTTTTTTGGCGCAAACCGGCCTGGAGCTAGAGTTTCGCAAGGCATGATAGATTCGTTCTGGCGACAGGGTATGCAGGCAGGTCACATAAACACCTATGACTGTATAAAAGCTTTTTCTGAAACGGACTTTACTGAAGATCTTAAAAAGTTTGATATTCCAACATTAATTTTGCACGGAGATGATGATCAAATTGTGCCTATTGGCGCTGCCGCATTACAATCAGCTAAATTGGTAAAACATGCAATATTGAAAATATACGGCGGTGCACCACATGGCATAGCAGATACTCATAAAGAACAACTAAACAAAGACTTGCTGTCTTTTATTAAAGCATAATATACCATTCCGGACCGCTTAAAATTTAACCAGCTAAATCTTAAGCCCTTCTAAAAGCGATGCCATATCGTCCGCATGTTCTTCTTCAACCGCTAAAATCTCTTTAATCATGCGTTGCGTTGTCGGGTCGTTATTAGCTAAGAAAGTAACCATTTCGCGATAGCTTTCAATCGCAATACGCTCTGCAATTAAATTCTCTTTAATCATGTCGACCAAAGAGTCACCTGGTATATATTCGGCATGACTGCGGCTACTCAAACCATCAGGTGAAAAATCCGGCTCTCCACCCAGCTCTGTAATGCGCTTGGCAAGACGGTCAGCATGTGCCATTTCTTCTTTAGCATGTTGTAAGAACTCAGACTTTACAGACTCGGCATGAATACCTTTAGCCATAAAATAATGTCGCTTATAGCGCAAAACACAAACGAGTTCTGTGGCCAATGCATCATTTAAAAGTTTGATGATGGCTTCACGATCAGCGCCATATCCTGCTGTTACAGCGCCCTCTTCCACGTTCTGGCGTGCACGTGCACGTAAGGTTTTAATGTCAGTTAACACTGATATCGGTGCATCGGTAGTGTTATTAAGAATATTCATTTTTTTCCTTTAAGTGTTAGCTTTGGGTGTTACAAAGCCTATCCTGATTTTTAATCAGTTATTTAAATGCTAGCGTAAGTTAAATTACATCCATCATCAGTGCTGTAGCACACATACCATCGCCAATCAGTTTAAATCCCAGCATTTTGATGCATCCTGAATGACGTAATTTATTGAATTATCAGTCATTTAAAAAAAAATAATTATATGAGCCATGGCGCACATACATGTTTTTTGTAAGCTGTTATAAATTGAATTGTGTCAAATTTTATTAATTAAATGTACGGAGAGTTATCATGAATAAACTAGTACGAAATATGCTTGGATCCGCTGCATTGCTTGCCAGCCTTTCCGCAAACGCTACTGTTGATACTTGCGGTGAACTATTGTCTGGCACTTATCAGCCAGCCACTACTTTCGCTTCCATGTCTTACACAAACATTGGCAACGTTTACAGTTTCACCCTCAGCGCCTTTGATCTGGATGCCATTTTTACTGATGGAAGTTTTATAGGTTCGGTTGCTGTAGATTCTGAATACCAGCCTACCATTTCAAATGTAGTCGGTGATACTGTAGTATCAGTTGCAAATGGTGGTGGTCCAACCGGCATATTCGATTTCAGGTTTGATCTCACTGGTCCGCAACAAACAAGATTAACTGCAAATGAAACTGTAAGTTGGGATGCCACATTTTCACAACCTGTCACCTTGACTTCAGACTCATTTGCCTTGCACGTTCAGGGGCTGACTACTGAACAAGGCGGTAGCGGTTGGTACACAGCAACACCGGTACCTGAGCCAGAAACCTATGCCATGATGTTAGCTGGACTGGGGATGCTTGGTTTTACAGCAAGACGTAAAACCAAAAAATAGATTGTTAGATTATGCAAAGCCCAAAGCCTTGATTAAAAGGCTTTGGGCTATTGTTTAATGTAATATAAGCCTACATCAGGCTACAAATCAATAAGCTATAAATCAGCTAATTTAGCCACACGCACCAAACAACCATCACACAATAACATTGCATTTTCCTGCGTATCTGCTTCAGCGTAACAGCGTAGTTCAGGTGCGTTGCCAGAAGGCCGTAAATGCACGATGTCACCATTACTAAAACTCACCCTGAATCCATCCGTAACATCGATTGATACAATTTCACCTGCGTTGGGCGCCATGATACGCAGCGCTTGCTGAGCATCTTGTTGTAGCAGGATCAGTAATTTAGCACTTTGATCATTCGGGAAGTTTTGCAAACGATCACTGTGGGTATATCGACTAGGTAAGCTTGCTACCAACTCTGATAACTTGCACTTACGTTGCTGTGCCATGGCCAGTACTGCCAACATCGGCAATATCGCATCACGCGTTGCAAGCGCTTCTAACTTTTTACCATCGCGCATACTATCGCTGCCGACCAAAACCCCGCCATTTGCCTCAAAACCGACGACTAAACCAGTAGTTTGCCTACTAGCCTGCTCCATTGCTGCGATCACATAGGGAGAGCCAATTCTTGTGCGTATCACTTGACTGAACCAAGCGGATTTCTCAGTAAGGGAGTTACTGCTGACAGGTGTCACCACCACGTTAGCAGCAAGATACTTTGCGCAGAGAATACCGACAAGATCGCCGCGTAACCACTGCCCTTGCTCATCGCCGATCAGCGGCCTGTCCGCATCGCCATCCGTAGAAAATATGGCGTCAAAGGCGTATTCTTTTGCCCAGTTAGACGCTTGAATGACATCTTCTGGTCGTACCGCTTCGGTATCGATTGGCACGAACGCATCGGTACGCCCCAATGGTATTACTTCGACACCCAATGCTTCCAGAAGTACGCGCAGCAAATCTCTTGCTACGCCTGAGTGTTCGTAAATTGCAACACGAAGCCCTTTTAAACCAGCAGCTCCAAAAAAGTCTGTGTAGCGCTTAATATAATGTGCTTCTACGCTTTTATCTGCTGAAGGTAACGGCAAATTAATTAACGCTTCAGGTAAATCAATCACCGCATGCTGAATCGCCAACTCATCTGCTTTTGAGATTTCCCCCTGCATACCATAAAACTTAATGCCGTTTCTATCGAATGGAATATGGCTGCCTGTCACTACAATTGCCGAGGCGTTCTGCAGCTTGGCATAATAAGCGAGTGCCGGAGTTGGTAATGCGCCTGCATATATGACTTGCCCACCTGCATTTGTAACCGCAGCAGCACAGATACTCGCAATGTGCGGGCTACTTGGCCGTAAATCATGGCCCAATATTACCTTAACCGCGGTACCTGTCTTATCAACAGAATCAGGCCTGGCAAGTACCTCCTGCAAAAAAGCAGTGGTGTATGCATAGCACACTTCATTGCTCATATTTTCTACCAGGCCGCGTACGCCACTGGTGCCAAATTTCACACCGCTAGTTGTCATGAGTGAATTTACATGGATTTTTTTAATAGTCATTTTTAATTATTGATAGATTTAGCCGTGAGCTCAAAGTTGACCTTATTCAGCATACGATTATAGGTCTCTTTATCAGTTTTGTAGCATGTGCAGGCTTCGTCCTCCAGGCCTTCTATATAGTGAATAACTACATATCCCCTGCTATAGCCAATTAAATTTTTATGCTGCAGCGCAAGTGCGGCCTTAGTGACGCCAACACGGCGCACGCCAAGCATATGTGCGAGCAAATCCTGTGTAATGTAAAAAGATTGCGAATGGGCGCGGTCACTAATCATGAGTAGCAAACGCGCAAGGCGCTCTTCTACCAGATGAAAGCGATTGCAGATAGCCGCTTGCACCAACTGGCTGAATGATACACAAAGGTAACTATTTACGTTTTCTTTCAGTACAGGACTATGTTCAAAGAGGTCTAAAAAGTCTGGCGCGGGTATACGAATTGCAGAGCCTGCTTTTCGTACCAGCGCACTAAATGGCGTATCTCTAACCCCAAGCATGAGTGTAATTCCAAGCATGCCCTCGTTACCGATCATCGTAACTTCCATTCCCCTGCTTTCTTCAATAGGTGCCACTAAAGAAATAATACTATCAAGAGGAAAGTACACGTAATCAATTGGATCATCTCGTTTAGTGATCACTTCAGCGTATTTGAGTTGAATTCGCTCAGATTTAGTTATTAAAGCATCAAACTCCTTGTTGGGAAGATCAGCCAGCAAATGATTTACAAAAGAAATAGCTTGAATAGGCAAAATATCCTCCTATGATGTTTGATGAAACGTTAAGCTGCAAATTGTAATAGTGGAATGAAATCACTTTACCCAAGACTATTCATAAATATCGTTTTGTTCGTAATTCAACAAAATAACTGCAAGCTCGATGTTCAGTCCGTACGTTAAGTAACTTAAGGTGATTAACTGCAATCACTAGCGGTAGTTCAAGCATGTATAAAGCCAATATGCCTTATCGCAATATCAATACATGCAGGTGCATCAGATTTTAATAAATGACGTTACTTGTTTTAAAAAAACCTATTCACAATTAAACGTAACATTCCTTGATTTTATTGACTTTAATTGCATATATGTTCGGTAGATTACATATAACCTCATGAATATATTGAATATTTTTAAATAAATTAGTTGTATTCATAAGAATATAAATATATAGTGCGCCTGTTGTTGAAGTTGCAAAAGGCATACTTATCGAAAGGTAAGGACGCAAAATTACCGGTCTACAGGCTTATGCCATGACAGCGGGATTACCGGCTTCAGATTGCATTGGTGAAAGTCATCAAAAAGTTCAAAAAATAGGATGAATGTCTACTTGCCACACAGCTGAATGGCTGCTGTTTGGCTGTCAAAATAATCTGTTCATACTGGTTCCATTGTTGGCAAAGCCCTTAATTTTAAGGAGCTCTGACCTTGATCTATCTATTCGTTTTAGTTACACAAGCATACAAAGTTACGCAATCAGTCTTCAAATCAAAACAGCGCATATTGTTTAGCGTTATATTGTTTTTCTCATGCAGCACCCTTAGCTGGGCGACTACTTATTACGTCGATACCAAGGGTAATAACGCCAATACCGGTACCAGCTTGAACTACCCATTCAAAACGATCCAAAAATCAATGGATACGGCGGTAGCTGGCGACACGATATATGTGCGTGGCGGCGTTTACCGCGAACAGGTGGACGTCTATCGTGGTGGTGGCAGCGGCCCAGACAAGATGTTGCATGTCTTAGCCTATGAAAAAGAAGTGCCAATTATCAGGGGCTCAGATCAGGTAACGGGCTGGGTATTGCATAGCGGCAATATCTGGAAAAAAACCAACTGGACATACAACAGCCAGCAAGTCTTTGTTGGCGGCGGTGATAGCCCATCTTTACAGCAAATTGGTTTGCCAGCGCTTTACACGACTTTCGAGTACCCGAAACCTGTAGGCGGCAGCGTTAGCGACATGTCGCCGGGTAGTTTTTATTATGATGCTTCGAATAAAACCTTGTATGTATGGCTAGCAGATGGCGCTGATCCAAATGTAAAAATGGTCGAAGCCAGCACACGCCAACGGCTGTTTTTTATGGGCGTACCTTATATTCATCTAAAAGGCTTTGCATTCAGACATAGCAATACATCTGCCCATGCAAAAATGGGTGCAGCGGTTGAATTAAGCTCTAATTCGATTATTGAGATGTCAGATATTCAATACACTGATTTTGCAGGTTTAAGCATGGGTTATCTGAAAACAGGAGCGCAAGCACTTAACTGTAATGTCAGTAATAATGGAAACTCAGGCGTGAACGCAGCCGGGAGCTACAACTTCAGAGTTTTCAACGTAAAAATGAACAATAACAATACGCGAAAATTTAATGCACTTTGGCACGGGGGCGGCTTAAAGGCGACTACTAAAGCCTACGGCACCGTTGAGTACAGTGAAGTTGGTTTCAATAACGGTTCTGGCATCTGGTTCGACTATGCGAATAGTGGCAACCTCATTACTATCCGTAACAATTACATACATGACAACGGGCCTTTGGACGCAGCAATTTACTTTGAGGTGAGCAAAAACGGTCGTATTTACAATAATATTCTCGCGAACAATCAACGGCGAGGTATATATCTTGCGGCATCAGATAATACGCATGTCTATAACAACACGATTGTTGGCACTTCTGGCTACTCTGGCATTGAAGTTGGTGGTATGCCGCGCACTGGCGCGACACTAACAGGTAATTCAATTCAAAATAATATTATCAGTCACGGCACTAGCAAGTATGATTTTTTTATGGCGGTTCCAAATGGATCAACCATTAGCGGTAACTTTAGTGACTACAATAACTACTTCCGACTTGGCAGTGCTATTCAATTAAGTTCAGGTAACGTTTATTACACCCTTAGCAGCTTCTCTATAGCGACCAAGATGGATGGTCACAGTATGAGTATTGATTCGCGCTTTATTTCACTTGTTAAACCTACCGCGGCTAAAAGTTATGCGGTAGCATCCACTAGTGCAACTATCGATAGCGGCGTATCTAACGGAATTGTAAGTTTTGATTATGACAATGAAGCACGACCTGGCGGAGGCGCGTTTGACTTAGGCGCTTTTGAGTACGTTGCAGCAACTGTTGCTCCTGCAAGTGACACCATAGCGCCGATTATCAGTATGTACTCTCCGTCACCCAGCACTGTCGTTACCAAAGGTAGCCCAGTGACTATCATGGCTAAAGCGACTGATAATGTAAGAGTCAAACAGATGAGCATGTCGATAGATGGTATCTCAGTGGCTCGTTCCAGCAGCGATATCATTTCATATACTTGGAACTCCAGCAGCGCTAGAATCGGCACACATTCAATTTACATTTCAGCGATTGATGATAAAAATAATCTAAGCAAGCAGACCATGACTTTTATGGTCAAGTAAATTCACTAGCAAATACTTTTTGATATTTGCTAGTGTCTAAACTTTAGTTACTTGTTGTTGAGTCTTCTGATGGAACCACAATTACAGTGGTACCATCACCAGTTTTTCCAGTATCACCCTGCACACCCGTGTCGCCTTGAACACCGGTATTGCCTTGATTACCAGTGTTGCCCTGCTCACCTGTTGCACCTGTGGCGCCTGTTGCACCGGCTGGTCCTGGTATTGCTTCTGGCGCAGGTACATTGACCACCGTTGGTTTGTCACAAGCAGCTAAGCCAAGTGCACTCAACATTAAAGCGGTTAATATGTATTTGTTCATTGTAAATTCCTTAAGCGGTTAAAAATCTTACAGCTAGCTATGCTTGCCGGTTAATGCGTATATTAAGAGCAGACAAGATAAAGCACCGTACGTTACCGTACATAATGCGTAAATTAATTATTAATAGGCTGTTATGAACTATCTATTGATATGTTCGTTAAGGCACAGACCTATGTTTTTCGCAATGGATAATAAGCAGCATGCTGAATCATATCCTCGTGCTGACTAACGATCCAATTGAAGCCAAAATGCTCAAAGTTGCACTTGGTAAATCAATGAATTTATTCAAAATTGAGTGGTTAACGCGGCTCGCAACTGGCATTGAACGTCTCAGTATGAGTGATATAGACGCGATAATCGTCAATTTATCATTACCCGACAGTAACGGTATTGCAACTTTTGACAAGCTATTCGCCGCTGTGCCACACACACCGATCCTGACGCTAGGCCTGTCCGAAAAAACAGATCTGGCAAAAGAAGCTGTTTTGCATGGCTCACAAGGCAATTTTTCCAAAGCCTATTTAGATAGTAAGATCATTCCGCAGGCTTTACTCAATATTATTCAACGCAAGCATGTTGAAGAGACTTTTAATGAAGAAAAAGTACGCGCTGAAATAGCGCTTAACTCAATTAACGATGCGGTGATATGTACCGACTTATCAGTGAATCGCCACTAGTTTACTAGACACCTTAGAGCCGTAATTGGACTTCCCATACTTTGTTAGACACCGTTATAGTTTAATTAAACTAAACGGAGGTAGTTATGGCAAGGGAACGATTTGCTGAGGAATTTAAATCTGAA